>ODAI014779636.1_pt1 | contig 15318 bp, 12 predicted proteins | sample 1539321 | NCBI WGS metagenome assembly ODAI01 (sample SAMN02144231, study PRJEB22623) | gut metagenome | biome: sheep rumen | host: Ovis aries | place: New Zealand
GCTGCCGAATACTGTTACAAATTCAACCGTCGTAAGCTGGGAAACAGTGCGTATTTAAGGCTTTTGGCTGCTTTGGTGCAGTGATCTTACTTGTGGTGTGTTAAGGGGATAACCATATTATGCATTTTTTGTGCGGTTGTCAAGTCTTTTTTTATAAAAAAAGCCCCGCCGAAGCGGGGCATGAGCTTACCTGTAAGCCGGGTTTTGTCGTGTACGTCAATCTATCTAGGCTGTACGTTGCCGCACAGCTCAAGCCACCTACGGCTTTGGGTCTGACGAGCAGCCATTGACCCTTCTGCCGCCATTGGTGTTGCATCGGATAAGGTTTACATGGCAGTGACATCTCTGTCACTCCGGTGGGCTCTTACCCCGCCTTTCCACCCTTACCGCATTACTGCGGCGGTATATCTCTGTTGCACTGGCTCGGAGGTCGCCCTCGGCTGACGTTATCAGCTATCCTGCTCTGTGATGCCCGGACTTTCCTCATAAGCGTTGCCGCTTCCGCTGACGTATAGTATGCTCACAAATGCTATCATAACACATTTAGTGAAATTTGTCAACGCTTACTTTCTCTTTGCAGATACTGTGTCATGCGTATGCCAGCTGTTTGAGTTCCTTTTTGTTTTCGTACATCCTGCTGTCTGCCAGCTCAAACACATCAGATACTTTTCTGTGGTGATTCGGTTCGTATTCTGCCAGACCGGATGCTACTACGGGCGCACTCTGACGTTGGCGGTTTTCCATCACCTGTCTGCGCAGTTCCGTGAGAAGTTCATCCTTGTGGTCATGGTCATTATCACGGAGTATTACCGCAAATTCGTCACCGCCGATACGGAACACGGGACTGTGAACGAATATTCCGCATATCAGTTTGCAGGCTGCGCATATATATTCATCTCCGACCTTATGTCCAAGCGTGTCATTTATACGTTTAAGGTCGTTAAGATCACATATAAGCACCGCAAAGGGTCTGGTACTGCCGTTGTCTATATCGTTCTGCAGTGCATATTCTTCTTCCTGATACGCATTTTTGTTCTTTACTCCGGTAAGTTCATCCTTCATTGCCTTTCGTGTTACTGTTATAAGTTCTTCCTTGTATTTGTTTTCACGCTTAACGTCTTCGTCTATGTTAGCGCTACCGAGTATGACATGGCGCTTATCTTCCGCCCATGCTACTCTAAGGCTCATATAAGGACAGTTCTCCTTCATATGTTTTCTGAAAGTCAGGTTAAATGAATCAGCTGTTGTCAGCCTATCAAGCAGATTATTCCTGGTAACTGCTTCAAGCACTTTTTTCTTGTCCTGATCACAGACCAGATCATTAATTATCTGAGGCATCTCAGCAAAGAAATCTGTTCCGCTGTTTTCATGTACGGGTACACCGTTCTCGCCCTCTGAACTGTAATGTGTGAATGCACCGGTCTGTATATCCACGTAGTATATCGAATCGTATCTGAAAGCAAGGGAATTCAGTATCTGGCTGTAGGTGATATTTTTTCTTTCCAGTTCTTTGCTTGCCAGTTCTTTTCGCATCTGTTCATCTATATTCTCAACGCCTATGATGAAATGTGTCTTATCACTTGACCACATAACGTTCAGCCTTGTGTATCTGAATTCTCCGCTTAGCAGCAGACGGTACTTCATGCTGAATATCTTCTGGTCTTTCAGCTTGTCTGTTATATATTCCTTTCTCATGATTTCGAGGATACTGTCCCTGTCATCGTTGTGTATGTATTTAAGGATATTCCTTCGTGATTCATTAAAGAAATCAGAGCCTTTTTTGGGTATATCAAGTTCGTCATATTCGGTGTTTGCCGAAAACTCGATATATGTATCATCTTCTGCATCAACATAATATATCGTGTTGTAGTATGAAGCCAGGCTGCTGGCTATCTGATTGTATATTATCGTCTCTCTGCTGAGTCTTTCAGCTTTCTGTTCTGTTCTTACTTCTTTATCTATATTTGTAACGCCAAGGATAAAGTATTCGTCGTTGCTGCTCACACCTCGTATAAGTCGCAGTTCGTGGTAAACAGGCTTGCCGTCTATCATCCGACGGTACACTATATTCTTCATGGCGCTGTTATCAAGCATATTTACTAAGTTTTTCTTCTGTATATCTTCTGTGAATATATGACGGTCTTCTTCATAAACCTCATCATTTATATCTCTTGTTATATCACTGAAAAAATCCTTGCCCCTGAAACTTGTGATGAGGGTCCTGGATCCGGGATCGAGAGAGTAGGAAACGTATTCGTCAGTCGTTGCATTAACATAGTAAACCTTTGAATAATCGCACAATAAAGCACTTGCTATCCTGCCGTAGATCAGCTCTGTGTCCATCATAAGCTCTTACCTCCGTTTCAGATAATCTGGTAATTGGTAAATACTTTCATCTAAATTTGACTATTCTTAACTATTATGTAATATTATAGCATATAATTCCCAAAAAGTAAAGATATATCGCAGAAAAAATGTTGTTAAATCAAATAACAGCCAAAAATCAAATTTAAACAAAAGAACAAATGTTCCGCGTGGAACATTCGGATCATTATGAAAATAGCAAACTACTTCAGATGCACATCTTCAATATCAAAAAAGCACTTCCGTTAATAGAAAGAAGTGCTTTTTGATGATCGATATGCTTAATTTATTCTGTTTTGGCAGCTTCGGGGTCTTTAGCCGCAACAAGACCGTAAAATGAAGGTTTGGGATTGAGGTTGCCGTCAAAGAACAATGGGCTTTCCTGCTTTTTCCAGCTTGATGTATCGGTCACTCCCCATACGGTAAAACTGGTTATCGGCACGCCTTCATTTTTGAGCTGAATTATCTTCTCCATGTATTTCTGAGCATAATCGCCCTGTTTCTTTTCCCAGTCATCGGAGTTGTCCTTGCTGATATCCAGTTCGGTTATAGATATCTCTACACCAAGTTCCTTGTCGTATCTTCGTACTGCCTCACCGTAGCTTTCGGTATCGCACCATGTACCTATATGCGACTGCATACCTACACCGTCGATATTTCCTGCCTCTGCAACGGGTCTGAGTAAGTCTATTATCTCCAGCTGCTTGTTCATCTGGAATGCATTGTAGTCATTGTAATAAAGTTTTACACCTTCGGGCTGATATTTTCTTGCAAACTCAAATGCTTTTTCGATATAGTCATCACCTATGGTCTGAAGCCAGAGACAATCGCGCATTGCCTGCCCCTGGTCTGCAGCAGCTTCGTTAACAACGTCCCAAGCATAGAAAAGTCCCGGATGTTCTGTATCTGCCCATTCAAATACAGCCTTGATATAGTTTTCCATGCGTTTTAGCATGAGTTCTCTGTCAGCAAGTTCACCGTTGGTATCGTAGTCTTTGTAAAACAGCCATTCAGGTGTCTGAGAATACCATACCAATGTATGTCCGCGAACCTTTAAGCCATTTTCCTCTGCGAATTCAAGTTGTGATCTGCAGCTGTCGAAATGAACAGCAGGTGCTTCGCGATATTTATCTATGTCAGATAATGTAGTCTGTTTATCAAGTATTGAATCAGGCTTCATCTCATTTTCGCAGGTCATACTGTTGAATTGTTCCTTTATGAGCAGCATACAGTCTATATCACCAAGCTGGTAAGGCGATACAGCAGTACCAACATAGAAATCATCAGCGTAAAGATCCTTCAGAGAGGGAAGTCCTGACGTTTTTGAATCTATTGTTGTATTGCTTGACTTGGACTGCGATGAAGCTGAACTGTTTTCGGTTTTCTTGTCCTTATCCGCAGCTGATGCGCATCCGCTCAACATCAAAGCTGCACACATGATCAATAGAATTTGTTTTTTCATGCAAGTCACCTCTTGACGCAAAATATCCCGACAACACAATATTCCCATACAGAATGAATAAAACACTATGTTCAAAAATTGTTGTTTTATACCTCTTTAATTATATACCAAAAGGGCTTATCGTCACTAATCATTTATTGCTTAAAAACTTTCAAATATTGCGTTTATAGGCTGATTCAGGGCTGAAAACAGATCCGTTATGAAATTAAATGATATAACAATAATCGCAATTATTATCTATACATAAGCAAAAAATGAATAGAAATATTCACTGTGCGGTTGTATAATAATATCAGAAAATACAAAAGCGCTAAAGCATGAAAGGATGTTTGTTAATATGAAGCTTTTTGTTGATACAGCGAATGTAGATGACATCAGAGAGGCTGAATCACTCGGCGTTATCTGCGGCGTAACTACCAACCCCTCACTTATTGCTAAAGAGGGCAGAGTTTTTGAAGAAGTAGTCAAGGAGATCACTGAGATCGTTGACGGACCCATTTCAGCTGAGGTTATTTCCCTTGAGGCTGATAAGATGGTCGAAGAGGCTATACCTCTTTCTAAGATACACAAGAATATAGTTATCAAACTGCCTATGTGCGCTGAAGGTCTGAAAGCCTGCAAGCGTCTTACAGAGATGGGCATAAAGACAAATGTTACACTGATATTCTCTGCTGCACAGGCTATACTGGCTGCAAATGCAGGTGCTACCTACGTTTCTCCTTTCCTGGGCAGACTTGATGATATAGGCATGACCGGTATGGATCTGATCGAGGAGATCTCTGATATCTTCTCAGTTCAGGGTATCAAAACCGAGATCATTGCTGCATCCATCAGAAACCCAATACACGTTGTTGATGCTGCTAGAGCAGGCTGCGATATCGCTACTGTTCCTATGGGCGTTATCAGACAGATGATCAAGCATCCTCTGACCGACAACGGTATAGAGCGTTTCCTGAAGGACTGGGAGAGCGTTCCCAATAAATAAGCTTTCTACATTGGAATTGAATATACTCCAATTTCCCCCTTATTTTCTAACCTCGGGTATTCCGGTACACCCTGACAAGACGGCCAGTTTTACCCCGCTGCCCGCCTTGTCTGCGGAACCCGAATCTTGAAAATGCTATCCATTCTCCTTTTATTTCATATTATATATTCCTTCTGACAGGCAGCCGAGAGCTAATTTCGGCTGTTTTGTTTTTTGTGAAAAGTATTAATAAAATATTGAAATACGCTATAATAAAGGGTTTTGGTTGAAAAATGTCTACATTAGTTGTTTCGACTGGTAAAAAAATTGGTCAAATGTGCTATTGACGGCAGGTGTTTACTGTGGTAAAATGCTATTGTATCTTTATAAACTTGAAAGGAAATGTAATAATGAAAAAATTTATAGCAGTTGTTTGTGCACTGACTCTGTCATGTGCTATGTTCGCTTCATGTGGCAAGAAGGATTCCAAAAAGGATGATTCCAGTAAGTCGGTAACTACTGATGCAGAGACTTCCGAAAAGGCTGATTCCTCTGAGGCTGATAAGGATGAGGGAGAGAATACTCTTACCAAGGCTTACTGTGACTCACTCGAAGCAAGGAAATTCAAGATCAAAATGTCAACTACATCCGATATTGGCGATGATTCCGTTGCTACTGTTGAGATGAACGGTGATAACTACTGTCTCAGCATCGGTGAGGGAGAGATGAAGACTGATCTGTACGTCATCGATGGTGTAATGTATGTTCTCAAATACGCAGATAAGACATACAGCAAGCAGGAGCATCCTGATAGTTTGTTAATGAGTATCAAACCAACCGATTATGCAATGGGTATTGAGGAAGGCTATAAGTTCATCAGCAGCGAAACTACCGATGACGGCCTTATCTGCGAAACTTATTACGCTCCCGATCTGTTCTCAGGTGAGATCCCCACAAACGCAGAGGATGGTAATGTTACTGAATACAAGTATTACTTCAAGCCTGATGGAACATATCCCGAGAAGGTAGTTATGAGCGCTTACGGTATGGTTCAGACAACTATTTTCGAGAGCTTCACTCTTGATGCAGGTGAGATCGTGCTTCCCGACCTCGAGGGTTGGACAGACGATACTGAGGCTGAGGCTTCTACTAGTGTAGAAGGTGATCCTGCATTTGAGGAGTCAGAGAGTGCACCTATTGAATAATCTGTTGATCTGATAATTCAAATAATAATGAATATAAGACCTCACATCATCTGTGCTTACGGATGATGTGAGGTCTTTGTATTTTTTTATTGAAAACCATTCGGTATCTTATAGAAGGGATGTATAAATGTGATCAATCCAAAATAAACCAGTGAGAGAGCCAATAGGATCCTGATTATGCTCAGAATGGCGTATCCGATTATTGTATGAGGTGTGATATAGCGTTGGTATCTTCGGTTTCTTCTTCGTAATACAGATACTGCGAGAAGTACGGATATATATAATGGAAACAACCACATTATTTTGAAATCTGATCTTTCAGCTTTAATGCTGGGATATTGTAATTATTATATTCTGAACGTCCGAGTTGTTGTTCACAGCGATTGTTGATGTATTCGCTGCCTGTAGTTCCTTTGTTTACATAGTTTTTGGATGCATATTTATCATCCATATATTTGTTATCTATTATGTCTTTGTAACGGTCTTCGGTAATTACCGCTGCAGCATCAGAGGAGAGATCATTCATCTCGATGATATCATGCAAAGTAAGATGCTCTGAACAATACTCCATATTATATCTTGCTATAATTGCATCAGGACGTGAGAAGCAAAGCAGTGCGAACATGAAGGTGAAGGTAATAGCTGATGCTCGCATGAAAGCAAAGTTTTGCTTGAATTGTCTGATGATAACATATACAAAACTGAATGCTGTAAGTACCATGAACCATGTTGTATATACTCTCAGCTGAGTAAGTCCGTAATTGCTGATATATAACACCATCTTGCTTATAGCGGTAGCTGTGATGAGCAGTGTGAAAACGGATATCATCACGGAGTAGAAACTCAGTGTGAAAGTTTTTTCTTCTCCTGTTTTCTTAGAGAAAAAGTTGATGAAGAATATGACACCGGCATTTATTAGTTCGATTGCGAACAGTTCAAAAAATCCGCGTCTTGCATATTCTGCATAGCTTAGATCTGCGGGAAGTCTGTTCATAAAAGCGGCAAGAAAATAATTTGCCTGAGAAATGAAAAACAGTACATAAAGCAGGCAGATAGGTGTTACTGCTACGTATACGGTCGTGTTTGATACAATACGGAATTTGCGTATGCTGTCGATACAGCTCTCCTCATCGAGAATTTGCATCCTTTCAGCGCGTGTGTGGTAGAAAAATAGGCCAAATAAATATCCCGCAACAAGAAAGCTGAGTATCAGTTTTCCGCTGAATGACATAATATCAAATATCTCAAGAAATGAGAAAAAGCTTACAAAATAGTTTTCAAATCCCTGATCGGCTGAAACAAGCAGAACTGATACAACAATTGTGAGCGGAACTGCAAGTATGATACCGCCTAAAACGGATCTCATGGCTGCACCGCAGTTTTTTCGCTTGAAGATACTTGCCAAGGCTGAATATTCCTTTACAGAATCACGGAGGGGATCGGTGACGGAGCTTTTTAATATCTCACAAGGAGTGAAACGACCAAAAAGATCTTTTTCAGCACACACACCATACACAAGGTATGCACCTGCCAGAACAAGGAATATAAGATCCAGTGTTTTTATCATATCATTTGCAGTAAGCGAAAAAACTGTTGAGAAAGTTATCATCACTATTGACCAGATCTTGTGCGATGTCTTGAAACTATGTCCTGTCTTTTTTAGATATGCTATCGTTAGTGAGATGATGATAAGAAACAAGGCAGTTGTAAAGAATCCTGTGGTATTCATCAGTGCAAATTGTACTATGCCATAGCCGGTGACCAAAGCTCCTAATGCAAGTATTTTTTCTGCTTTTGTGAATACTGTCTTCTCTTTGACTTTGACTACCGAAGGATAATCCCGGTATGACATGACACTGTTAGCCAGCGTATCTCCAACGGATTCCGGAGTCTTGTCCGTTAAGTTTATAGGGTTATTATCATCCATTATGTTTTCCTCCCGATTTGTGTTCTGCACTTCTGAAGCTGACAGCGCAGGATCAGACCGATCAAAATAAATACGGCTGATGTGAAGAATATCTTAATGATATAAAATAAGGCAATTGAAATAAGGCTGATATTTTTTATCGTGGTTATCCCGCTGACACACCACAAAAAATAGCGGCTTACAGAGCTTAAGGTACTTGGCGTATATTTTTCCCCCGACGCAGAGGGAGATATACAACGCTTAATTATCCTTTTGTTTGCTGCATTTCAGCCGGTGTGCTAAAGGGATAGTCAGATTTTTTATTCGTCTGAGTGTTCCAGTATATCGCCGGGCTGACATTTCAGCACCTCGCATATCTTATCGAGGGTAGAAAAACGTACAGCTTTGGCTTTGCCTGTTTTCAGTATAGAAAGATTTGCTGCTGTGATACCGACTTTTTCTGCAAGTTCATTAGAAGATATCTTCCTTTTTGCCATCATCACATCGAGATTTACGATTATCGCCATGATACCGCCTCCTCATATAGTGAAGTCATTTTCAGATTTAAGTTCTACTGCTTTTTCAAACACGTTTTTCATAACGCGCATCACCAATCCAATGAATAATGCGAGAAAAGCAGCAAACAGGAAGATGTACTTCCAAAGACTGAAAATGATCATTGTAATGCCGGCAAATACGCAGCACCAGGATATAAGACGCAGGCATTTAGTATTCTGTGGGATGAATACCTCATTTTTTGATATGTTTGTAAGCAGCTTATTAAGCGCAGCTACGGCAGTAAGAGCGAAAGCATCACATATACATATCATAACTGTTACCGCGATCTCCAGTCCTGAGGTCAGTATCCCATTACCTACGGATACTGCGCAGAACCATTCTGCTACAATATTTGATGTGAACATCAGCGCGATCAGCAGGAAAAACATTCCTGCTACTAGAAGCCTTGATAGCTTCAGCGATTTCATTTGTGACCAGCCTGTCAATTCGTTTACCATGGTAATTACCTCCTGAACAATATACTGAGGGGCGTCCCCCTCAGCTGAATGTATTATATCACATTTGGATTTGTTTGTCAATACTTTTTTATCGCAAAACAATAAAATTATTTTGATAAGCAAAAAAATGTTGTTGTTTTGCGTGTTTTGCGGCTTTTCAGATGTTGACTTTTCTTTTTGGTGGTGTTATACTTCTTATAATGTGATAACAGATAACGGAAACATACAAAGGAAAAGAGGTCGATAGAATGTCAAAGATAAAAAACGATGATGTATCTCTCGGACGATTGATCAGTCTTGTTCTTCGCCATGAACCATCTGCTGCAGGGATAGTACTTGATGCGGAGGGGTGGGCTGACGTTGATGAACTGATACACGGTATATGTAACACTGGCAGAAAGCTGGATATGGAAACCCTGGAACGCATTGTACGTGAGAACAACAAGCAGCGTTATTCTTTCAATGAAGATAAAACAAAGATACGTGCCAATCAGGGACATAGTATCAATGTTGTCATAAATATGAAGATAATGTCTCCGCCTGAAGTGCTTTATCATGGTACATCTGAAGCTTTTATTGAAAGCATAAAAGAGAAAGGGATATCTAAAATGTCAAGGCAGTACGTACATCTGTCCGAAGATATGGACACAGCAGTTAAAGTAGGCAGTCGTCACGGGAAGCCTGCTGTGCTTGTTATTGACACTGCAAAAATGTCGGCAGATGGTTTTGTATTCCGTATTTCGGAAAACGGAGTATGGCAGAGTGATGACATACCGTGGAAATACGTAACTGAGATAAAGTATCCATAAAAAATACCGCACTTCTAAAATCAGGAGAAGTGCGGTATTTTTATTTGTATATTTATTTTCTCAAATAAGCTTCCAGTCTGTATATGGGCATACCCATATCTGAAAATCGCTTCTCGTATTCGGTGACGATATTGCCTTCAAATCCGCTGTTATGCAGGTCGAGTGATATATTTTTCAGACCGTAGCCGTTTTCGGAAAACTGCTCCAGTGAGAATTCAAAAAAGTGCATATTATCCGTCTTCTGATGGATCTCGCCGCCCTCAGCAAGCAGACGTTTGTATATTTCCAGAAATTCTCCATGGGTGAGTCTGTGATTGGCATAGGTGTTTTTTGGATATGGGCAGCTGAAATTAAGATATATCCGCCTTATCAGTCCTGCGGGTATGAAGCAGTCCAGATATCTTGCATTTCCCCTCATAAATCGAACATTTTCAATGCCCTGTGATATTACGGCTTCTGCAGCATCGACTATTACATTAGAACTTACTTCCACTGCAAGATAATTAACATCAGGATAGCGTTTAGCCAGCTCGCATATGAACTGACCTTTGCCGCAGCCTATCTCAAGTTCTACAGGATTATCGTTGCCGAAAATAGCTGCGATATCAAGCAGGTCGCGGTCATCCTTGACAGAAAAATCCAGTACATCGCGGTCGAGATAGAGTATTTTGTCACCGCAGGCTGCAAGTCTTTCTTCAAGGTTATTTTTTCTTCTCATTCTCATATATATTACTTCTCCTTACTGTACAATAAAATGTACTGAGTTATCTTCTTTTCTTAAAAGCGGATGTTCTTCTGCCTTTTTTTAGCTTGTGGAGGAAATAATCCTGATCTGCGGTAACACGTTTCCATTCGGTGGCTGAACCTGTCAGCGGATCACCGAATGGGTATACTGAAAGCATGATCTCAGGAAGACCGTTGCCTTTATATAGCGGTGTCACACGGAATGTCAGCTGAGTAGCAAGTACACCTAAGAACTCTTCTTTTGTGGTAGCAACGCTTGAGTCGAATTCGGGCAGCTTGATATCTGTGAATTTTGCCTGGTATATCATCTTGCCGTCACTTTTTTTTACAAGCGGAAGATCATATCTCTCGGGTACGGTTTTGCCATTGACATTTTTCATATATGTTAGATCGGTGAAACGCACAATGCCGCTGTCAACTGCATCACCTGATATGGTGATACATATTCCTGCATCAGAGGCTGCACCGATATTCTGCATACTGAAAGAGAAGGGGAGCTCGTTTATCATTATTTCTCCGCAACCTACCATTTTAAGGTATGGTTTGCCGGATGCTACGTGGTCACCTAATATTTCTTTTATTTCGTTTATCTTTTTGTTATTGCTTTTACTCATACTTCAAACAGCACCTTTGTTCCGCCGCAGTTCCTTATTGTCAGCACATGGCAGGCACCACTGCCGAATACTCTGTCCATACCGTTTTTGAATTCTTCCAGTTTGTTTTCGGGTACGAATGCCTGTATCGTTCCTGCAAATCCTCCGCCGTGAACTCTGCAAGCGCCTTCATCACCGAGTATCTGCTTTGCGAGATACAGTGCTACTGTCAGACCTTGTTCACGAACATTCACAGCCGCAAATATATTCTGCAGATAGGCTAGGGAAGAATTTCCGCTTTCGTTTATAAACCTCAGGAACTCTCCGAACTCTCCGTTTTCAAGAGCCTCAGCCTGCTTAGCTACTCTATCATTCTCATCAAAGAAATGCAGCGCTCTGAGTACAGCCCTGTCACCGCATTTTTCCCTCAGTGTGACTATATTTTTCATTACGTCATCCTTGGTGATCTCGCGCAGCACTGTTTTGTCGAAATACTCGGCTACACTTTTCATCTCAGGCGGGATAGCAGCATATTCCGGTGTAAGATCTGCATGGCTGCCTTTGGTATCGATAATGCATAGTTTGTGTCCGCTTTTGGCAAAATCATATTTTACGCTCTTTATTAACGGATGTTCCTTATCCTTGAAATCTATGGTGATAAGTCCGCCTACTGAGGAAGCCATCTGGTCCATTAACCCCGAAGGCTTTCCGAAATGGGCATTCTCGGCATATTGTGCCAGCTTTGCGATCTCAACATCATCAATTTCTCCGTCATTGTACAGACCGTTGAGTATTGTACCGATGATGACCTCATAGGCTGCCGAAGAGGAAAGTCCTGAACCCTGCAGTACCTCAGAAGTCATATAAGCCTTGAAACCGCCAAGCTTGTGTCCGTTATTCTTAAAGCCGTCTGCCATACCTCGTATCAGTGCGGAAGATGTGTTCTTCTCGTCTTCGCGGGGAAGTGTATCGCATATATCCACTACATCAGTAGGGAAACCCTCTGATTTCACTGTGATATAGCCATCATCCGTAGGTATAACTGCTGCTATGATATCAAGCGAAACTCCTGCAGCCAGTACACATCCAAGATTGTGGTCAGTATGGTTTCCACCGACCTCGGTGCGTCCGGGTGCACTGAAAAAGTACTGCGGTGTTTCACCGAAAAGCTTCTTGAATTCAACAGCAGTCCTGCCGTAGCGCTGAAGCTGTTTTTCCATATCTTCTTCCGAATATATCCTGCCCAGTGAAAGAGTTTTCATAACCATATCCTCCATAGCTGTATCTTCATTATCCTTACCCAAGCCGTCTGTCAGACGACATATACTTTATTATACTATATCCTATCTTTTTTTTCAAGTGCTTTTGCATAGAACAGTCAGTAAATTTATAATAAATACTAAAAATGAAAAATTAACATTATGCCACTTGCAAACAGTAAGGCTATGTGTTATAATAAACATATATTTTTTCAGGAAAGAGGTTTGCGCTATGACCAACGAATATGTTCTCATACTTGACTTCGGCGGACAGTATAACCAGCTCATCGCAAGACGTGTGCGTGAATGTAATGTTTACTGTGAAGTCAAGCCATACAACAAGATAGGCATAGATGAAATAAAGAAGCTTGCTCCCAAGGGCATTATTTTTACGGGCGGTCCTCAGAGTGTTTACGGTGAAGATGCACCCAGCGTATCCAAGGAGATATTTGAACTTGGCATACCGGTTCTGGGAATATGCTACGGTTCACAGCTGATGGCTCATGTACTAGGCGGAAAAGTCGAGACCTGCACGGTTTCGGAATACGGTAAGACAGAAACAGAGTACGACAAGTCCTGTGCGCTTTTTGCTGATGCTGAGATACCTACCCGCGCAGTAAGCTGGATGAGCCATACTGATTTTATATCCGAAGTACCCGAAGGCTTCAAGATCGCAGCGCACACTTCTAATTGCCCTTGTGCTGCAATGTGCAATAAGGATAAGAAACTGTATGCTGTACAGTTCCACCCTGAGGTGAATCATACTCAGTTCGGTGTGAAAATGCTTGCTAGTTTCCTGAAGGATGTCTGTGGCTGCACAGGCGACTGGACAATGGAGAATTACGCTGAAAAGGCAATAAAGGATATACGTGAAAAGGTCGGTGACGGCAAGGTACTGCTGGCACTTTCGGGCGGTGTTGACAGTTCTGTTCTGGCAGCTCTGCTTTCCAAGGCAGTCGGCAGACAGCTCACCTGCATTTTTGTCGATCACGGTTTCATGAGAAAGAATGAAGGCGACGAGGTCGAGGCTGCTTTCAAGGACTGGGATATCAATTTCGTAAGAGTCAATGCGAAAGAGCAGTTCATGGGCAAGCTTCGCGGAGTATCCGACCCTGAAACAAAGCGCAAGACTATCGGTGAAGAATTCATAAGAGTATTTGAAGCCGAGGCAAAGAAAATAGGCAAGGTCGATTTCCTTGCGCAGGGAACTATCTATCCCGATGTTATCGAGAGCGGTGCAGGAGATGCTGCCGTTATAAAGAGTCACCACAACGTTGGCGGACTTCCCGATCACGTTGATTTCAAGGAGATCATCGAACCTCTGAGAATGCTGTTCAAGGACGAGACAAGAAAACTCGGTCAGGAACTTGGTCTTAGTGAGACTCTGGTATGGAGACAGCCTTTCCCGGGTCCCGGTCTTGCTATAAGAATAATCGGCGAGATCACCGATGACAAGCTGGAGATACTTCAGGACGCTGACTGGATCTTCCGCGAGGAGATCGCAAAGGCAGGTCTTGACAGGAGTATAAACCAGTACTTTGCAGTGCTGACCAACAATCGTTCTGTTGGTGTTATGGGTGATTTCCGTACTTACGATTACACACTTGCTCTGAGAGCTGTTGAGACCACCGATTTCATGACCGCAGAATTCAGCCGCATACCATATGATGTACTTGAAACTGCTTCCCGCAGGATAGTAAACGAGGTAAAGAATATCAACCGCGTATGCTATGATATTACCACAAAGCCACCCGCAACTATTGAGTGGGAATGATAAACGTCCAGAAAAATAGGGCGTAAACACGCCAAAAGGCGTTATCAGTCTGTTATCATGGCAACGATTTGGCAACATTTCTTGCCATGTGTCAGCTAAGGCGATCATCGGCAACAGTTATAAATATTTCGTCTGAAAAGATAAGAGCTATCTGATTCGTATTGGAATCGGATAGCTCTTTTTTTTATTGTCATATTTGCAAAGGTCTGTGCTTTTATGATCCGCCTCTTAAAAACATAATTTCAGTTAATGATTATCATATTACGATGTTTATGTAAGTATTCTAACTAATTATTGCAAGTGCTAAAGGATTCATGTATAGAAAACCAGTTTATAAAATAATTGTACGAATAGCAAGTGAAGTTGCATTTTTGATCAAAATGTGATATGCTAAATACCGGTGAAGTTTTATTCATCGGTATTTAGCATGACTGTAAGAATTAAGTTAATCTTAAGAATTACATTCAACTTAAATTAAGAATGATGTATTATCATATGATCATACAAGGAAAGGACATAACGTTATGGATGATATCACAGCAACTATTCTTGTAGTAGACGATGACAGGGACATCGTGGCAGCCATCGCGAAGCTGCTGGAGCTTGAAGGGTATAAAACTGTCAGGGCATATGACGGTATCGAAGCACTGGAGAAGCTTTCGGAGAACGACATACAGCTTATACTGATAGACGTGATGATGCCGAGGTTGGACGGCTTATCGGCTATAATGAAGATACGTGACAAGCGGAATATCCCGATAATAGTATTATCAGCAAAATCCGAGGATACAGATAAAATACTCGGACTTTCAATGGGTGCTGACGACTATATCACAAAGCCCTATAATCCTATGGAGCTTACCGCCCGTGTGAAGAGCAGCCTGCGAAGATATATGCAGCTTGGTGATATAGGCAGTATAAACAAAACGGACGTTATAAAAATAGGCGGTCTTGAACTTGATAAAGGTGCAAAATCCATTACGGTGGACGGCGAACCGGTCAAGTTGACAGCTACGGAATTGAAGATACTTGAACTGCTTATGGAGAATGCGGGTCATGTATTTTCGGCAGAAGAGATATACCGCAAGGTGTGGAATGAGGACGCTTACGCGGTGGAGAACACAGTAATGGTACATATAAGGCATATTCGGGAGAAAATAGAGATCGACCCGAAGGAGCCGAGATATCTGAAAGTGGTGTGGGGCATTGGGTACAAGATCGA
>ODAI011952034.1_pt1 | contig 15316 bp, 15 predicted proteins | sample 1539321 | NCBI WGS metagenome assembly ODAI01 (sample SAMN02144231, study PRJEB22623) | gut metagenome | biome: sheep rumen | host: Ovis aries | place: New Zealand
ATCATATCCAGAAGGTATCCAAAAAGAACTTCCCTCAAACTCCCTTTTTTTAGGATTGTCGAATAGTTCTTTCTTGTATGGTCCGTGTGATTTCGTATATGATGAGACATAGTAAACTAACTTGGAAGAGTCGTAGTCGACTCTTCTTGCGTTTTTTTCCATGTGATTGAGCAAAAACTTATATGGTAATATGCTTAAACAGCCTTTAATCATCATTATTACCATGTTTTTCACAAATGAGTTCCCCTTATACCATGTCATGGTCTTAAAATGTAACATTCTTGCCATCTATACTCCCAACGAATATTGCCATTTCCCTGCATATCCATCAAATGGAAAAATGTCAACAAATAACCCGTAGTTCGTTTTAACGGAGTATTCTTCTTGCAATAAAGTCCTTTTATCATGAACCTTTGCGAAGTTCACATGATAGTCTTTGTTATTCTTATATGTTAAAACTTCATAGTTGTCATTAAATCCATTATATGTTTCTAAGAATCTATCGTAGTCTTTCCTCGGCATAATCAAATCTATGTCATCATCCCATGGGATAAAACCTTTATGTCTTATAGTCCCAATTAAAGTTCCATATGCAAGATAGTATCGAATACTATTCTTATCGCAGAAAGAAGCGATATTTTCCAATATAGATAATATTATGCTCTTTTGTTCCTCTTTCTCAATGTATATCATACTCGGAATATTTATATCCAGAATTTTCTTGTTTCTTTGTTTATGTCTATTTCTGCTAAACAAGTCTTTTGGGACATCTCAAATATTTTTGAGGCGAATACCACATCATGAAGTCCAAGTCCATAATTGTATGCAATTATCCTTTGTTTTTCGTTTTCCCTACCTGTGTCATGTCCTGCTAAAACCTCACCAATCTCATTGTATTTTTTGAATTGATTGAAATACTTAAACCCTTTCACGTGATCTGTATCATCTCCAAAGACTCTGTCAAATACGGTGTCACAATTTTGAAAACCGCGCATGTGTATAGGAATAACGGTAATACCTTCTGGGAACAAATTGACATCTTCAACGAGTAATCCATGAGCACTTGTAATGCAACTAACCAGAACATCAACAGTTCCTGTCAGTTCTATAATGTCATCAACGGCTTGAAAAGTTACATTCTCATAATCATCAAATCTTTGCATGAATAAATCCGCTTGATTCTTGTACTGAAGAAGTTTTACATTTATGTGTGTATCTGGCTCAGATTCCAACAAACATAAGAGGAAAGCACGAGCAGTGTTTCCAAGACCAATAATGCCATAAGATTTAGAATCTTTACGTCTTAGCACTTTAGCGGTTAAGGCTGCGACTGCACCTGTTCTCATTGTCGTAATCCAATCGGCATCCATGAGTGCAAGCAATTCTCCTTTTATCGCATCGTATAAAAGCAAATCACTACCCAAACTCGGTTCTGCACCTTCAATCTTATGTACTTCTTTTATTCCAAAGTACCTTATATTGTTATCACGGTCATATGGCAAAAGGCATGGCATTGAGGTGAAAAAATCAGCCTCTTTGGGATGTACGCTAATTTTTGCCGGTAACTGTGAGTATTTCTTTAATGAAAAACTCTCACGAATCCATTCCACACAAATCCTTGGTGAAATGTTCAGACTTCTTATGTCTTTGCCTAATATTATTTTCATTTATAGTCTTTTAAAGCATTAATAAGTATTGCATTATCTTTATGATTTCTTACTGCTATTCGCAGGTATTGTTTACCTCCAAGTCCAATTTTGTCAGAGCAGTCTCTCATGAGAATGTTATACTTTTTCAACATCGAAATGACAATACCTCTGGCATTATATGGCTGGAGTACCTCACACAGGAAATAGTTTGCTTGTGAAGGAATTACACGTAGGAAAGGGATCTCACGTAGTCCTTTCTCAAAAATACAACGCTCGGCAAGGAATTTCTCGCATGCCTTTTTGTAATCCCCCTCGTATTTTGAGTATATCTGCATGAAATACTCTGCGAAGGAATTAATATTCCATATACTCACCTGCTTTTTCATCTTGTCAATAAGGCATGAATCTGATGAGCACATTATTCCAAGGCGTATGCCAGGCACCCCGTAACTTTTGGATATACTCTTCATTACTACCAAATTGGGGAAGTGTTCAAGAATATCATCATTCAACAGTGTATTATGCTCCCATCCTACACTAAAATCCACAAAACTTTCATCGACAACAAATCGTATACCCCTATGTAAACACCATTCAGCAAGTTTCATCACACCCTTTATAGGAATATAGTTACCAGAAGGGTTGTCTGGGTTTATAAGAAGTATGCTTTCTACAGGATTCTCCCCAAAGAAATGTATGAGATCCTCTGCAGAATAACGGAACTCGTCGTTATCAGGGACATAAGCGATAAGTGATTTTTTGTCATATCTGTTAGGATACTCTTCAAAAGTTGGTCGTACTATTCCTACACTGCCATTAAGGTTTTCCATCAAGGCTTTTATCAACTCTGCTGCTCCGTTGCCAGGTATTATATATTCTTCTTTTACTCCCCAACATTTACTTGCGAGTAAAGTGTTCACTTTCATGCCAGAAGGATATTCTCCTATGAGTGTTTTAAAGTTGGCCTCCATCTCACTGATTATTCTAGAACTGCGGAAATAAGGATTAACAAGATAGCAGAAATCAAGCATTTGTGGGAAACGCCAGAAACCTCCATAACGTCCATAATACTTTCGTATAACATCCTTTTCTTCAGCGAACAAAGCCTCTGCAATATCCAGATCTTGTTTGTCGTCTATTTCGTACCATTTCTCGGAACCTAATGGTAACGCTTTAAGTTCATGGTTGTTAAGGAAAGAGATAATCCTCAGCACATTTTCATAATATTCATTGTTTCCAACGGCCTTGCAGTATGCATCCAAGAAAGGAATGTATTTCTTCTTGGAAAACTCTTGTGAAAACTTATATATGTTAACAGTCTTATAATACTTTGACGTATCCTCGTATCTGAATGCAGCCTTGGTTATGAAGTCAACAATATTATTGTCTTCATCTATGCACACCATTGTCCCATCCATCCATGGCTCATAACGTGCGACCAATGCCAAATTTGGATGTTTGTCTTTGATAAGTAAATCAAACAATCCATCATCAAATATTAAGTCAGACTCAATTAACAGCGTATCATCCTCTTTCATCTTTTCCTTTGCCAAAGCAAGGGAATATATATTATTTGTCTTGTCATAAATCGGGTTGTTGATATACTCTATCTCGACATCTTCTTTATAGCGAGATCCAATGTATTCCATTAACTCTTGCCCTTTATAGCCTACCACTATGACAATCCGTTTTAAACTTAACTTTGATAACTGTGTTAACAAACGGTCAATAAGTTTTATCCCATTTACAGGAACCATACATTTGGTGTTGTTCTTGGTGTATTCACCAAGTCGCTTGCCCATTCCTGCCGCTAATATTATTGCTTGCATAACTAGTTCTTTATTATTTTTTTGTATTCTTCCAAATATCTTTGGGCGGTTTTCTTTACATCATATTTTTTGCAAACATTATCATATGCCTTGTCTATAAGAGAATAATCATACATACCCTTAAGGACAAAGTTTATTTTCGATGCTAGATCATCTACATCTTCAGTTTCAAATGACAACCCGAATGTTCCATTCCCGATTATTTCCATTGGTCCGGGTAAATCTGAAACAATAACAGGTAGTTTGGCTGCAATGGCTTCGGCTACAGTCAAACCAAAACCTTCAGACCTTGAAGGCTGTACAAATAAATCATATTCTGATAGATGTCTACAAATTTCATCTTGTGTTTTCCTTCCCTCAAAAGAAACATAATCTTGCAATCCGAGTGAATTCGCAAGTTCCCAAAGTTCTTCTTTCGATGGACCTTCGCCTATAAAATACATGCGGAAATTTCGGATGCCTTCATTCTTTAATTTTGAAAGAGCATGCAGAACGAGGTCTTGTCCTTTATGAGGTGTGTATAACCTCCCGACTTGGACGATTCTGTATTTTTCCTTTGGCATATTTGATAATTTCTGGCGAAAATTATTTATATGAATACCATTGTCAATTTCAACAACATTTGCGAAACCTTGTTCTATTGTAAATACTTTAACGGCATTGGAAATCGCATATAGGGCTTTCATCTTTGGATATTCTTCAGGTATGTTGTCCATTCCGTGTATTGTCCTGACGATATTCCACTTTCCAAATATTATTTTTGAAACCTTGTATGAATGTACATGAATAATATCTGGACAATATGACCTTAACCAAGTATTTAGTTTTATGATACTAAGTGGGCTTTTGCTTTTGGGTTTTCTGTTAACTCTGTAAATTTTACATTTGTCCGAAATTTTATCTATAACATCTTCGTCAACAAAGTCATTAACGATATACAATCGAACTGTATCCGTTTTTACATGCTCATTAATAATATTGACGAGCATTGTTTCAACCCCACCAGTGCGCATACCCCATACTACATGTGCAATTCTCATTTAACAATATGCTTTAAATATGTAATAATATGTTTTAAACCTGTTAAAAGTTTTGCCAGGTATGGATGCCAGTATCCTACAGAGTCTACTACCATCACATCTTTAAACATGTTGAATGTGTGTATTCCTAAAGGATAGTCAGGATTAGGTGAATAATACCGATGTATTTCATTAAATGCCCATTTGCCGTCTTTAAAAGTTACTTCTTGTATAACAAGCCCATTGCCATATGATTTATTGCAATCTTGGGCAGGCCTGTATATTTTCCCATTGACTTGGAAGAAATCACCTGCCATTCGCGCTACTTTGTCACCAAATGTGACAATCTCGGAATCTATATACACCCCATTCTTTTTCTTGTAAATGTGAAGAACCTCATCGTTATACAGGGGCGGTTTTGTGCAAAACAACAATTCTTCTCCAAAAAGTGTCGTATATGTGGCGTCGCCAACATCCTCATTTAGAATGGTTTGGCATTCTGCTACTTTGTCCGTAATTGGATCATACTCATATAAGACTAGTTTTCCTGATTTCCCGCTTTCTGGATAGAAAAAGACCTTTCCTTCTTTTCTTATGATTGCAGGATAGGACAAATGAGTTTTTAACTTCAGAATGGGTTTAGTGTCAACTAATTGTTTAGTGTCTTTTTCGATAGTTAACTTTGCTATATATGCTCGATGTATGGGCATATAATACTCTTCTGCCAAAATATAGATATAGTTTTCGTCTACATCCAAAACAAAAGGGTCTGCAAACCATCGATCCTTGTATGAATGCTTCATCCATACAGGTCGTAATGATTTCCCACCGACAATATCATCAATGGAATTCTCTAGAAATCCAATGTTCCAATGTCTGTCTGTGTATTTGTGATAGATTTTTTTAAATTTCATAATCCAGGACTGATGTTAAGAATTTAAGGGAATTATCTTTGTATTCTTTTGTTTTTTCGTCTATGTGACAATAATCAACATGTGAGAATATGATTCTTTCGTCAGATTTTACAAGTCGATTTGTTATACCTAACGAACTCATAAGATCTTGTGCTCTCCTATTGCTTTTTTGGCTTAAATAATAAAAATCTTTCCGATAAATTATAGAAAAAGATGTTGCATGAAAAGAGTTTGTTACTATACATTTCGCATTAGCAATATAACCAATAAACTCAGAAGGAGATAATTCCGAATCATATTTTGTTCTTTGTTTTTTTAATGGTGAAAGATAAGCATGTAATCTAATAACATCACATCCTATTTGCTTGGAAATCTTTTCAGCAAAATCTTCAGATTTTACATCTGGTTCCACAGTGTATAGAACTAAGTAATTTTTTACAGATGGTTTTCTCAAAAGAATATCATAGTCCTCCTTCTTTAGCAGAATCGTTGGGTCACATACTATAGAAGAAGGTACATGAAACTCCCGTTCTAAAAACTCACTTAGGTCCCTTTCTCTAACAGATATGTTGTCATACGCTTTTATAAAGGTCCTAATATCACTCTTTAGTTTGTCATTAATAAAACTAATTCTTCCTATACTGGCTGCGTAAGTGGCAAATTTCGCATTGTGATGCTCAAACTGCCCCCAATAAACGGGGTCTAGTCCTTCACATGTTTGAGGATTCCATATCTGGTCACTTCCAAAAAATATAAAATCGTAGTAATTCGGAATGTCATCAGGATATTTTACAACCTTTGAAAACGTCATATAGCCATTCAAAAAAAGGTCGAATTTCCCTGATGTCCTTTTTTTTGTGGGAATCAAAAAAAGTGAAGAAACGATATAACGGATTTTATTCTTTATCCCTTTTAATCTATGAAAGTCCCTTTTGTGGAAAAACATTCGATACTTTTCGATGCTATCAGGCCGATAATCTATGACTTCCACATCATGCCCCATATTTGTTAGAACTTTATACAATGCATAGCATTGCAAAACTGCGCCATAGTTAATTGCTCGGTGGAAAGTAAGAATTCCTATTTTCATTTTACCTATTGCTTTATTTCAATTTCTAATTCGGCATCTTTGAAAATCTTTTTGTACATGCTGACATACTGGTCAAATCTATTGTGTGCTGAAAGTGAACTCCATATATAACGATTAAAACCATAGGGGAGATATTCTGCCAGTTCTCTTTGTCTCATAAGTTTACATGCGATATATGTTTTTTCCTTAGACAGATTTGAGGAAGGGACTGTAGGATGTATCAATTTTGCTATTATTGCCGATATTCCTTTAATAATTCTCCCTCGTAATGTTAAGCAATTCCGATATTTGAATATGGATCCGAGGTTGTTTTGAGGTCCAGGCTGTGTGCGCTTTCTTAGTTCGTGATTATTAATGGCCTCATTTCTTATTATGTCAAATTCCCCATACTCCTTCTTCAATTTAACACTTAAAATGACACCGTCAATTTCATGTCTTTTCAATACTGAAGATCTCTTTCTAAAACCAAAGTCTTCTTTTGATAGTTCAAAAATGACTCCTTTACGGGTTAAAACTTTTGCTGATACTACTAATGTTGAGAAGCCATCGCCATAACAACCTGCATTTCCATAAACACCCGCGCCAACGGTACCAGGCAAATCCACCAAACCAGCAAATCCCTTGATACCTTCTTCGACCATTTCTTTAGAAAGAGATTTTACATTAACTCCACATTCACACCAAATATGGTCATCATACTCTTTCCATTTGTTGAGTTTTCTTGTCGAAATCAAATTGCTAGTGTGGTATCCTGGCTTAAAATATATATTTGAAGTGTGGCCAATAACATCGAATTCTTCATGGGTTTCATATAATTCTTTACAGATTTCTTCTAATTCTTCGAGTGTTTCTGGAATATAGAAATTATCTGCATAACACTTCTCTTCTCCGTAAGTGCCAGCCAACCAGCATATACTGGAAATGTCAAAATTGTGCTTTGTAATCATACTTCCTTTATAATAGGTAACCACTGTCTGAGAGAAAAGAACGTATTTTTTCTATTCGCAAAGACCAATCGGCCATGTTTAGTGCTGTTTTCCTGTTTTTGTCAACAAGTTCTTGATAATCTTCTGCATGCTTAATAATGTCTTTTACATGCTTAATCTCATTCTCTCTATTAAGGTTCACAACAGGATCGTAACCTATCAAATCTATTAATTCTTTAGGTGCCCTTCCTACCATTATCATTCCAGATAACATACACTCCCAGTATCGTTGTGTCAAGGTTTCAATGTTTCCTGCTATTTGTGGTCTGGTGTCACATCGAGGGAACATAATTGTGACTTTGGTGTCAAAAAGTACGCTACGAAAATCTTCATCAGATTTCGTGGAGCGGGTAGGGGAGATGTTACATAGTTTCGAATACTCTTTAGGATATTTCTTTTTGAAATAACTTCTTCGTACACTGCTAATCTCAAATAAATCAATCTGCTTATCTTGTATCTTTTTATATGAGTCTTTAAACAAAGAAGTGTTTATTCCTTCTGTTATGGTAAGGATCTTCATTTCAGGAAACCGTCTTCTCATATTATCTGCCGTTTGAGAAGATGTGAAAATAGCAGTTTTAACATTATGTTTAACAAACCATTGGCATGTTTTTTCAAAGTGAATAGGCCAACAATCCCATATCAATGGAATTATTTCATATCTTGTGTAGCCAGGAAATGTGTCGAAACTTAGACTTACAGGTTCTACAAAACGCAGTTGAGCAATTTTTTCACTTTTGTGGAAGGTGGGCAGTTCGAAATTATATGCGAACTTATGGAATACCCTCCATGGATAATGGGCAGGCATAGTCTTCCCACCCATTTTCACCCATGCATCATAAACCTGCATTTTAAAATTTATGCCGTGATTATATGGGGCAACAGCATATATTGTTTTGTTAGTCATATTCTAAGTTAGTTAATGATACTTTCGACAATTTTGATAATGTTTTTATTGTTGTAGTTGTAATTCTTGATGCTTTTCTTAACTTGAGAGTACGTACCTCCATTGTCATTTATAATGTCAGACAATAAAGACGGCATTTCATCCATAGGGCATACCCATCCACAATCATTATCTAATACTTCGTACGCTACAGGGAAATTGTTTGACAATACCGGTGTGTGTAATATTTTTGATTCAAATATTGTATATGAAAAACTCTCCGAATCGGAAGTGCAAACATATAAATCTGCAGATTTAAAATATGGGTATGGGTTGTCTTTAGGGCCTAGAAGAATTATGACATCTTCCAAATCATGTTTTATAATCTCTATTCTAATTCTTTCCTTTTCAATACCATCGCCTATTATATACCATTTTATTCTTTTGATAATATCTTTTTCCATTCCTTTTACTATTGATGGAATCTTGTCGAATTGCTTTACTTTAGAAAGGCGTCCTACAGATAAGATGTTGAAATAATTATTCTCGGGGAAAGGCAAAGATATATTTTGGAGTGAAAGTTTTTTGATATTTTCAGTGTCTATGGTGTTATATACGGTTATGCATTTGTTGGCATATTCTGGGAAAACTTCACAAAAAGACCTTTTTGCGGTTTCTGACACACATGCCACTTTTGTGAACGAGTAGTATATTTCTATATCTCTTTTCCGTTGTGATACTGTTGCCCAATCTTTATAATCACAATGTATCCATGCGATTTTCTGCTTGACATTTTTTACATAAGAAACAAATTGAGTTGCGGTGCCTTCTTGAAATGCTATTATTGTATCATAATTGTGCTTGTTCTGAATGATGTTGACTTCTCTTTTATATAGCCATGAGAAATTGTTTCTATGTGTAATTTTGTTATATAGTCCCATGATTTTTCTCGTTACAGCATTGTCATGAAGCCAATAGTATAAACGTGTTTTTTTAATGATGTATTGCTTAAATGTTTTTTTATAATAATCTCCTCCATCTTCGTAAAGACTATATATATGTATATCGTATTCGTCTTTGTCAAGTAAAGACAATAAATTCTCTAATGATTTGTTCGTCCCCCCATGAGAGAACTCGGGAATTACATATAGTATTTTTATTTTCATTGCATGAAAGCATTCAGTCCAGATTCAAAAGTGCTAATAAAATGTTCCAGTTCTTTTATCCTTCCAGAACCATTTTTCTGACATTGCATGTAAAGTTCTGGTAGCAATGGAACAAAGTCGCATTTTGGGTACAAATATCCGTTGTAAAAGTATGTCGCAGCATTAAAAATGAAAATTTTCTCAAACCTCATCTTTTGAAGAAGAAGTTCAATAGGAATATTGATTTCCTTTCCAAGTATTATATACTCTCGTCCCATGTCTTTTAACATATTTTCTAGTCTATTCCTATTATTATCTGTATCTCGTGGATGATACTTAATATATAATACTTTATCTTTATCGATTTTTTTAATGTTATCTTGTATTACCTTAAAATACAGGTCAAAATATTTGTGAGGAATAAACTCTGATACTGGATCCGTCATCAGAAGGATATTCTCTTTCGAAATATTATTAGAAGTAATCTCATTAATGTAATTATTTACTTTCTTTGAGAATAATGGTTGGACTTTTATATGTACATCATATTTTTCATGAAATACAGGTATCACACTGTATCTTTTGTATATATGAAGTTCTGAATAGTTAGGAATATTTACGTTATATCTCCATTTCGCAAATCTAACATGGTATATGGGTAAATAATAGAAGATGTCTCTAATCCATATTTTAAGTCTCGTTGATAACGTGTTGTTTGGAGTAAATGACCGGTTCATATAATGTCCGAGTCCGTCTTCAAAATAAGCAATTTTGTATCCCAAATGTGAGAATAAGATATCCGTGAAACGATATGCTTGATTTTGTATTTCTCCTAAATATATTGTTTCGACATTGTTCTCTTCTACAATCCTTCGTAGAAACTTATAGTTGTTGTATGCATGCTTGGCATCTTTAATTCCTGCAATTTTAAGACCATCCCATTGTGCAATTTCTGGAAAAATAATCTTTTTCTTCCACATTCCCTCAATTTCAATAAAATCGAAAATCTCCAGAAAGTGGCGATTTTTAGGGGGCATAACATAGCCTTCTATCAAGATACAGTCTTTTAGTCCTTCTTGATGGACTATTTGCTGTGCCACCAATAATTGTAAAGGCGTAAAAACAAAGAATAAATTTGCCATTATAATACTTCTTTCAGTTCTTGGTATAATTCCTCAAAGACTTTTGTGTTTCCCTTGCCATTTACGTGGTATCCGTCTTCTACGAAATCTTCTTCTTTCATAGAATTCAATGGGTCAATAACTGATACGATGCCGCTACTTTTTGATGCGTATTCTTCATAAAAATGATTATATTTGTTTATGTTGTCTCTTAAGAAGGGGCTTGATTTTTTTAGTTTCTCACTACCTGACGTTCCAATCTTTATTACTATTATTTTTTTTACATGCTCAATATTAATAAGATTGTCAAAGTATCTTGAAATATTATCTCTGAATTTTTCTGGAGTTACCATCACAACATCAGGTGAGCGTTTTTTGTATTTCTTTATTAATTTCCAAAAAAGGTTTTTGTTAAAACGATTGAGAATTCTTTCCAAAAGAAGCCATTTGAAATCATTTTGTAAAATAATACGAGGCGCACAGTCGCAAATGCCAAGTTGCATTATAACGATGTCTGGATGATAATATGAACTGTAATCCTTTTCCTTTAAGACAGATGTCGTTTGCAAACGTTGGAATTTGCTAATAAAATGGACATGAGGGAAACGAGTGGTAAGTTTGTAAAACCAGGTCTCCTCATAAGAAACGCCATCACGAGGCAATCCTAAAGAATCGGAAATGCACAAGACTTTCATTTGCCCATGATTTTATTATAGATACTTACAGTGTGCTCTATCTGCTCATGAATCGAGCACAAACGAGAAGTGTCATTTTCAAGAAACGCTTTTGTCTCAAGGTAGAAACCTGGCTTATACTCTTTGTCTAGACGGTCATCTATTTCCACAGGATACACTTTGACACTGCCTTTGTCCTGTAACTGTAGTGATTCCATAGGTTTCAAATATATTCGATGTAGTGGGGTTAACAATTCCACCGCCCATCTTCCTGGTGCATTCCAGTTCGCTTGATAGTTGAAAAGGACTCCCTTCTTAGTTATACCCGCTCCAGAGAAGTTGACAGGCTTGTGCCAGTCCAGTTCATCCTTCGCGTATGCATTCCAGGCACTTGGCTCTCCTCCAATAAAGAATGCGAGGTCAATAACATGTGTGGAGTTTGCGTACATCCAGTTTTCCTTCACTTCCTTTGGATGCCCTGTGGCTGCTATAACATGTCCCCATTCTGTAAACTCGAAGTTGAACGAAAGCAGTCCACCGTCATCTTTGATGATTTCTTCTGCTTTTAATACAGATGCGTAAAAGCGGCGGTTGTATGCATAGAATATTTCGGTATTTGTCTGCTTAGACAACTTATAAACTTCGTCTAATTCTTCTGGCTTGCAAAAACCTGGTTTCTCACAAAATATACGTTTTACACCATAATTCATAAGTTCTATGCATGTTGAGGCCAACTGTGTTGTCGGGACTGCAACTATCGCTCCATCCGGCAACCCAGGTTTTGAAATTAAGAATGATTTAAGTCCGCCGCGTACCACCGAGTGCCCTGTTTGGCCTTCGTATTTAACGGCGCTCTCTTCTCCACGTCCGATAGTGATAAACTCTGTTCCTAACGAAGTAAGAACCTTGTCATATTCCGCTGCAATGTTGCCTGCTCCTATTATCCAAATCATATTTGTTCCTCTCCTATGTAATTGGGCAAAGGTCACTATGTGTCCCTTGCACTTTGTTGTAATAATCTAGAATCGCTTTGATAAAAGTCTTGTGATATGCCGCGGATTTTTCGTATGTGGTGAGTGGGCAGAATCCAGTTTTGAGAATCATGTCTGCGAGCAATCCCGTCATCTCACTTTGATATGGCAAGTGGAAACTGTAACTATACTCGTTCACATACATTGTTCCTTTGCCTTCATAGATAACAATGTTCTTCCCGTTGTTCTCAATTGCGAGTTTAGCCTCCCCTTCGAAATCAGGAGAGCATACCAGTGTCAACTTGCTCCCTTTTGGAGTCGTTGCCTCTAACACACCGTTGATTTCAATATATCCATTTCTTTTGCTCTCAATTACTTCAGGTATAAGCCTTGTCGTGTCAAGAGCGTATGCGTCTTCGCCTGTTAGATACAAGAATATGTCAATCATGTGCATTGCATTGCAGCATAATCCCCAGTCTTTTCCGTCATTTTTCATTGTGATTGGCTTGGACAAATCCAACATGCCTTTTACATCTTGAAAATATCCAAACATGCGGCGCGGGCAGTTTACCCAACATTTAACGCCTTTGGACTTCAGCAGATTGCCTATTTCATCATATTCGGACAATTTCGGAAATAGGACTTTCTCAAGGATAAGATTCTTAACTGTGCTATGTGACAAAAGAGATTTCACAATAGCCGCACGAGGCTTAGAACCTGTTGCGACAACTACGAAGTCAAGTTCTGTAGGCAGACCATGAATGTCATTTATAAAATGTGCAGATTTAGATGATACTGCCTCGACGGCATTATATCTATCTTCTGCAATCTTCAATGACTCGTTATTGTTGTCAATCACCCATATCTCCATGGGCAATGATGATGTTTTTAGACCTTGCAGGTGCCTGCTACCTAATTGGCCTGCACCGATAATTGCTGTATTGTACATAGTATTTATTTTATATGTTTTACTAAATCCTGTGCCTTTTGGTATTCCTGGGGGTTCCCGATATCTATCCAAGTGCCGTTTAACGGGTAACGGATTACCTTCTTCCCTTGAGAAATAAGTTTCTCGATAAGGTCTGTGGCATTAAAGAACGTGTCTTCAGGAATCTCGTCGAGTGCTTTGCGCTTGATGAGATAAATACCGGCATTGGCATAGTAGTTGTATTTCGGCTTCTCTATCAGCCCATGTATGTTCCGTCCTTCGAGGTCGAGGATGCCGTATGGGATGCTGACATTATATGGCACTGCCGCCACAGACATTTCAGCGTCATGCTGCTGGAAGTGAAGGAAGAAATCCTCATAGTCAATGTTCGTGAAGAGGTCGCTGTTCATCACGAGAACGGTGTCGTTATAGAAAGTATCAACGAACCTTATGCTGCCGATAGTCCCCAGGAACTTCGGTTCTTTAAATGTGCGAACCTTGATGCCGTCACGAGGTTTCTGATAATGCTCCTCTATCTGTTCATGCAGGTAATTAACCGTGACGTTGATATGCTGTATCCCATATCTTATGAGCCTGTCAACATTATGGTCTATGATGCATTTCTCTCCCACTTTTAACAGTGGTTTTGGGGTCTTCTCTGTCAACGGGCGCAGACGCTCTCCCTTGCCTCCTGCCATGAGGACTGCATCAACGGGAAGCCGAGTTATATATCTATCAAGGTTTATAATGTCTATTATGTGATTGTCATCATCAAGAATCGGAACAAGTTTCATCAGCATATCCCTTTGCCGATGTATGTTCTCCACGTCGTCGTTAACCCCTTTGCGTAGGAAATTGAAACTGCGGTGCATAACATCCGATGCCTTGTCGTTAACAGATGCACCTTTTATAAGCGCACGTCGAGAATCACCGTCGGTAAGTGTCCCCACCATCTTATTGTCGTCATCAACAACGAAAAGTACCAGAGGACCTCCACTAAGAGTGTTTATTTGCTTCAATGCATCAAGCAGAGTACATGACTGGTTTATGATATACTTATTTCCCATTTTTATTATCTTTAATAATCATTTCTGCCATTTTCCAGTCAAACATAGTGTCTAAATCTATAGAAGCCATGTCATCCATTACATACTTGACACGATGCTTGAAATGACCGAGGTCAGATTGTTTCAGAGATTCTGAGTTGATAATATATATTGCACCATTATATTCATATACCTTTGGTGCGTCCTGACGTCTTGTGATACTCCCGTCGCCTTTAGAGATGTTCAGGAACCCATCCTTGTCTTCCTCAAAGACACAGTAGTATGGATTTGCAGAGCACTCCTTCACCGAGACCACCATGTCAATGTCATGCCTATAGAGGCTCAAAGCCCCCCTGACATGCTCGGCAGTGCGGAACGGAGATGTGTTCTGAAGAAGTATGACGTTGTCATAATGTCTTCCTTGTCGTTCATAGAAGTCAAGAGCGTGAACAAGTACACCGTATGTTCCTGCCTTGTCCGTCGCCAGTTCTGCAGGGCGAACAAATGGCACTTTTAATCCGTAGTTCTCCACACATTGTATAATCTCTGGATCGTCAGTGCTTACGCATATGTCTTCGTCCGCAACTATTTGCCTGGCCACATCAATGGTGTAGTATATAAGTGGTTTCCCATTGAGTGGTTTGATATTCTTATGTGGAATACCCTTGCTTCCCCCTCTCGCAGGAATGATGACTAATGATTTCATTGTATGTCGTAGAAATGTTTTTGTATAATATTCTCTAATGGATAATTCTTGATAATATCTAATATCGCAGAACAAGTTCCCTCCTTGTGGTATGGGTTTCTTATATCCTTTGCCTTAAACTTAATGACCTTTGCTATCCCGTCAGATATCTCCTCCGAGGAGTAACCGCAGTGAATGACGCTTTCTGCAGCAATGCGCCCTTTCTGTCGGTCGCCGATGTCAAGTGTCGGAATACCAAAACACGGCACTTCGATTATTCCACTTGATGAATTGCCAATTACGGCTGTCATGTATCTAAGTGTAGAGAAGTAACGCCTCTGTCCCAGTGAAGGTATGAACATGCACCTATCCG
>ODAI011176849.1_pt1 | contig 15315 bp, 11 predicted proteins | sample 1539321 | NCBI WGS metagenome assembly ODAI01 (sample SAMN02144231, study PRJEB22623) | gut metagenome | biome: sheep rumen | host: Ovis aries | place: New Zealand
ATCATCGATGACGGCATGATGGAGAATATCAGAGAGTTTATGATCCTGACCGGATACGAGGGTCTCTTTGATATCGACCTAATAGAAACCGCAGATGGCAGAATGTTATTTCTGGAAGTAAACCTCCGCTACGGAGCTTCCGGATACGCGCTTACCTGCGGTGGAATCAACTTGCCGGGTATATTTGCTGATCGCATTATGAATGGAAAACCTGTGCCGGATGAGGAAGAGCTTCTGGCCTTGATTCCTGAAGGGCACAGAGTGTCAAAATTCGCCAGCGAAAAAGTCCTTCTGGAGAATTACAGTGACGGAGCCATAACAGCAGATGAGCTGAAAAAAGAGATAAACTCCGCAGAGATTCATTTTGTCAGAAACGATGCAGACATAAAGCCTTTCAGAAAGTATGAGCAGGCGCTCAGAAGAATAAAAAAGCGCAAAGCGTAAAAGCGTTGAACAGATACGCGTAGACGATCATGAACAATGAGGATTCAGGAAAAAAGAAATATGGTGAGTTTCGAAAGCGGCCAATCAGAGAGAACTGCATAGCGTTTGAGTCTCTCTGGGGTCGCAGATACAGCTGCAATCCTGCTGCTCTATATGAATATATCGATAAGAATCACCCTGAGTACGAGTGTGTATGGTTTCTCAATGACACCGATATCCCAATAAAAGGAAGGGCAAAAAAGGTACGCAGAGGTTCGGAGGAGCACGCATATTACCTGGCGACTGCAAAGTACTTCGTTTTCAATAACAACATGCCTCGTTCATTCAAAAAGAGAGACGGGCAGATAATAGTACATACAATGCACGGTACTCCTTTCAAAAGCTATGGGCTGGATGTGAAAGAAGAGGCGGAGACAGAGCAGCAGCGGGTAAGAGTTATTGAGCGGAGCGATATGTGGGATTACCTTGTTGCTCAGGGCGAGTTTACTAAAAACATGGCATGGCGCTGGTTCAGATATACCGGGACGGTGCTGGAGACAGGATATCCGCGCACTGATGCCCTGTATGCGCCGGATCCTGACGAGGCATCAGAACTGAGAGAATCGCTGAGACTGCCGGAGGGCAAAAGGGTGATGCTTTATGCTCCTACATGGAGAGAGATGGATCGCTTCGATATGATGCTCAATCTGGATAAGCTGAGGTCGGCTCTGTCGGATGAGTATGCACTGCTCGTTCGCCCGCATCACTTTGTATCGGAATTCTATACTGTGCCTGAAGACGGCGAATTCATATTTGATGCTAACCATGTTGAAAAGATAGAAGACCTCTTTGCGATCACCGATGTGCTTATCACCGATTACTCTTCTGTGATGTTTGATTTTGCTCTTACCGGAAAACCGATGGTATTCTTCGCCTATGATCTCGATGAATATACAAAGGAAGACAGGGGAAGCTATTTCAAGATAGAGGACGAGGCTCCTGGAGCTCTGGCAAAGACGACTGCTGAAGTGATAGATGCCGTGAAAGCCTCCGGAGTTCAGAATAGCGCTGACAGCGCGCGCACAGAGGCGTTTATTAAAAAGTATCTGACATATGAAACTCCGGATTCTTCCGAAAAGGTGTTTGATGCAGTATTTGTAAGGGATATAAGAAAAGAAAGAATTACCGTAAAAGACCGGGTGCTTTCAGCTGCCGGACGCATTTTACCGGGCCGTATCGCAAAAAAAATAAGAAGATATTCTGCCAGACGCAGATTGTACATGGATTGAGAAAGCAGTCTTAATTGGATTAGCATATAGCCAATTAAGGTAAGCTTTGATACAATTACGTTATTATTAAACAAAGAACTGTCATATATTTCGAAGGAGATGATGTATATGAAGAAAAGGATGTTAATGTTCTTAGTAGCTTTGGTGCTGGTGCTGTGTCCGGCAGCGGTTTTTGCTGATAACGGAAGCACAGATACACAGGATTCGCCACAGGTTACTCAGGAGACAAAGGCAGGATGGAACGAGTCCCGCACAGTCTATTACGGCGAGGATGGAAAGCCTGTAACGGGTCTGTTTAAGGCTCCTATGAAAGGTCACACCATTAACGCTTTGTACTATGCCAATGAGAAAGGCAGAGTCAAAACAAAGGCCGGAATTGTTACTGTAAGCGGAGATAAAAAGAGGTTCCTCTATAATAACGTAAGCGGAGACAGCGGCTTCGATGAGGTAAAAGCATCAGATAAAAATGCCTATACATATTACATAGGCGATTTTGATGGTGACTGCAGAGTAGTCTCAAAATCCGGCGTATATACCGCTCCAAACGGATATAAGTATTACGTTGGCAGCAACGGTACTGTTACAAGAACAGCCGGATTTGTTGATTCCGGAAGCAAGCGTTACTATGTAACCAAGACTGGCCATGTCAGAACAAAACCTGGCTTTGTATGGTATAAGGATAAAAAGTACCGCATCACAAGCACGGGCACTGTACGCACTAAGGAAGGCGCTATCACAGTAAATGGCAAAAGATATGTCATAGGCAAGGATGGCGCTGTAGCCACAAAGAGAGGTGTCGTAAAAGCAAACAACTGGCTGTACTTTGTAAACAAGGTCAGTGGAGAGCTCGGCACCAACAAGGCTTATAAAATCGGCAGCAAGGTATATCATGTTGCCAGCAATGGTGTTGTAAAAGTTGGCAGACACAAATGGAAAGACGGCAGATACTATTATTCTGTCGAGAAAGGCCATCTTAAGAGAACTGACGGACTTCTGACTAAGAACGGCAAGCGTTTCTTTGTAAAGAAGGGCGGACTTATTGTTGTTAATCAGAAATTCAAGCACAATAAATGGTTCTACATAGCCGGATCCAACGGAACTATCAAGACAGGACTCTTCAAGTGGAAGGGCGTACTGTATTATGCAAGCGAAAAAGGCGCGCTCAAGCGCTATGCCGGCATTGTCAAATACGGCAACTACAATTATTATGTGGCAGCTGGCGGACGTGTATATGTAAACCAGATGTTCACCTCAAAGGGCAAGATGTATGCAGCTGACAAAGACGGGCACCTGCAGTCAGGATTCTTCAAGTGGGGTGGCTACGAATACTACGCTGACACAGACTTCAGCATACTTGTTAATAAGAAGTTCCAGGTAAGCGGTAAAACTTACATATCCGATTCTTACGGGCATCTGAAATCGGGCAGATTCCAGTGGGGAAGATATTACTACTTTGCTGATCAGAACTATGTGGTATATATAAATAAGAAATTCAATGCAAATGGCAATACATACGTAGCAGACAGCGACGGCCACCTGAAGTCCGGAGTGTTTGACTGGGAAGGACACACCTATTGTGCTAACGATTATAACCGTGTATATGTTAACAAGAAGTTCAAATACAACGGAAATACATATGTAGCAGATGGCAAAGGTCATCTGAAGTCTGGATTCTTCAGCTGGGGCGGTTACTATTACTATGCTGACTCCAATTGCAAAATCTATGTTTATAAGAAATTCAGCATAAACAACAAAACATATCTGACCGGAACTACTGGTCACCTGAAGTCCGGAGTCTACACATGGGGCGGTAATTACTACTATTCCGATTCCAATTATGTTCTGGATACAAAAGAAGAGATCATAAAATACAATAACAGCTACTACTACAATAAGAGCGGCGGCGGCCTGGCTAAGAAGGAGTGGGTGCTGTATGAAGGCAAGCACTATTATGCAGGCGGAAGCGCAGAACTCCTGACAGGTTCATTCAGAATCAAGAACGTCAATGGCGATTATGTAGAAGTAAACCCTGACTCTGATGGCGTGATTTCAGATGAAGATTACAAGAAGGTTTTTGAGCCTAAGGCAGAAGTAATCGAGGATGGCAATCAGAATTAATCAGGCACACTACCAGCATACGGATTCATATAGTAGTTAACAAGGAGGCTAAGTTATGAAGAAATTAATGAAGAGAAGTGTTGCACTGCTGATGATGCTTGCCATGATTCTGGCTGCTACATCAACAACCTTTGCTGCTACCAGTACTAAGACAGTAAAGAAGAGATCATTCTCAACCAGCACAAGTGCAATTGAGAAAAAGGCAACCAAGGTAAAGAAGGGCACAACTAAGCTGAATGTAAAATACGGAGAGGGCTACATTAAGTTTGTTGCTCCAAAAACCAAGACTTACAAGTTTACATTCTCTAATTGCACCAGCAAAGAGAGGAACAACAACGGATACATTACATTTATGCAGCCTGATGCTGACAGCCCTAAATACACTTTCAGTACTGAAGTAAAAACATATGGCGGAAAAGACAGCACTTTATGGCTTTCGGTAAATGGATTTAAATTTTCAAAATCATCTTACGGCGATGATTTAGGCAGACCAATAGCCTCCCGCACAGGAACAATCAAGCTGAAAAAAGGAGCAACTGTTTACATGTACTTATCCTTCAGTGACGCAACAAAAACAAAACTGGTCATTAAATAAATACATCGCATAAAACAGATTATCTGCAGCAACAACTCCAAAAATTCTTGGGGGCTAGCGATTACCTGAAGAAAAGAACAAGAAATGAGGAAATCAGACTGATGAACTGATTTCCTCGTTTTTGATGGCGAACGGCTGCGAGCTTTGGTAAAATACTAAAAAATGAAGTTATGGCGTTCATGGGTGCAAATCTAAGGAGAACTAAGACAGGAGGTTTGATCATGAAGAACTCAAGAAGGCACATATTGTCATTGCTTCTCTGCGCAGCAATGATTATTACTATGAGTCTGGCGTTTACCAACAGCGCCTTAGCGGCTGATGAGGGTCCGCAGAATGTTGACTTTGTACCACAGGATGCCGCTCAGCAGCTCCCTGACGGTGCGTCTTTAACACCTATCGCAATAGAGAAGATCGATTCTGCTGATGTATATGCCACACCGGCTGTGAGCGGGTATTCGCAGGATTTCAACTATACAGTGAACATGCCTAAAAAAGGTACACTGTTTATCCAGTATACCGGATCAGCAGGCTTATCAAGCTGCAGCGTAAAGGTTGACGGCAGATATTCAGACGGCTCTGGTACTGAAGGGGCAACAAAGTACAATATGTATTGCATACCTTCTGCAGGCAATGTCAATCTGACAGTAAGTGTTTATGGCCAGGGGGCTTATGCAGGGTTTGTGGCATACTACGCAGCAGGCTCAAAGTCGTTTTCAAAAGCCAATAAAGAATTTTTGCTTGGATCACCTGCAAGCGGCGGAACAAGCACTTTCAAGGTGAAAGTACCTGCGACAGGATACCTCAAAATAACGGCAGTTGATGCTCTAAGCACTTACAGTGTTAAACTTAAAGCAAAAAATTATAAAGACTGGTCATATCTGAGCTCAGGAAATAACTACACAGAATATATAGGGGTAAAGAAGGGTACATACACAATTAAGCTCAGTGGATATCCTACCCTGTATAGTGTAAAGACTTCATTCGTCAAGGTAAAAGAGACCAGTGCAAAGACCACAAAAGGCAAAGCAGCAGCTTTAACAAAAAAGAAGCTCAACAAAGGCATCATAACTGTAGACAAGAAGAAGGTTCACTGGTATAAAATCAAGAATCCGAAGACCCAGAAGCTTACTTTGGCTGTAAATGCAAAGAAGCTGTCAGGAGGAGGCTCTTCGCTTGGAAAACTGAAGGTAACCTGCTACTTCCCTGATGGAAAGAGCAGCTACGGCAACCTCTATGCTGGCAATTCAGATCAGTTTAAGATAACTTATGGAAAAATCGGAACCAGCACAGCCAGAAAGGGAACCTACTATATCAAGGTAGAAAGCCAGGACGGTGCTAACGGCTACTACACTCTGAAATGGAAGTAATGAACCCAAAAGCGACAAGCAATCAGACAGAACGGGACGCTCAAACGAGCGTCCCGCTATTTTTATGGCGGACAAGCGCAAGCTTTGGTACAATTATTCTGGTAGGATATGTTTTGCGGCATAGAATTAATGGCTGCAAATGAATATAATAAACAAGGCGTACTGGCCTGTGCAAAAGATACCGTGCAGACAGAACAACCTGACATAATCTGATAAAATAGTCTGATAAATATGAAGATTACAAAGAGTATAAAGAAAGTAATATTCGATATAGCGAAGAAAAACACAAGATTCCGCGTTGCCGCCAGAGGAGCGCGCGATGCCGCTTACCGCGCCAAAATGACTATGGATGAACCTTTCGGAAAAATAGACGACAGGCTCGTCTACTTCCAGACATTCTCGGGACGCGGATACAGCGACTCTCCTAAGGCCATGTATGAATACATGCTTACTGCGCCTGAGTATAAGGATTTCAGCTTCGTCTGGAGTTTCAGGGAGCCAGAGAAGTACAGCCATTTGCTTAGCAATGGCCGCACACAGATTGTAAAGTTCCGTACAAAGGCAGACAACAAGGCGCTCCGCAAGGCAAAATACTGGATTTCAAACTACCGCATGCTCGACTACCAGCATCCTCGCAAGGGTCAGGTGTATGTACAGTGCTGGCACGGGACTCCGCTCAAACGCCTCGGCTACGATATCGAGGCCAGCGATAACGCGATGAACTCAATAAAGGAGATCCGCGAGAAGTACAGGACAGATGCGGAAAAGTTCAGCTGGCTGCTCTCGCCGTCGCCTTTTGCTACAGACAAGTTTGCTACGGCCTGGAACCTCAACGCCACAGGACAGAGAGGCAAGCTTCTCGAGAAAGGATATCCGAGAAACGACAGACTTATAACTACAACCGATGAGGAGCGCGCGGCTATCCGCAGGGAGCTCGGTGTTGATGATAAAAAAGTGATTCTCTACGCCCCTACCTGGAGAGACAACCAGCATACGAGCGGCGAGGGCTATACATATAAGACAGAAGTCGATTTCGACAAGCTGCACAAAGAGCTTGGGGAGGAATATGTTATCCTATTCAGAGCTCATTATCTGGTGGCAAACAGCTTCGACTTCGCCCGCTATGACGGCTTTGTGCGCGATGTGAGCACATACCCGGATATCAACGATCTGTATATAGCATCCGATCTGCTTGTCACGGACTACTCGAGCGTGTTCTTTGATTACTCGAATCTTGAGCGCCCGGTCATCTTTTATATGTACGACCTCGAGCAGTATGCCGATGAGATGAGAGGCTTCTATCTGTCGCTTGATGAGCTCCCGGGACCGATCGTGAGAGACGAGGATGCGCTGATCCGTGAGATCAGAGATTCAGACGAGTGGACTCCGGATGAAAAATACGAGGAGTTCAGAAAACGCTTCAATCCGTATGAGGATGGCTGCTCATCGAAGCGCGTGCTGTTAAGTATAATAGAGCGATAAAGCGCTAAAAACGCGCATGTATACACTAAATAATAACGCCGCCTAAGTGCGGAAGTACTGGAGATTGCCAAATTGCTTTTTTCAAGTAACATATTTCTGTTTTTCTTTTTACCTGCAGTAATATTTGTTTACTACGTGCTGCTGAAGTGGTCGAGGTCGCTTCAGAACGTTTTTTTGCTTTTAGCCAGCCTTTTTTTCTATGCCTGGGGAGAGCCAAAATTTGTATTGGTGATGATGCTCTCTATAGTTATCAACTGGGCGGCTGGACTTTTTGTATCATCATACAGAGCCTCCAGCAAAGACACAGCAGCAAAGGCTGCTCTTGCGGTGTCAGTCGTATTCAACCTGATAATCATCTTCATATTCAAATATCTGAATTTTACAGTAGAAAACCTCAACAGCCTGGCAGGCATGAACCTGAAGGTGCCGGGGATAGCGCTCCCGATCGGCATCTCCTTCTTCACGTTCCAGGCTGTTTCGTATGTTGTTGACGTCTACCGCGGTAAGGGAACGGCGCAGAAGAACATCCTGTATGTAGGTCTTTACATCTCGTTCTTCCCTCAGCTCATTGCCGGACCTATCGTAAGATATGAGGATGTGGCTGATCAGATAAAAGGCCGCAGGGAATCGCTCGATGACTTCTGCAGCGGAGCCCGCCGGTTTGTGATCGGCTTCTGCAAAAAGATTCTTATAGCAAATAATGTTGCAATAGTAGCCGATATGGCATTCGGCCTGTCTGCGGACGGAAAGCTCGGAGCAGGCATGGCCTGGCTTGGAGCTCTGGCATATACCCTGCAGATTTTCTACGATTTCTCGGGATACTCCGACATGGCGATAGGCCTCGGGAGCATGTTTGGTTTCCACTTCCTGGAGAACTTCAATTACCCATATATCTCACGGTCTGCGACTGAATTCTGGCGCAGATGGCATATGTCACTGGGTACATGGTTCAGGGATTACGTATACATACCAATGGGTGGCAGCCGTGGGAGTACGCCGCGCCACATATTCAATCTGTTTGTGGTATGGCTCTGCACGGGCGTATGGCACGGAGCAAACTGGACCTTCATACTCTGGGGACTCATGTATTTTGTGCTGCTGGTATTCGAGAAATACTCAGGTTTCAATAAACTGACCGGCAGCGGCGCCGGAGTGCTCAAATGGGTCTATACTATGTTCTTTATAATCATGGGATGGATACTCTTCAGGGCGGATAATCTGAGTTCTGCTGCTGAGTATTACAAGGCTTGCTTTGGTGCAGGAGGAAGTGCTGCGATAGACAGCGCATTTCTCGAATACTCCAGACAGTATATCGTATACCTGCTGGCCGGAGTGCTGTTTGCAACACCTGTGGCCAGGCTTGCCGGGGAGCGCATTAAATGGCCAAAAATCGCCGGCGTTGTGTATGCTGCCGGATTGATTGCGCTGTTTATAGCATCTGTATCATTCCTTGTTAAAGGCAGCTACAATCCGTTTATTTACTTTAATTTCTAGGAGCTTCGATGAGAAAGATCGCTGACAGACTGACAGCAATACTGCTTGCATCGATAATACTGGTATTTGGCGGAGGGACCGCACTTAAAGTGAAAGGTCCTGTGCTTGATATTGTCCGCAGTGAGGCTATATCTGAAATGCCGGCTGCAATAGAGGCATCGCTCACCGAGAAGTTCAAGAGCAGAAACAACTGGATAAACATCAACGGGCTATTCCAGCGGCTCATAGGCGTCACGGTTATACGGGACGCAGGTGACATCGATGTTTTCAAAATGTCTAACGGGCAGCTTACCTATGAATACCCGGACTGTGACATGGATTATGCTGCAAAAGAGGTGACAGGGCTCAGCGAGTTCTGCGAAGACAATGGCATAGACTTTATGTATGTGCAGCTTCCGTGCAAGGCTTATACTGATGATCTGATGCCGCCGGGGACCCACACCTATGGTTACGCTGATTCCGATGAGATCACCAGCGCCATAAAAGAAAAAGGCGTTCATGTTCTCGACCTCAGGGATGAGATAGACCGCGAAGGCTTTGATATACCGGGCCTGTTTTTCAATACAGACCACCACTGGAAACCTTCGACCGCTCTCTGGGCTGCAGGCGTTATATCTGACGAGCTCGCCGAAACAGTAGATGGCTACACCTATGACAGAGCGATCTATGACCGCGACAACTACAAGACGAAGGTATATGAAGACTGGTTTCTCGGCTCGCTCGGGCGCAGGGTAGGCAGCTACTACGGCGGTGTTGACGATTTTGAGGTCATAACTCCTCGCTTCGATACAGACTTCCACCTTTACACGGAATCGCAGACATCAGAGGGTAAGCAGAAGAACAGAGACGGATCGTTTAAAAAAGCTCTGATGAAGCTGCAATATGTAGAGAAGAAAGATTACTTCAGTGCCATGACGTACTTTACATACCTTGGCAATGAATACAGGCTCGCGACTGTAACCAACAGAATGGCGGATAACGATAAAAAGATACTCATGCTGAGAGACTCCTTCTCATGCACGCTGTTGCCATATCTCTCGCTTTCGGCAGGAGAGATAACTGCTGTAGACATGAGGTATCATGATAAGATAAAGATCAAAGAATATATAAAGGACAACGATTTTGATGCTGTCATCATCGCATACAATCCGAGTATGTTCAGAGAAGACGGCGCGTTTGATTTTGACAGATGAGATATAAGACATTCATCAGATTAGTTACTGCAATGCTCATAATAGCCACGATTGTAGCGGCCGTGGTCTTCTTTAATGTGGCAACGCCGGATGAAAGATTCATACGCAGCGCAAACCGCGGCATGGTAGCGGGCTGGGAGAAAAGCGAGCCGGAATCAACTCTCAGAAACGTAGACCTTGAAACAGATATTGCATTCATAGAAGAAGAATACGCTGCTGTAAGGCCATTCAGGCACAGCAAATTCCGCGATAAAGGGCTTGGCGCAGCCGCAGCAGAATACATTGAGGCCCTTGAGGAATGCCACAAAGCGATAAAAGAAAACGATCCTGCTGACGGATTTAACACCTTCTGGAAAAGCTTCTCCGAGCCTTACGGCAGAAGGATACGCGCAATATATAATCTCGAAAAGGGGAATTATGGGTTTCTGGAAGAGATCCCGGATTCCTATATAGAAGATAAAGAAGAATTGCTGCTTCAGGGCTGGGCGCTTATCAAGACTGAGACCATAGCTTTCGACCGTGCCAAGGGCAATAAAAAGAATGAGCTGACCGCAAAAGTCACCAATGATTCCGGCCATGATCTCGACTTTATAGAGCTTGCAGTAGATCTTTACGATAAAGAAGGAAAGCTTGCCGAGACAGCTACAGTCTATGAGTCGGATATAAAAAAGGGTGCTGACTTTGTACTGCATTGCTATGAGACAAAGGAAGGACGAACTCACGAATATGTCATAACTGCTATCAACTGCGAAATGGCAGACTGATTCCGATTGACATAAAAGCCTCGGAGTTATAAAATTCTTGTGCATCTTTAATGCAGAGAAGGGGATAATAATGACAGCAAACAATGCTTTCAAACAGAATACAATAAGACTTCTGAGCGTAATGCTTCTGTTTATGGCATTCGCCTTTTTTGCTGCAGTAGCTCCTGTATTTGCTGAGGGCACAGTTATTGGGCAGGCAGCTGCCGGTGAGGGCGGAAGCCTGAGCGGCAATGTTGCAGGTGACCAGAGCGGTCATGAAGTTGCAACCAGCACTTATAAGGGTGGCCGCTGGGTATATGTTTTCAGGGCAAAAGATCCTGCTACAGCCAAGGCGATCGCAGAGAATATGAAGAAGGCCTGCGCTAATGATCATATCGGCTATGACATGAAAGACAGAATGACTCTGTATCAGGTAGCTGAAGCCAACGGGTGGGATCTCGAGTCGATTACCACAAACTGCGAAACAACATGTGTTGATCTCGTATCGGTATGCTTAAATGCAGCAGGTATTGATGCACCTAAGGGCTGGGCTTCCAAGTCGGTATATGGAGATCTTATGCCTACCGGCCTTTTCGAATGTATCGCAGGGTCAGATTATGACGCATCAATGGCACTCCCGGGAGACATTCTCTGCAATCCGGATATGCCTCATACGGCAATGATAGTGGAAAGCCCTAATCCTTTCTACTTCGATGTCACCTACCAGAATACAAAGGGCAAGTCTAACACCATAAAGGTAAAAGACGGTGATGAGATAGTACTCAACCCTAACAATGGTGATAATGTAGAGAAAGTCACTATTGAGACAACAACAGATCTCGAGGAGTATGAGCCAGACAGAAACGGCGCAAAGTTTAAGGGCTGGAAGAAAAACAGTGATGATTCTTTCTCAGCAAAGTATGAGTCGCAGATGGTGGCCATACAGACCGGCAACGAGCGCAAAGAGCTCGGAGAGTAGATATTATAATTAATAAATATTAAGAAATTAGCGGCCTTTGGAGGCCGCTTTTTTAATAAACGTACAGAATTCTTGAAGGGGGTTGCAAGTCAAAATAGAATCAGAATACGTATCACTACAATTATTGATAAAATGGTCGAGGTATAAATATGGAAACACGATCAGGAAAAAGGCTAAGGTTATTTGTGTGCCTTGTTGCGGCAGCGGTGGCAATCAACACAGTATTTGCCGCATCAGCTTTTGAGGTTGCAGCAGCTCCGACGTCTGTAAAAATCGGGCAGGCCTGCTGTGACGAAAGAGGAAAGGTAAAAGGCGGCAAGGCCGGAGACCAGACCGGTAATGAGGCTGCAGTTGCCAGCTGGACATACAGCAGCAGTAGCAGCGCCTTCAATCACTGGAACTATGTTTTCAGATGCAAGAATCCAAAGACTGCCAAGAAACTTGCAAAAAAAATGATAGAAGCCTGCGAAAACGATCATATTGGTTACGACCAGCAGATTCCTGACAGGTATTCTTTCCATGAGGAAGCAGAGAAAGTAGGCTGGGACATCAAGGCAATAACTACCAACTGCGAGACAACCTGCACTTCTGCAATGGCGGTTTGCCTGAATGCTGTTGGCATTCCTACACGCAAAATATGGACGGTCGACCATGTCTATAACGATCTGTACAACACGCAGCAGTTCTATATACTGACATCAAAGAAGTATACCGCAAGCTCCACGTACCTTGAACCGGGAGATATACTCCTCTCGCCTTGCCATGGCGCAATGGTAGTTGAGAGCCCTAACGCTCCTGGATCCATACCTATAGATGCATCTCCGACTGCTGTTGATACTACACCGAAATATACTGTAGGCAATGACTATCAATTGACTACACATCTCTATGTGAGAGAGGGACCGGGAAAGGAATATACAATAAAGTTCCGCGATGATCTTACAAGCGATGCAAAAAAATATGCTGAGGATGGCTCTTTTGCAATACTCAACTCAGGAACTGTAGTAACCTGTCTTGACTGCAGCAGCGGCTGGATAAAGATACCAAGCGGATGGATATGTGGTCAGCTTGATGGGAGGAGCTTTGTAGAGGATTACACAGGATCCGACGAGCAGAAAGCAGCTTATGAGGCAGCCAAGAATCCTACAGCAGTGCAGGGAGGAGGCACTGAAAAGGCGGCTGAGACTACTAAAACTACGACGGCAACGACTCAATCAGGTCCTTCATTCCCATCCGGGAACACTACTGCTACAAACGTAACATCTGCTACTGAGGCGAAGGCATCATCTGAGACAACGACTGCAGCAAAGAAAACAACTTCAACAACAAAAGCGAAGTCTTCCTCATCATCATCTTCGAAAAAGACAAGCAAGAAGACGACCACAACCAAGAAAACAACCACAAAGAAGACTACAACAAAGAAGACAACTACTAAAAAAACAAGCACCAAAAAGACAAGTACAAAGAAAAAGACCACAACAAAGAAGTCTACAACCACCAAGAAAAAGACCACTAAGAAAAAGTCGACAAAGCTGGTCATAAAGGCGGGAAAGGACTATAAGCTGAAAAAGGCTCTTTATGTAAGGAAAGGTCCGGGAAAGAAGTATAAAATCAAGAAGAGATCGCAACTTACAGAAGACGGAAAAAAACATTCAAAAAAGAGCTCAAAAGCGATCCTTAAGAAAGGCACCGTAGTAACATGCCTTGAGGTAAAAGGCAACTGGATGCGGATCCCAAGCGGGTGGATCTATTGTAAATCAGGCAATGTGAAAAAGGCATAGCGGTAACCCGCTGAATAAGTAAAGCATTGAGACAAATCAGAATATGGGCTTCAGGACAGCTATATGGTTCCTGAAGCCCATATTATTGCTTACAAGAATCCTGCAAGAAGAACCTCATCCTCGCTTATTTAAAAACAGATATAAAAAAGCGTTAGGGCCAAAGATGACTAATTACGCACGTATGTTGCTGTATATAATAAATGAATACAAAAGTTGGGCTAAAACATTGAGAAACTAATGCTGTCACGAGACTGTGAGAAAAAGTCTGTAAATGTTAACTAAGAAAGCCTCCTATGGTAGCATAAGAATGTACCATAGGAGGTTTTGTTATGGCACGCAAGAAAAAAGATGTATACCATGTAGGTCCCCTGACTGAGGGAAAGAAAAACATCATCGCAGCATGGATGGATGAGTATGAGATCGAAACTGCCGACGACATCCAGGAAGCTCTGAAGGATCTTCTCGGCGGAACGATCAAGTCCATGATGGAAGCCGAGATGACAGATCATCTTGGCTATGAGAAGTCTGAACGATCAGATTCGGACAACTACCGTAACGGGACTAAGACGAAGACTGTGCGCAGCAAATACGGAGAGTTTGAAGTAGATGTTCCTAAGGATCGGAACGGTACATTTGAGCCACAGGTAGTTAAGAACCGGCAGAAAGATATCTCCGGCATCGATGACAAGATCATCAGCATGTATGCAAGAGGACTTACTACGAGACAGATCTCAGACCAGATCGAAGAGATATATGGCTTCGAGTGCAGTGAAAGTTTCATCTCTGATGTAACGGATAAGATCCTGAAAGACATAGAAGAATGGCAGCACAGGCCTTTGGACAGTGTGTATCCGATCGTATTTATCGATGCCTGTCATTTCTCCGTAAGAGACAACGGTCTGGTACGTAAGCTGGCAGCTTATGTGATGCTCGGAATAAACAGTGAAGGCCGAAAAGACATCATAAGCCTTAGCATCGGTGAGAATGAGAGCGCGAAATACTGGCTTGGAGTCCTCAATGAACTAAAGAATCGTGGCGTCAGAGACATCATGATCATATGTGCAGACGGACTTACCGGGATCAAAGAAGCAATATCTTCAGCATTCCCTAAGACAGAATACCAGAGATGTGTCGTGCACATGGTACGCAATACCCTCAAACACGTTTATTACAAGGACATGAAGCCTTTTGCCGCCGATCTCAAAACGATCTATTACGCTGAATCTGAGAAAGCCGGCAGAGCAGCTCTCGACAAGGTCACTGAGAAATGGGGAGAAAAGTATCCTCATGCCATGAAGCGCTGGTATGACAACTGGGATGCTGTCTGCCCGATCTTCAAGTTCTCGATGGATACCAGAAAGATCATATACACGACAAATGCCATTGAAAGCGTAAACAGTGCCTACAAGAAACTCAATCGCCAGAGAAGTGTATTTCCGAGCTCGACAGCGCTGTTGAAATCTCTCTATCTTTCTACACTGCAAGTAACGAAAAAATGGGTCCAGCCTCTTCGTCATTGGGGCAGTATATATGGTGAATTCTGCATAATGTACGAAGGCCGAATGCCTGAATAGAATTTATTACAATTCAATAGCCAGGCTCCTGAAAAGCCTGGCTATATTGACATTTTTGAAAGCATGAATTACAGTGTTTTCAACAGGTTGACGTTGTTTGACCTGTCAGCCTGAGTAAGTTAGCTGCCATACGGAGCTATTTACAGACTTTATTTCACACTCTCTCGTTCGTTCCAGGGCTTGCTTTATTTACCTACTATGAGCACCAATCCTTCAACATCTTAGCTCGTTCAGCTGCATCCTCTGGGCTTTCGTCCTTGACTTCCGGTAGTATGAC
>ODAI010499883.1_pt1 | contig 15314 bp, 16 predicted proteins | sample 1539321 | NCBI WGS metagenome assembly ODAI01 (sample SAMN02144231, study PRJEB22623) | gut metagenome | biome: sheep rumen | host: Ovis aries | place: New Zealand
AAAGCGGTTTTTAGAGGTACACTTAAAATAAACTATTGACAAAGAAGAGACAATGTGTTATAATAAATCATATTAAAAAGATATGAAATATCTGAAAAGTGTGAATAACAATATACAGGAGATAAATATGTCTGAATTGCTTAAAATCAACGATCTTCATATCTCAGCCGAGGAAAGGGAGATACTGCACGGAGTATCACTTTCAATAGATCCCGGTGAAACTCATGTCATAATGGGACCCAACGGAGCAGGAAAATCGACACTCGGAGCGGCTGTCATGGGAAGTCCGGAATATTCCGTCACCGGCGGAAGCATAGTTTTCGACGGAAAAGATATTACCGGAGAAACACCTGATAAACGTGCAAAATACGGGATATTCCTGTCATTCCAGAATCCCGTCGAGATACCCGGTATCACATTGTCATCGTTTCTGAGAAGCGCTTATGAACAGATAAACGGTGAACGGATAAAGCTGTTCGATTTCCGCAAAAAACTAAAAGCTGCTATGGAGATACTTCAGATGGACTCTTCTTACGCCGACCGAGAGCTTAATGTCGGATTCTCCGGAGGCGAGAAGAAGAAAGCGGAGATATTGCAGCTCCTTGTGCTTCGCCCGAAACTTGCGATACTTGATGAAACAGATTCGGGTCTTGATGTTGACGCGGTAAAGACCGTATCTGCCGGCATTAAAGCATATAAAGAACAGACCGGCGGTTCTCTGCTTATAATTACTCACAACACAAAGATACTTGAATCCCTTACTGTTGACAGGACCCATATAATAGTGAACGGGAGTATTGCAGCAGAGGGCGGTGCGGAATTAATAGACGAAATCACCGCAAACGGATTTGAGAAATATATATAAGGTGAAAGAATGAAAGAAAAAACACAGGTATCGGATATAAACCGGTCAATGTATGATTTCAGGTATGAAGAGGACGAGAGCAGTTTCCTCGAAAACGGCATCACGCCCGATATCATTCGCGAAATATCAGCCGAAAAGGGCGACCCTGAATGGATGACCGAGTTCAGGCTCCACTCCCTCGGAATATATAATAAACTGGAAATGCCTCAGTGGGGACCTTCTATAGAAGGTCTTGATATGGACAGGATAGTGGCTTATATCAGACCGAAGAAACGTATGCAGAATGACTGGAACGATGTTCCGGATGATATAAAGGAAACATTTGAAAAGCTGGGTATTCCGCAGGCTGAGCGTGAATCTCTCGCCGGAGTCGGCGCACAGTACGACAGTGAGCTTGTTTATCACAATGTCCGCAGGGAAGTCGCCGAGTCAGGGGTTGTATATACAGATCTTGAAAGCGCTATGCATGACGAGCGGTATGCGAATATGATACGTTCCCATTTCATGAAGCTTGTACCGCCTACAGATCATAAGTTTGCGGCTCTCCACGGCGCGGTATGGTCAGGGGGATCGTTCGTTTATGTTCCCGAGGGAGTTAAACTTGAGATACCTCTTCAGTCATACTTCCGTCTGAACGCAAAGGGAGCGGGACAGTTCGAGCATACGCTTATAATAGTTGAGGACAACGCCTATCTGCATTTCATAGAGGGGTGTTCTGCGCCGAAGTATTATGAAGCCAGCCTTCATGCAGGCTGTGTCGAACTTTATGTGGGAAATAATTCGACTCTGCGCTATTCGACTATCGAGAACTGGTCGAAGAATATGTACAATCTCAACACAAAGCGTGCCACGGTCGGTGAGAACGGCAAGGTCGAATGGGTATCCGGTTCGTTCGGATCTCATGTCTCGTATCTGTATCCGATGAGCATACTAAACGGAAAAGGTGCAAGAGCTGAATTTACCGGCATCACCTTTGCCGGAGAGGGTCAGGATCTTGACACCGGTGCAAAGATAGTGCACAATGCGCCCGATACTTCATCATATATGAATACAAGGTCGATCTCAAAAAGCGGTGGTGCAAGCACTTTCCGCAGTTCGGTCGTTATTAACGAGAACGCTGTCGGCAGCAGATCTGCGGTATCCTGCGAGTCGCTGATGCTTGACAGCAGTTCACGCTCAGATACTATCCCGTCAATGGTCGTTAAGACCGATAAAGCTGATATCGGACATGAAGCAAGGATAGGGCGCATAAGTGATGAATCGGTATTCTATCTGATGTCGCGAGGGTTGGACGAAAACTCCGCAAAAGCACTGATAGTCAGCGGATTTGCGGAAAATGTATCAAAGGAACTTCCGCTTGAATATGCGGTTGAGATGAATAATCTCATAAATCTTGAAATGAAAGGCAGTATCGGGTGATGAAAGAGATATTGCTCAACAGAATGCCTGCGCCTACATGGAACAGGCTGGATATAAATGATATTACAGTACAGATACCGGATATTCCGCACAGTACACAACAATGCGGAAATACCGCAATAACTGCTCTTGGCAGTGAATTCTGCGGATCAATAGGAAATGTAACAACAATATCAGGCAATGAAAACATCAATATTGCACTTGAAATCGGACAGAGCAGAGGTTATACCGTTCATGCTGACAAGAGTGCGGATATTACCGTAATAATGTATATTACAGCAAACGGCAGCGCTCTGCTGCGCACATTTGCAGATGTGCGCGAAAACGCAAGGCTCCGTCTGGTGCAGGTGATAGTAGGTAATAACGATTCCATTATCCTGAATGATGTGGGTGCTGATATTTCAGACAGCGGCAAATTCGATATCACACAGATATTTCTTGGCGGAAAATGCACCGTAAGCGGTGTGTGTGCAGAACTTAACGGCTACAGGTCAGATCTTTCATGCAGCATCGGTTATCTTCTGGGAAGCGGGGAATTGCTCGATATCAATAACACCGTTCTGCATAAAGGCAAAAAGAGCCTTTCACATACCGATGTGAAAGGTGTTCTTTCGGGTGATGCAAAAAAGACATTCCGCGGAACGATAGATTTCAGAAACGGTTCTTCCGGTGCTGTCGGGTCCGAGAACGAGGACGTTCTTCTTATGGACGAGAATGTCGTAAACAAGACCGTACCGGTGATACTGTGTTCGGAGGAAGATGTTGAAGGTGCTCACGGTGCAAGCATAGGAAGGCTCGATGATGATGTAATATATTATATGACATCAAGAGGTATTCCGGAAGAAGCTGTTTACAGGATCATATCGGGATCCCGTCTGGAGGGTCTTATACACAGCATAGGAGATGCTGAGACTGAGGAACGTGCACTTGAAGCGCTTGAAAGAAGGTGGAAAAATGCCGCACTTTGATAAGCGGGATTTTCCCGTATTTGAAAAATATCCCGATATTGCTTATCTTGACAATTCAGCTACTACCCAGAAGCCTCAGCAGGTCATCAATGCGGTAAACAGGTACTATAGCGAGGAGAACGCAAATCCTCTGCGCGGATTGTATGATCTTGCGGTAAGAGCAACAGATGTGTATGAAAAAGCCCGTGCGGCTGTCAGAAAATTCATAAACGCAGACAGTGCGGCAGAGATAGTATTCACACGAAATGCTACCGAAAGTCTGAATCTTGTTGCTTACAGCTATGGCAGACAGAATATCCGCGAGGGAGATGAGATACTTGTCACGATCTCGGAGCATCACAGCAATTTTCTCCCGTGGCAGATACTTGCAAAGGAAAAGGGAGCAAAGCTCAGATTCCTCAAATGCACGGAAACAGGGGAATATACGGCTGAAATGCTGAAAAAGGCGCTGACGCCCAGAACAAGGATATTTGCCATAGCGCAGATATCAAATGTTTTCGGCAGACTGAATCCGATAAAAGAGTTTGCCGACATCTGTCACGAAAACGGGACCGTAATTGTTTGCGACGGCGCTCAGAGTGTACCTCACATACCGGTTGATGTGAACGAACTTGGCGTTGATTTTCTTGCTTTTTCAGGTCATAAGATGCTCGCGCCTATGGGGATAGGCGTTCTGTACGGCAGGGAAGAGCTGCTCGAAAAAATGCCGCCGTTCCTTTACGGAGGAGAAATGATCGAATATGTGACTTTATGCGGTGCGACTTTTGCGGAGCTTCCGCACAAATTCGAGGCAGGAACAGTAAATGCAGGCGGTGCAGCAGGTCTTCACGCTGCGATAGAATATATCGGTGAACTCGGATTCGGAGAGCTTGAAAAACGCGAAAATGCTCTGACGAGACTTCTTATGAACGAAGCTGCGGCTTTACCTCATGTTCATATCATCGGATCTGATGATCCCGACGATCATCACGGTATCGTGACATTTACGGTAGATGATGTTCACCCGCATGATGCAGCTGCTATATTTGATGAGTCCGGAGTAGATGTGAGAGCCGGACATCACTGCGCGCAGCCTCTTCACAAATATCTCGGCGTTCAGTCAACTGTACGTGCAAGCATAGCTTTCTATAATGACGAGAGTGATGTGCATAAATTTACCGAATGCCTTAAAACGCTCAGAAGGAGAATGGGATATGGCGAATAATTTTTATAACGAGATACTCACAGACCACAATCTTCACCCTATGCACAAGCATGAGCTTTCAGTCTGTACGTGCAGCCGTGACGGTATAAACCCTTCCTGCGGTGATGAGATCGTGCTGAATCTCAACATAAAGAACGGCATAATCTCCGACGGGTCTTTCACCGGAAACGGGTGCGCGGTATCTCAGGCTTCTGCTGACATAATGCTTGATCTTGTGATAGGGAAGAGTGTTGATGAGGCAAAGCGTCTGCACGGATTGTTTATGAAAATGATAACTGACGAGTGCAGCGAAGAAGAACTTGAAGAGCTTGATGAAGCCGCCGCACTCAAAGATATAGCCCACATGCCAGCCCGTGTAAAATGTGCAGTGCTCGGCTGGCGTACAATAAACGAGATGCTTTAATCCGGATCTGCTCCAACAAAGTCTGAAACTCCCATTTTATCGGGAGTTTTTTAATTGCAATACTTTTTCGGGAATTTGCAGAATAAATTTTAATAAAAATATTGCATTATTCATAATAATGTGCTATAATTAATATGTATATTTATGTGATATATCGTTTATTTGCATCAAATATTGAAAGGATCCGGTTATAATGTGCGGAATTGTCGGATATACAGGAGAAAAAGAATGTGAGGATATACTCATTAATTCTCTCAGAAAACTTGAATACAGGGGCTACGACAGCGCCGGTATAGCGGTTTTCGAGAACGGAAAGATCAAGACAGTCAAAGCAAAAGGAAAAATAAATGACGGGCTTGTAAAAAAGCTTGATGAAGAAGGCTCGCTGAAAGGCGTTACCGGTATAGGGCATACCCGCTGGGCAACTCACGGTGAACCGAGTGATATAAACAGCCACCCGATCGGAAACGGTCGTGTATCTATCGTACATAACGGAATTATTGAAAATTATCGTAAAATAAAGAATTTTCTGATCGGAAAGGGATATGTTTTTGAGAGCGAGACTGATACCGAGTCAGTAGCAAAGCTGCTTGATTACTATTATAAAGGTGACCCTACAGAAGCAATTTCAAAGGCTGTGACCGACATCGAGGGAGCTTATGCGCTCGGAATAATTTTCATAGATCATCCGGATATGATCTATGCTGTGCGCAAGGACAGTCCGCTTATTGTCGGGATAGGCGAAAATGAGATGTATATAGCGTCCGATATGACAGCGCTCCTTGAATATACAAAACATTATTATCTGCTCGAAACAGGCGAGATAGCTTCTATTTCAAAGACAGGCGCAACATTCTGTGATATTCACGGAAATGAGATAAAAAAGGAAATACAGACTGCAACCTGGGATATTTCCGAAGCTGAAAAAGGCGGATTCGAGCATTTCATGCTGAAGGAGATACATGAACAGCCGTCTGCCATTCACAAAACTATCTCCCCGAGAATAAAAGACGGAATGCCGTGCTTTGATGAATGTGGGCTCACAGACGATATGCTCCGCAATTATAAGCACATTTTCATTATTGCCTGCGGTTCTGCAATGCACGCCGGTATGGTCGGAAAATATCTGATCGAGTTGCTGGCGAGAACTCCCGTAATAGTGGATATTGCATCGGAATTCAGATACAGGAACCCTCTGCTCAGCGACAAGGATCTTGTTGTTATAATCTCACAGTCCGGCGAGACTGCCGACACAAAGGCGGCTCTTGAGCTTGCAAACGAGGTAGGTGCAGATACACTTGCATTTGTGAATGTAGTCGGATCATCAATTGCAAGAGAAGCTAAAATGGTGATGTTCACCTATGCGGGACCAGAGATATCGGTAGCATCGACGAAAGCATACATGGTGCAGAACGCACTTATGTACCTTCTTGCATTCAGAGTGGCGTTTGCAAGAAATATGATAGATGAGCAGGAATGCAGAAGGCTTGTATCCGTACTTGAAACAATGCCCGATAAAGTCGGTGAATGTCTTGAAGATCTTGACCCTTACAGAAAAGCCGCATCAAAGCTTGTAAGCGCAGACAGTCTTCTTTATATCGGAAGAGGTCTGGATTATGCGCTGAGCATGGAGGGGTCGCTGAAGCTTAAAGAGATTTCGTATATACATTCAGAAAGCTATGCTGCCGGAGAGCTGAAACATGGCACTATCTCTCTGATACATGAGGGTATGCCTGTTATCGCGGTCACTACTCAAAGCGGGCTTCTTTCAAAGACTGTCAGCAATATGCGCGAAGTCAGGTCGAGAGGGGCTTATGTGATCGCGGTATGTGCTGAGGGAATACAGATCGATTCGGACAGTGCCGACTTTACGATAACAATTCCGGCATCGGAAGATATGTTCATGCCGCTTATCGCTGTAGTGCCGCTGCAGCTGATAGCCTACTATTCGTCTGTGCTCAGAGGAAACGATGTTGATAAACCGAGAAATCTTGCAAAATCGGTCACTGTAGAGTAAATAAAAAAGCAGGTAAAGATATAATGGAAGAAAACGAGTTCGTTCCGAAGTCCTTTGATCCGGCGTTAGATGTCTGGACGAGACTTTCAGAGACGAAAAAGCCTATAATAATGTACGGAATGGGTGACGGTGCCGAGAAGATCCTTGCTGTAATGGAAAAATACGGCATCGAACCTGCCGACTTTATGGCAAGTGATGAATTTGTCAGAGGACACAGCTTCAAGGGACACCGCGTAAAGAAGCTGTCCGAGATAGAAGAGCTTTATGATGATTTTATCGTTGTGATATGCTTCGGGACAGCTATCCCCGAAGTAATGGAAAATATCATGCGCATCAGCGAAAAATATGAAACTGTCGCACCCGATGTTCCGGTAATAGGTGACGGGCTGTTTGACGGGGATTATATCTCGGATCACGAGTTTGAGATAATGACGCTTAAAACCCTTCTTGCGGACGATCAGTCGAGAGAATGTCTCGATATGCTTATGAAATACCGTATTACCGGTGATATAGGCATACTGAGGGAATGTGAGTCTCCGAGAGAAGAAATGATCGATATACTCAATATCAATACGAACGAGACGTATGTTGATCTCGGAGCTTATGACGGTGATACGATCGAGGAATTCTTAAAGCTTACGAATAAGCAGTTTCAGAGGATATATGCGCTTGAACCGGACAGGAGGAGCTTTACAAAGCTTCGCAGAAGACTGTACTACATAAGTGCAAATCTGCTTGTTGCAAAAAATGCGGCGGCATGGAGCAGCAATACTAAGCTGATGTTCTATAATAAGGCTGGAAGAAGCTCTTCTTTCACGGATAATATTTCAGAACGCACAAAGGGAAGAGGCTATGAGACTGAAGCAGTCAGCGTGGACAGTCTTCTCAGCGGAAAGCCCGCAACTCTGATAAAATATGACGTTGAAGGCAGTGAGCGTGAAGCTTTGCTGGGTTCTGAACAGACCATAAAAATGTACAAGCCCAGACTTATCGTCTCACTGTATCACAGAGTTGAAGATCTTATCGAACTGCCGCTGCTGATACATGAGCTGAATCCGAACTACAAGATGTTCCTGAGACATCACCCGTATATTCCTGCATGGGATACTGATCTTTATTGTCTATAAAAACAAAGGAGAATATTTCAAAGCACCACAATGAAAAAAGCGGTCATAATATTACTTATATTGCTGGTCGTCGGAATTGTCGGTTATTTCGTTTATACCGATATTACAGTCAAGGAGATAGTACGTGTCTCCGAGGTAGAGAACGACAGCAAAGACGGCAGATATTCGGTAAAACGGCTGTACAGCTCCGACATTGACATAGATGCTTTCAACGAGAAGGTTGAAAAGCTGATAATGCTTGAGTTTTCCGAGGAGGATATACTTGCCGCAGCTCTTGAAGCCGGTACTCCGCAGTTCTATCCCGCTTTTCATATCCTTACATACCGACCTTCAAATGTTGAAAATACAGTATATATGGATATGGTCGCAGTTCAGGAGCTTGCTCCGGGACAGGAAAATACCGACTACAGCATGACAAACCTCAAACTGGAGGTAATGACCACCGGCGTATCCATAAAAGAAGCCGAGGCGGTCGGGACCGACAGTCTGAACAGATCAATAAATGAGGCAATTCTCAAAAACGAATCCGGTACCGGAATGATGGCGGAACTGAATGATTACGGAAACGTAAAGCTCACGCTTGAGGGAGTTACCGGAACGGTCGCACTGCAATACACATTCGATATCCGAAAAAACTCTATCATTCCCGTCACCGCACTTACAGGCTGCATGGTGATGATCCGAATAAATATCATTACAAATGCAGACGGAGAGACTGAGATCTCATATCAGCTTGATCCGATAACTACAGTCGATGAATATCTTGAACAGTAATAATTCCGAATTTCAGTTACAAATAGTAAAAATGAACAAAAATCCGCAAAGCTTTTGCAAGAATTTAAAAAATAACTTGCATTTTTCTTCGATATGTGTATAATTGTATATGAAAGATATTATTATATACAGCTCGGAGGCAAAAATAATGGATTACAGGAAATTGTCTATGGATCAGTTAGAAAAAATGAAGGCAGATCTTGTCCGTGAGCATGAAAACTATAAGGCTCAGGGTCTGAAACTTAATATGGCGCGTGGAAAGCCGGCTCCGGATCAGCTGAAGCTGTCTGAAGGAATGCTTACTTACGATTTCGGCGGAGATTTTTCGGCATCTGACGGTACAGACTGCCGGAACTACGGCGTTCTTGACGGAATACCGGAAGCAAAGGAGCTTCTGCGTCCTATGCTGGGTGTTGCCATGGACGAGATAATCGTCGGCGGAAACTCAAGCTTGCAGCTGATGTATGATACTATAATGACAGCTCTGCATTTCGGAGTTCCCGGAGGAAGAAAACCATGGGGAAAATATGATAAAGTTAAGTTTCTTTGTCCTGCTCCCGGTTATGACAGACATTTCGCTATATGCCAGAGTCTCGGTATTGAGATGATAACCGTACCATATAACAGCGATGGCCCTGATATGGATATGGTCGAGAAGCTTGTATCAGAGGACGAGGAGATCAAGGGGATTTGGTGTGTGCCGATGTATTCTAACCCGACCGGCATAACATATTCTGACAAAGTTGTGAAACGTTTTGCCGCACTGAAGCCTAAGGCCGATGATTTCCGCATATACTGGGACAATGCGTACTGCATACATCACCTGACAGATGACCATGATGTTCTTCTTAACATTCTCGATGAGTGCAAAAAGAACGGCAATGAGAACATGGTGCTGATGTTTGCTTCAACTTCAAAGGTATCGTTCCCCGGTGCGGGAATTGCCTGTATCGGTGCAAGCAAGGAAAACATAGATTTCATAAAGAGCAAAATGACATATCAGACAATCGGATTCGATAAGCTCAACCAGCTCAGACACGTCAGATTCTTCAAGAATTTCGACGGAATGGTAAAGCACATGGAGCTTCACAGAGCTCTGATCGCACCTAAGTTCGATATAGTTATCAATACTCTGAATAAAGAAATAGGTCCTCATGCAATTGGCGGCTGGCATACACCTAAGGGCGGTTATTTCGTTTCGTTCACAGGATTCGACGGTACCGCAAAGAGAATAGTACAGCTTTGCAAAGAAGCAGGTGTGGTACTGACCGGAGCGGGTGCAACTTATCCTTACGGCAATGATCCTTATGATAACAATATCAGAATAGCTCCTACATTCCCAACAACAGATGAGCTTCAGAAAGCTATGGATATTTTCTGCAACAGTGTACAGCTTGCGACTATTGAAAAACTACTTGCAATTTAAGTGAAAATGTGATATAATATATACAGCGGTTTTCTGAACCGCTGTATTTTGCGTCTGTAGCTCATTTGGATAGAGCAGCAGCCTCCGACGCTGCGTGCGGTGGGTTCGAATCCCGTCAGGCGCACCAGCCCGCGACGGCGGGCGGCGAATCCGCCTATGGTTATCCGTAGGCGGGTTATTTTTCGCCCGTATCACACGAGTCTTGCAAAAATCTAAAGCGTTCGACTTTAAAAAATAATTGACAATTCCGTCCATATTTGGTATAATTTATGTAATCAATACCCCACAAATAGATGAAAGTGTATGCACCTTCTTGTGCGGTACAGCCTGAATGTAAATGTTGACAGAAGCGATCGGTTTATTATATCCCATTTAATAAATACGTCCGAGGAGAAATGAAATGAAAATACTTATAGCATCAGATTCGTATAAATATCAGACAAGCGGCGTTGCAAACGTAGTAATAGCTCATGTAAATGAACTTCGCCGCCGGGGATATTCTGTTAAAGTTCTTACATTATCTAATAACGGGGAATCATATCGTGACGGCGATGATTATTATATCGGTTCTTTGCCTTTTCTTGTTTATCCCGATCTCAGAATAAGTTTTGTACGCAAAGATCCGCTTTTTGAGGAACTGAAAGAGTGGAAACCGGATATAATCCATATGCATACAGAAGGATCTGTTGCAAGAATGGCACGAGCAATTGCGGAGGAAAATGATACTCCTTACGTAATGACTTCACATACCGACTATGCGCAGTATGTTTTCGGAAGATTCTGCAGCACTGTACCGGTCAGGATTTTTGCAAGCAAGTGCGGAAGTGTCGGATTCAGGGGGGCAAAGGTAATAACTGCTCCGTCGGAAAAAGCTCTTACATTCCCACAGCTCAGTACGGTCATAAAGCACACTGTGGTTATCCCGAACGGGATTAAGCTTGAACAGTATCAGAAGAAGTTTTCCGCTGAAGAGAAAGCAAATCTGTTTCAGAAATACGGACTGACAGATAACGGAAAAACTATTGTTATTGTTTCAAGAGTAAGCAAGGAAAAGAATATAAAGGAAGTGCTGACATATCTGCCTTCGCTGATAGAAAAAATGCCAGATGTTCAGCTTATTATAGTAGGGGACGGTCCAGACCGCAAACGTCTCGAAACTTATACTCAGAAGCAGGAACTGTCCGGTCATGTAACTTTCACCGGAAGAATCTCTCCTGAAGAGGTTTATCGGTATTATGATATGGGAAATCTTTTCGTTTCAGCATCTACATTTGAAGTTCACAGCCTGACTTATCTTGAAGCAATGGCGTGCGGACTTCCGCTTGTTTGCAGAGACGATCTTTGCCTCAAAGGTGTGCTTGAGAATGGCGTGAACGGATTTACTTATCAGACTGAAGAGGAATTTGTTGAAAGTGTTACCAAGATCCTGACTGATGATGAACTCCGTGGTCAGATGCACGAAAATGCACTTAAAACCGCCGCAGACTTCAGCGATAAAAGATTTGTTGATCGTATGCTCGAATTATACGAAAAAGTAATCAATTCAGAAGGAGAAGATTTTACATTTGATCCGGAAGAATAATTTCTTGTTTATAATGATAGATTTTATTAGTATGAAGCTCCTGTAAAAACGGGAGCTTCATATTTTAGATGAGACCAAATGCCTTTCTGATGCGGACTTGCAAAAGGTGTGTATATATGCTATAATATGTAAAGTAAAATTAAGTTATAGCTAATTGCGTAAAATAAAAAGTTTTGATTTAAAGCTGTTGCCTTATTGCTTAATGCATATAAGCGCACTTATATTGCAATTAGATCTTTTCACTGGATCAGAACAAAATTAACCCGTGTCGAGCATCGGAACCTGAAAGGGAAGTGACCCGCCCGCCTTTTCCCATTATTAGCCGACGATCTCCCCCGCGTAGGGGGGCGGAGCCAAAGGGCAAAGAGAACCAAAGCCATATATAAACTAATCTATGTTACTGATGAATATATCTTCCTTCCTGGCGACGGGGGGGACGACGAACGCAAGCTCCGGAAGAAGAACAAGGAGCATCGAAACGAATAGAGGACGACTTTTAATCGAGCATACAAGAACAAACCCCGGAACTCCTGCAGGAGCTTCGGGGTTTTGCAACCCCCGTACGGTAAATACGGGGGTTCTCTGTACAGACCTAAAGCCCGTAAAGCCTTTGCTTGTCTGCGTTTGAGGGCAATTTCTCAATTATCGTTTAAGTATCTAACTATATTATATATTTGCGCGATTTATTATATAACTTTCTGTGCGAATTTTCAAAAGGTTTGACATTATGTTGAAAATATGCTATAATAGCTTGAAGCTGTGGCAGATGCCAGAGATTCGGCAAAGGTGGTTAAACGCTCTCGGAGCAGCTATTTCTCGCAATGATATTGTGGGAGAGGACTGCAAAGGAGCGTGAAAAGCGTGGAACTGTTGCTTGTATTGCTTTCCTACCTTGGGGAAGTGATACACATCATACTTATTAATGCTGCGTCGATTGCAGCTATGATAAGCTTTTTGTGCGATCGGGCTTATTCCCGGTGCAATAAAAAGAAATGACCACCTATGCTTTCGCCGGCCTGGTGGTCATTTCTTGACTAACTAGTGCTCCGAGGGCAACCCTCTTTGCTTTTCTGATGACATTATATCACAGTTTCCCGTCGTTGTCAAGTGCAACGGCGGTTATTTTTTTATGCTTTCTATGTGTTTTTGCTTGATTTCATCTGATACGTTTTCGTATTGATGTAAAATATCGTATATTTTTTCGATCTCTTTTTCAGAAAATAGCTTTGGTTCAAACCACATTGTTTCATTCGTTCTGTCAATAGTTTTCTTTCTCTTGAAAATCATTACTTGCTCGGTATCATCAGGAATTTTCTTTAATTCACACCTTTCACTGAAAACTATCATTGATTTGAACTTGCTTCGGTCAAGCTGAAGGAGCTTGCAAAGTGCCTTAATATGCGTTTCATTCTGCATTATCGGATTGTAAAACTTGTTTTTTTCTTTATTAACAAGACATTGAGTCCAATATTTTTGGTCGGCACTGCCGAAGATCCAGCCGCTGTAGTTTTTGCTTTCATACACAAAAATAAATTTCTCGGTCAAAAGAATAACATCTATTTCCGTTGTTTTGCCGTAATTGGACGGTAGATAGACGTTTTTTAATACTCGTGTATATCCGCCTATGTTGTTATGAGATACAGCGTATTCTATCATATATTCTGCATATTCGCCTTTATCATCGTGTCCAATCTGATCAAAAATGCTCGGTTCTTCACCTAATAGCCATTCAAGTAAACCCATTAGTGTTACCATTCTTTCTTTTTACTGTCTGTAATTCCCGCTATATAATCAATAGACACATTGTAATATTTAGCAAGATTAATTGCATCTATTAATTTTATGTTACATAATTCTTCTTCCCAACGCTGATATGTTGTTGTATGATATCCCAGTAATTGAGCAGTAACTTTTTGTGATTTTCCTGTTTCTTCTCTTAATTGCCTTATCCTTTCATAAATTTTCATAAAATCACCCTAAAATAAAATTTTATATATTATACCACAATTTTGTATTGACAAAACCACAAATATGTGGTATATTTATATCAACCACATATATGTGGTGCATAAAAATAAGGAGGATACCAAGATGAAAGTAACATTGGTAGGTTTCAAGTCCGTTGATTTCAAAGACAACAACGGCGACAGGGTGCATGGAATAAAGATATTTGTAGCGTATCCTGATAATGATACTGTAGGCTATGCCGCAGACGGCAAGTTTATACAGCAGCAGGTCTTTAACAGCTGGGGGATAACTCCGGAACAGCTTACCGACGCTGTAGATCAGGTTATTGATCTTGAATTCGGTATGAAAAACAAGCTTGTAGGTATAACGCTGCCTAATCCTTCAGCGGATTCGCCGGAGTCTCCAGCGGAGCAGGGAAAAGCCGCGCAGAAGAAAGCGGGGTAAAACATGGAGCAGTTTAACTCAATAGTTTTTGCTGCTCTTCCGTATGCACTTATCTTTATAGCTGTTGTAACACTTGCTATCATTGTTTTAAAGATAAGGCTGCACAAGCTCGAAAGCAAGAAGCAGGAGCCGGAAAAGGTGGTCGTTATCAATGGAAGAAGAAACAATAATTGATTATAGACCGTACCTACAGAGTATCGAAGAAGAAATAGCCGGGATCCGTTCCGATGTTCAGAATCTTAAATCCGAATCATTTTTCGATAATGAGAAAATGGACGTATTTGTACCTTATGCGAACACCTCAGACATTGCGAATTTACTTTTCGGAGTGATAATAATGCTCGGTCTTATCTTTGGCGCTCTGGTGTTCCGGCATTTCAGGAAGTGAAAAAATGTCTTTTATTTTTAAGTTTTTTATTCTTGGTTGTGTAGGGGGCTTGGCTGTAAGTGGCGTTATATGGCTTATAGGATACCTTTTCAGCCTTGCACTTTATTCAATAAAAGAAATTATATGAAAGGAGGATATAGAAATGTTCGAAAAGTTAAAGCTGTTTGCTGGAAAGATGTCAAGAAAAGCTAAACGTGCTGCAGCTCTCGTGTCTGCCGGTGCGGTAACTGCCATTATGACTGTATGTGCATCAGCTGAAGACGGAGCAACGGCATCAAGTAACGGTATTGATACTATTATCAATTCCGCCGGGAATACTCTTAAAGGTGAGTTTACAACACTTGTATCTACACTTGTACCTGTGCTGATTAGCATTGCTGTTGTCGGCTTAGGTCTTTACGCTTGCATCTATCTTTTCAGAATGGCAAAGAAGTTCTTTGCTAAGGCTGCGGGCTAATGTTTCAGGCTAAAAAAGGAAAGCGGGGGAAACTCCGCTATCCTTTTACAATATAAAGGGTGTGTATAGTATTATGTTTACTCAAGAAGAAGTTGATTGTAAGATTCACAATCGTATTATGCAATGTCGTTGTTGTGTATATTCAGTAAAAGGTTGGGATGATTACTATTATTGTCATTATGATGATTTTTGTGATAATGGAGATGAAGAAGATGATAAAACAGAGATATAATATAATGCTCAATCCCGCAATAGTCAGTAAAATAGATCAT
>ODAI011656255.1_pt1 | contig 15314 bp, 25 predicted proteins | sample 1539321 | NCBI WGS metagenome assembly ODAI01 (sample SAMN02144231, study PRJEB22623) | gut metagenome | biome: sheep rumen | host: Ovis aries | place: New Zealand
ATGCTCTTCATAAGCTTTTAAATAATTCCTGACATTAGATTCGTTAACGCCCATTCTTCTTCCAATTTCAGTATTGGAATATCCGTGCTCTTTTAATTTCACAGCATAACTCTGAGCTGCAGCCATCTGTTCATTCTTAGCAATTGATACTCTCGCTCTTAATGTAACAACTGATGGATTTCCTTTCTTATCATAAACACCTAACTTTTCAGCAATTTCTCTTTCTGTATACTTCTTTCCTGTTTTTGGATTGACACTGTTCTTTAACTTACTAACTTCAACATTAAAACCGTTAACGTGCTGAAATGGCTCTTCTCCAGATCCCAAAGGGTATCTACCTGAGCCAATAATAGCCCCATCTTTTTTGCTTCTTCCATAATGCATTAGCTCAGACATGGTCTTAACCCTCCAACTTTATTTTTTCAATCCTCTTATCGAACAATATAATTTTGTTCATGATTGGCTTAATATCCTTAACTGTAGGATTACCAATCACGACATCATCATTCTGATAAATACGCAGCTCAATCTCTGTTTCTTCAGGCTTGATCTTGTACTCTAAAAAGAAAAAGGCCGCATAAACTTCTAGCTGTCTAAGTTTTGCTGGAACTTTACCGGTCTTTAAATCATGTATCCTTAAAAAGTATTTAAATTCTGATTCTTTATCAGGATGATTCCTAAAATTGATGGCATCAGTTGTGCCAAAGAAATTGTCTGAGTAATATAATGGAACTTCAGGATCCATCTTAAATCCGATAGCATCATTCACATACTTGGCAAGAGTATCTCTTCCTTGTATCTTTCTTCTTTGTGCTATACACAATGCTGCGAATGCATGCTTTTCGGTTCCTTCAAGTGTCGCAAGATGGTTTCTATATGTTGCTTCCATCTTTTCTTCATCGTAATTTGTCCAGTGATAGTTACTTGCTCCGAAGAACGCGTGTGCGCCTTCTGGAACTTCCCTGGAATGATCGTTCCATTGCATCCAATACCTCCTGTTCATTCTCAGGATAGATAAATGAGCTGAATGACATTCTCTTCATCTTCTGCACATAAATGTGCTGATTCGGAGTGAAGTCTTTTTCATAATCTTTCTTAGACTTCTTACACTCAAGTGTTGCCCATTTATCCTCCCAGAGAACAGTTAAATCTGGGATGCCTTGAATATAAGAGGGGTCGTTCTTTAAAACGAATGCATCTGGAAATCTATTCTTTATCTTATCTATCAGATCATGCTGATAATCAGATTCTTTCTTATACTTCTTCATAGACCCTCCAAAAACCTGATAGAATATGCAAACAAAATGCAATATTCTATCCCTCTCTATGATATGGCATGTTTTTTTTGCGACCCATTTTTAACTGTTTAAGTATGATTTTTCGTTAAAATTCTTCTTAAGAGATAAAGCTCTCTTGATAGCCATGTCTATTGGTGCATAACTGCGAAGGTGATAGTAATATAATTCCTTGTATGGTGTGTTCATTCTGTTAATTCGACCAGCAGACTGTTTCATAACTTTATATGAATAATTCTGAGAGTAGAATATAATCACATTCGTAGTGATACAGTTCCATGCTTCACATCCTGCAGCATACTGGACAAGGTAAGCCCACTCATCACCTTCTGGGAGTTGTTCATGTTTATGTCCATTCCATTCTGTAAATGGTATGCACATGTTCTCACAGAGTCTTCTGATAATCTCAAGTTCATAATCGAAGTTATAGAATATAATGGTTCGTCTGTTATCCTCCAAGAGCTTAGTCATTTCAACTATCCTGCTAGGGTCTTCATTAGCTACTCTCCTTTCAAGGTAGCAAAGCTTTCCAGTCTCAGCGATTGGCTCTTTATCATATGGGTTCCATCTATCCTTCTTAACTGTTCTGTATAGTAGTTTGTTATAGTCACAGTTAACTTCAATGTGATTCTCATGAGCTTCTCTCTTATCTTTCATATTTACGAGTATCTGTCTTCTGTACTTAATAAGAATTCCAGTATCGACATATCTTTCTATTTTGGGGTACTTTGCATATCTGGAATAGACCGCATGTCGATTGTTAAATTCTGTCTTATTCTTATAAAATCCATTAGCTACAAATACAGGAATATAATCAGCCCATGTATCTCCTGGTGTTGCAGTAAGGAGTATCCATTGATTCTTGACTGCAATCTTGTAGAACGCTTTAACCCAAGCACCAGAACCAACAATTCTTTGTTCATCAAATATAAAGAACGCACCGGCAACTTTTATATACTTCTTGATGTTGTTCCAAGAATCAACAGTCACTCTTATATGAGATGGATTATCAATACAGTTCTCTGTAATACAAAAAGGAGCCAGCTCATCGAACCAGCTCCTGTCATCTCTCTTCTTGGCAGTAGTAATAATAAAAAGGTCTCTAGGAGTTTTCATCTTCTTTAGAGACCCTTTACCATTTATCTTAAGTCCACCACCGCATACTGAAATATAATAGTATGCCAGTGCTGTTCTTGACTTGCCACTGCCCACATCACCTCTTAGTATGCAACCATTGTGCATTTCTTTTATTGCACCTAATTGGTGCTCGGCAAGTTTAATCATATTACTCTCCAAAGGGAAGGTCTTCTTCAATATCTGGGATTTGGGAATATCTCCCTCCAAAGTCTTCAGCTATCGTTACATACATAGTCTTGCAGTATGCTTTAACTCCACTCTTACCATTTACTGTCCAGCTGAAGCCATTTATGATAAGGTCAACTTTCTCAATCTCTGCTCTGTCAAGTTCACCAACAGTATCCTCATCAAGAAGTGTCTGATTTCTAGATGTAACCATGTAGATCTTAGGAGGATAATCTCCATACTTTACAGTAACCTGAATATAAGGCTTAGGCTCATCTCCTTCTTCTCTTGGTTTAGAGTACTTGATGTTCCAGCCATCAGCTTTCATTGCCTCTGCAGTATCAGGATCAATCTCTACGCAGAAGTTTCTGCTTCCTTCAGCATTGTATGTGCTTCCTCTTCCAGAGAAGTTCTTCCAAAAGATTTTTGCATCCTCAATTGTTAAGTTGTTTCTAGCCATAATATAATGTCTCCTTTCATTTAAGCCGATATGGGCTTATTCATTGCTGTGAAATTATCGTATTCATCAAATGGAACTTCTTCTGGTGCTCCATCTGGAATATAACAAGGGTCATTTACTGGTGGAACAGGATCATCTGATACAAACCATTCGAAGTCACCGAACTCCTTAATATGATCAACAGCATCATCTACTTCTTTCTTGAAGTATTCATTATCAATCCTGTTCTCCCACTTAAGATTTCTTACTGTTTCAGAGTCAAGCCATCTGTATCCCTTAGTTCCAGTTGCCGCATAGTACTTATCATCAGCTACGCGATATAATATTCCGCCGCCCTTACCTGGAGCTATAGGAACAAACTCGCCAACTCTTCCGACGAACTTATAGTTATGCTCGCCTTCTGGCAAATTCTCATTCATATCCAAATATAATGAGCCCTTAGATACTGCTTTAGTTTCGCAGTAATCCTTAAACTCTATTGGCTCATGGCTAAAGAGAGCCTTGAATACAAATGGTATCTGGAACTCAGCGCCAGTAGCTGTCCACTGTCCTGCATGCTTACCATCTCTAACTTTGGCAATATAAACTGCATCATTAACAAGGCACATCTTTTCATATGTAGCCTCATGTTCAAAGTCGTATCCATACTTCTTACCAAAGTCCATAACGAACTGAATAATTTCTGGTGTAGCATCAGGTATCTTTATGGAGTCTGTCTTAATATGTGCTACGGTAAAACCTTTCTTCTGAACTTCATTCTTAAGCTTAATCATGAAGAGTGCTCCACGTTTAGCAACAATGTTATCTACGTTTCTTGGGTCCTTAAGCTTATTAGGGAACTTAGCTGAAGTAAGACCATATACAGAGTTAATTGCAATCTTAAGTGCATATGAAAGAGCATCTGCATCTTCATCACTTGTGAGGTAAGGGGCAAGCTTTCTATCAAACATTTCTTTAACCTTGTCATACTCCTTATGCTTGATGTAAATTCTTATCTGCTTAAGCTCTGCAAAGTTCTTTGTATACTCCTCGCCAAATACCTTTAATATAATTGCACTTGATGGATGCAGAGAAGCTACATCAAGAAGTGCAACATTGGTATACATTCCTGGCTCAGCATATACGTATCCACCCTCAGATGGATCTTCACCCATATAGATTGACTTACCATTAACAATCTGTTTCTCATCCTTATACTCTTCTTTAGGAATTCCATGCTCATCATAGCGATAACCTTTGAACTCCTTAGAGAGGTCTGTATAGATGAACTTATCCTGTGGATTCTTATCCTTGCCAACAATCAGTCTAGTTGTGTGGTTATTTGTTGTATCATTAGGAGTAAGACCAGAGAGCTTTGATAATATAAGTCTTGCCTTAAAGTCTGCTTCAAGATGTTCATGAACTTTCTCAGTAGCAATTACATCGTTTACGCAGTAGTCAGCAATCTCTTCCCAATGACTTTCATCGACAGGCTGATCCCAAGGATATTCGTTCTCAACATGGTGAATGCCAAGTTCAATCTCCCACTTCTTTAAAGACTGCTTTGTCGCAGCATAGTCATACACATCTGTATAAGAGAGGTTATACGCTTCACTAAAGAAGCAATTTCTATTCTCTTCTCTCTTATCAGTTGCAACTATCCTGCTTGACAAAGTAAATAGCTCCTCATTTGTATAGCCGATTGACCTAGCATAGAGAATATGATTGTCATATCTTCTACAGTTAAAACCAATAAGTCTAAACTTAAAAAGAGCTTCAACTTCATCTGGTGCTGGGTTAATCATCTTAACTGTTTTCTTCTTATCTCCCGCAAACTTCCAGCAGATGATAAATAAATTAGGGAATACCTCACAGTCAAAGAAAACAATAGGAGCCTCGTTGTCATCTACTGACTCTGAAGGCTCCTCTGATTTAAACTTCATCTTGCTTACAAGCTTAAGGCAAGCAAGTGACTGATTTGTTGAGTTGTTTGCAAAGGCTGTTATTGATGGCCTTAAATCTGTTACATCATACTTCATCCCTGATGCATATGCTTTCTCAAGGCTGTCATAAATATAATCAACCTCAGGCTTAGTAGCACCATGATGTGTCTTCTCAAGACAATTCTTAATGAGGCCTCTAAGTTGCTTCTCATTCTTCATTGCTTCGAAATTAACCATAGACTTGTCTCCTTTCTTCTTTAACGGCAGTCCAGAGCTAATTTTAGCTATTGGCAAATTGTTACATTTAGTAAGTTGTCTGCGAAGACTACTCTTTCCAGTAAATACTTTAACCTCGATATCTTCGGCATACATATTACTAAGTTTTTTCGGGTCACCTGTGTAAATATAATGCAGGTGTATACCCGCCCCACTTTTAGAAAGCTCTGCATAGGTTGGTGGAAACTTAGAAGCAGCTTCCAAATTCCTTTCAAAGTCTTTCTCACCTTTTTCATTCTTTAAATCAAAGTCAATAACAATGTGATTTTCTGGCATCAGTACATAATGAAGCATATGCGGGTCAAGCTCACATAATCTTGTATCGACGTTGTCCCATTTCTTTATAGGCTTACCATCTTTGTTGGCATATTGTGCTGGCTGATCTGCATACTCAAGGTCTATTCTTGATTCTGTGCAATCAAAAACAAAAGGACTAGGAATTTCATCTTCCTCGTCCTTCTTAAATGTATATGAAAACTTATCAAGCCTAAATTTCTTATAGATATTTCTTTCATTGCCAACTCTTTGATAGAACTCTTCAAAATAACTCTTTAGTTCTTCTTTAAAGGCTTTAAGTGTAAATGGATACTGAGTATTAGACTCCTCAACATAATCTTTATACACTTTCCAAACTCTTTTAAGCTGAACACTTTCTTTATGCTCTATAAAGAACTCAAGATTATCATCTACGAAGTTAAAGAAATCATTGGTAATGCCAATCATATTAACTGGTCTATACCTGTCATAGTATTTCTTTCCAAGTGATTTATAAACCTCATAACAATGATTAGCAATTCCGCCAAGTTCAAATTCTATCTGTTCCATAACAGCATCGTATTTTCTTGGTTTTAAAAGATTGCCACTTGGATTGATATCAATAAGCCTTCGAATAATACCAGACTTTGCATCAGTAATCCTTACTGGCTTATTAGTACCCATAAACATTACGGTATTAAATCTTGCAGAATATGTTGACTTGTGTTTCTCATTAATAATTAACTTTTCATGAGAAGCTATAGAGTTAAGTCTTGTGTTATCCTCTACTCTTGACAAGTCGCCATCATCCTGAATCGCAATGAGCGGGTTATCTTTAAAAGGCTCAAGTGCAAACGCCGCATTTGGATTGCCAATTGCTTTGGCATCAAACGTTGTTGTATACCCATCAAAGAGTTTTCCTATGATGGTTAAGATTGTCGATTTACCTGATCCTGGTGCGCCATATAGTACATAAAACTTTTGTATTGTTTTAGAATCACCAGCAATAATGCTTCCAATTGCCCATTCTATTTTCTGTCTTTCCTCAGGAGAATATAATGTTGATACAAGTTCATCCCAGTTTGGTGTAGGAATATCCTCAATGGCATATGGAAGTCTCTTTGAAATATAATCCTCCTTTCTTACTTCATCGTTAAGGAACGTAATCTTTGAATCAAGTTCCTTATAATTGTCCTGAACTGTATTGCAATATGTTTGCCAATCTTTTAACTTCTTTGTGTTGAAGTCATCAAGATACATAGCTTTAATTGTATAGTCAGGTTTCTTCTCTTTTAATTCTTCGACTTTATCTCTCATGGCATTGTCAATGATGTCGATAACATCATCTTCATTGGTAGACCATAAGCCAAGTCTATCATCCCAGATAGCATAGAATGTCTTACCTTTTATCATAAGGTCTTTGGATTTCTTACAACTATAATTAGGATATACAGTAATTGTTTTCTTCTTGTCGTCTATTTTGGTGTTAATTTTTAGAAAATCCGGCATATTATCCCTCCAAATATCATCCGCCACTTTTCGCCAGCTTTTTTTCAAAAGTGGCGAGCTTGAAACCCAGTACTGGTGCGGGTTTCGTCAGTTTTCCCGCCAAATCCACTATTTTTTCCCTATTTATCTATTTTTTTTATTTTTCTTATATATTTATATATTTATTTTTATTTTTAATTAAATAGAAAGAAAAAGGTGGCAAACTGGCAGGAATGGCTCAACCATGCGACTTTGAGCACGGCATTTTTACTCAAAAAACTGGCAGAAAGTGACATAATCCTTAAAAAGTGACATCAAAAGTCCCAATTTTCAGTCAAATATAATTGACCTTGGTACCATAAATCATTTTCTCTCTGATCTGTTGATGTCCTTTTTAGAGGAAATACACCTCCCTCTCCGTTCCTTTTATAGTTTCTAGTCATCCAAATATCAATTTTATTTCTTACAAGACCTCTATCGTAGATACTATCCTTTAAAAGTACTCCAAGATTCATAAGCATCTCCCAAAACCATCTTTCAATATGGTCTTCTCCAGGCTCTCCGGTTACTTCAATCTCAAGTCTACGTGATAAAGCGGCAAGTACTTCAAATACTGATACGTCCCTATCCATAAAACTGTTATCGACGTCATACCCATTATCAAAAAGGTACTCACGACGCATGTCAAGAGCGTCAATTACCCTGTTTTCATCCATAGGATGTGAATAAATGAACGTAATATCGTACATATCGGATAGTAAATGCCCATAGTGTTTATGCTCTGGGGAATCAAACTGCATCAAGTAAAGAAGGTACTCAAAATAATCCCTTTCAAGATCCATTATTCCCCCTTTCTACTGCAAATCCTAAGGGTCTATGGTTATCTTGCGATGCCACAAACCCTTAAAATTTGAGTTTTCCTTTCTTCTTATTTAAATTACATTACTCTGGCCTAAAAGCCTCGTAGATCTTAGTTATTTCGTAGTCGACCATAGTCTTATCGTTCCTTACATAGATAGCATCGACGTCGTTATCTGTAAAACCCGATGTTTCAAGTACGTTTCCAATAAGGCGACAAACGTCAGCTACCTCTTCTTCGTCCTCATCAGCCAACACCTCATCAAACTGATACCATAAAAGTGCCTGCTTTTCATAGTTACTACAGGTAAGCTCGTAGTCTGATGGATCAATTTCATAAGGCTCTTTATCATTTTCAATAGCCTCACGACTTGCTCCATTTAGCTGATAGTCGATAGCATCAATTGTTTGATTTCTATCTTCTTCGTCGGTATATGGTTCATCGTCCTCTGGATGCTCACGTTCAGCAAGCTCTTCCTCGGAAAGTCCAGTAGCATCAGCTTCCTCTTTAGCATCACGAAGAACCTCTGATACGCCGTCCATCTTTTGACCGTTACTGTTAAAGTACTTGGTATAGTCTGTAAGGTCAGGCTTATTGTTAAGGCGATTTACTGTTTCCTTAAGCTCTATCTTTTCAGGGCCTTTAATGTCTCCGTCGATACTAGACTTATGAGGCTCTATCTCATTCACCCTATCTTCATAAACCTGCCGTACCTGCGTTATTTCAAGGTCAGCTTTAGCTTCGAAGTACTTTTTAACACCAAAGTACATGCTGGTAGCACCAACTGCTGCCCCTGACATAAATATAAGTATGCTTTTTACTGCATTATTCATGTTAATACCTCTTTATTTTCAAGCCTCATTCTTTCAACGAAGCTCTTCTTGTAATTCTCCCACGCGTTAGAACATGATGGGCACAAGTCTCCAATTTCTGTTTCTGTCGTCCAGGAAGGTACGTTATCTGAATCCTTAACACAAACCTCTTTCCTGCACGCATCACATACGTATCTTTTCACTATGTCAACCATAGTAATCCCCCTTAATTGTTATCAAGTAGTATCGCTAGCCATCCAAAAAGGGCAATTAAAAGAAATATAATTACCATCTTACCCATTGAACCAATGACCTCCCACTCTAAAAGGAGTTCCGCTGCCAGAGACACTACTAGAGTTATTAAAATATAAAACGTCCTTGTTTTCATGTAACTGCATTTCAACTTCAACTGCTGCAAAGTCATCCTCCTTCATATTCCATGCTGCCTTATCAAAAGCACCGTTTTTTATAACGCTAAACTGTCCATCCTGAAATATAACTTCAGGTATGCTGTTTGGAAAATCCGGAGATTCAACTCTGTTTAGTATGCAGTCAACAACAAGGCACTTACCCTCAAAGTCCTGGTTTCCAGCTTCGGCTTCAACGAGCTGAGCAAGTAGTTCCATCTCGCCAAGACGAATCTCTTCCTCAATCTGCTCAGGAGTATCCATCGTAACAACAAATGGCCTTCCGTACTCGCCAACTTCTGTGTATCCTGCTGCCAAAGCCTCGTTCTTACATAATAAAAGGACCGCAGCAAAAGCCACGGCCCCAAATAAACCTTTTTTCATTTTATCCTCCCGGGATTTTTCTTAAATAACATCAACAGATGAGTCCACAAGCTGAATATCAGTTAAGATATCATTTCTGATGTTCTCAAAGTCGATAAGGCAGTTTCTCTCATACCCGTTCATGAAAGCCATAACCTCAGGAGAATTGTTTATTTCATTTACATCAAATCCTCTAAACCTTAAAATAGTGTTGTCTCTGTTGTTAAAGTCGTAGATCCAACCAGCGCTCTGTCCTGCTATAGTAATTGGGAACCCAAGAGCCTTATAAACATCATTAAGGAAGAGGTATCCGTTTGCTATAAGCTTCTGCTGAAGATATAACATCTGACTTCTTACAAAGCGGTAGTTAGCACAACCATCCTTTTCGAAGTTATCATTAGCTTCGTCAAAGAATCTTCCGTAAACGCTTGTCTTCGTAGGTGCAGGATACTTCTCTATTTTAGTCTTTTCCTTACCCTTATCATCTACAGTTTTAACTTCAGTTCCCTTTTCAATAGTATCGTAGAGGAAGTGCTCGTCCATATCTTTCCCAAGGTCCCTAACGACACGACCTCTATACTCATCAAATGCCTTCTGAACTGTAGCCATTGTTGCGGCAAGAGCGAGGTTTCTCTTTCTCATGATGCCGTGACTTGTAAGAATGCAAGTTAAGGAAAGGCCTGCGAATATAGCTGTTGGAGCATAGAGCTTAGCAAACTCCCATCCTGTCTGGATGTATGCTTTAACCTTATCCTTCTTTACATCATCTTCTGTGTACTCACCTTCATCCTCAGTTCCTTCAACAGCTGCTCTAGCATCAGCTATCTTAAGTATCTTTCCGTTATGCTCATCAAGGATCTCCTCAGCCTTAAGTGTTTCCTTAACCGCAAACACAAGTGCTGCTGCCCCAGATATAATACCAGCTGCAAGAAGAATCTCTGGGCTATGCTTAATAGCCTGAAGCTTTACCTTCCCGCAAGTTCTTGTAAGTGTGTTTTTAATGTCCATAATTGCCTCCATATTATTTAAAATTTGTTGTAACCTTCATCTAAATTAAAGAACTTCCCCTTATGTTTGGGTCTTTCATCCATATAGTGCGTGCACTCATCAGGCATACAGCCTCTCATATGCCCTGCCCATTCAAGGTATGAACAGAAGTTATTATGAGCAAATGTAGCTGACTCTGAATCTGTCATACGAGAAAGGTAAGGACATTTATGCGCTATACATACTTCTCTTTTAATTTGTAAGATCTCTTCTGCTGTATACTCACGAAAATGTTCATGAAGCGCCATACCCCAGTTACCCCCTTAGTCAAGGTAAATAGGCGGGTTGAAGTCTAAAATATAACCTCTTCCTGATCTTGATACATGGAAGTCTCTACAATCCGTCCATCCCCATTTATTGTCGATAAACTTTCCTGTTATCCCAACAAGGCTGTTAAGGTCCGCAACAGTCGCTTCTCCGTAGTCTCTGACGAGGTCTTCCATAGATGCGATGACTTCTTCAGCATCAGATCTCGAATCAAGATAGACGTTATTGAACTCATAGCGAGAATTCCTATCAGTATTAGCCACCCTGCGGCCATAACTGTCGCGATTATTGTCCCTAGAATAACTCGTATAGTTGACACGGCTGCTTCCTCCTCCACTACTTGAACGTCTGCCTCTCGTTGAGCCAAATAGTGCCATCTCGATACCACCAATAATCACATCAGCGAGGCCGTTCTTAATTGCTGGGATAAGTACATCCCACAAAATATAATTCTTAACTGTCTTAGTATCCTCAGATAGAAAGACATCTCCTGCCTTCTCAAGCGCAGTTTTTTCTCTGATCTTACCCTTAACTATCTGGGTAACTTCCTTTTTATTCTCCTGTGCCATCCGTATCCTCCAAACCGCTAAGGATAAGAATATCCTCTAGCCTATTTAGTATTGTTTCAGATACTCTATCTCCTATAAAAAGCCCGATAGATGCACCTGCTATATTACAAAGAAGTCTTGAAGCTGTTGCTGCCTTATATGGAGAAGCATGATAACCAATAACTTCGTTAGCTGCCACCATACAAGAAGCGTCAACAAGACCTTTAACTACTGTTCTTAAGTATTTATTCATCATCTACCTCCACGGTCATAACTTCTACGCCCTTACGGACACCTGAATAGTAAACCCCAACAAACACTACGAAATTTGAAACAATAGAAAGTGCAACACCCCCCATAATAACTGCCATAGAGAGCTTCTCATCATTAGCAATTTTTGATAATACTTTATTCATCTTATGTAATCCCCTTTCTAGCAAAAATATAAAGAGCCCATGATTTCTCATAAGCTCTTTAGTTGGTAAGTCTTTTTTTTTTTCTTATTTAAGACTTGTTCGTTATTCAGTTGTCAAAAGTATTTTAGAGATCTGCTACGTTTGTAGTATCAATCTCAGGTACTGCAGGTGTCTCGATTGCTGGTGCATCAACAGTCTTACCAGTAACATAATCGACAACAGTCTTAGCAACAACGCCAGCCACAAATATAACTGCGTCCTTACCAATCCTCTTCCAATTAATCTTCTGGTACCACTTTGGTGCTACCTGCTCTTCAAGATCTTCTGCTGTCTCCTGAACGTCTGCTACTACTGCCTCGTCCATAACCTCTTCATTTCTTACTTCTTCAACATTTTTTCCCATCTTTTTAGTCTCCTTTTCTATTGAAAAATGTTATTCTTACCTACTATAAGACGTGTAAATTTTGCGAGTTTTCATCGTACATTGAAGCAATAAGGCTCTTCTTATGCTCCAGATAGTACGGATCAATCCTCCAAGACTTATCAAAACCTATCTCTTTAAAGATTTTTCTTAGTTTCTCTGCTGTATTGTAGATATCATCTGGGCTTTCGCAGGGCACAGTAAGTACCCCGCCAAGCTCAAACGCTTCAATGCCACGCTCTTTCAATATACTTACTGCTTTTTCGCAGCTTATCATCGAAACAGTCCTCCTCTATGTTCCATATACTTAGCTGAGATATCATAGTTAAGGACAAGAACTGGAGTTTCGTTGTTATGAAGAGTTGCTCCAAGGATATGATCAATATCAATAAGACCATCGTCGATATTAAAGCCAACATCCTCTCCAAGAGTTATTTCAGGAAGCCCTAGCTCTTCATACAGCTCATTAAGAGAAATGTAATACTCATCCATCATGCGCTTGTTTATTGTGTTACAAGCTTTCTTGATCTCTTCTGCTGATGAGTAGAAGTACCTACCTGACATATCATCAAGGCAAAGAGTTGTACCCTTACCCGTATTTATGATTGTGTTCTTATCAATAGGCGTCTTTTCAACCTTCTTTGCTGTTACGGCGTCGGTAATTTCCTGAGCTTTCTTAGGACCAACGATTTCCTTAGTCTTTTCAAGCTGATCTGCGAGGGCCTTCTCACTCATAGAGTAGAGTGCTGAGAGAGTTGCTATCTGAGTAGAAGCTACCTTATACCCAGCTACAACAGATATAATTGTGCCTGCTGCCGCAAGAGCTGGTGGTGCTATGATAGGTGCCATCTTCTTTACCGTTTCGATAGTTATTTCTTTTCTTCTCTGCTTCTCTTCCTCTTCAGAGATTTCTCTTGGCTCATCAAATCCCATATCAATAACGACGGTGTTCATCTTCTGTTTCTGCTCAGCAAGCACCTTATCCGCCTTGATGCCTGCTTTCCATGAAAGAACTGCTGTTACAACTGTTCCAGCTATTGCTCCTCCAAGCATGATTTCTCTCTGGTGCTCATCTGCAAACTTTACGCCTTTCTCGATAAGCGTCATTACTTTTCCTTGTTTCTTCATTACTGTCTCCTTTCAATAATCTTCCTTCTCGGAAGGGAATTCCCACCTATGGTGGTTTTTAAAATATAATTACCCTGCCCCACTTTCAGGGCATAAAGAAAGAGAGCATGTGCTTCGTGATGGGATTCGAACCCATAACCTCCAGGTGGTTAACCCGGCGCACTCCCAGTTGTGCTACACGAAAGCAACATGGCTCTCTATAATAGGGTATGTATTTTTTGCGAATTAAGAGTGGATTTTAAAATCGTTGATAACATAAGCCTTTGCGATAACAGTTACCTCTTTGATCCATGCATCAACATCTCCTCCAATTGGCATTGTTATCACTGGCGTTTTATAGCCTACCACAAGTGCCAAGCCTTCAAGTATTTTAAGAGAGGTATCTCTATCCTGGTATTCGCCAAGAACAACCTCTGATGCATCCAGGTCGTAGCAAGTAGTATTTGCAACGATTTTAGTTCCAGTCCTACCTATAAAAATATCAATAATCTGATCTGTGTTAATGATCCTTTGCTTATTCTGAGTCTGTATCCACATGGTCTGTCTCCTTAATATACTTATTGTAAACTTCGATAATTATCTCTTTAGGAATTAGCATCTTTTCAAAATAACCTGTATCTATTTCCTTTAGTATTTCAATTCCCTTTTCTGTAACCTCAATCATTTCTTCACCACCTTTGTACTTATTCATTTTTATCTTCATTTAATTTGAATCTGTATTCAAACGCTTTCTTAGAATAAAACTGCCTAATGACTTCTATAGTTGGCAAAGCTCCCTTAGAAGGAGTGTACTGAACAGATAGTACGAAATTAGTTGCATTACTATCATCAGGGCCAACTATTTCTTCAGCCCTGTCAATTAATTCCTGGCCAAGCAATTTAATGTTTTTTATAACATTTTCTTTTGATTGACAAATTATCATTTCTTCACCACCTTTGTATCTTTAATAATGATTCCAGGATGATCCTTATCTTCAAAAAGTAGTGTCTGAGAGATACTTCTTAAAATATCCTCACACTCCTTAGTTGCTCTGAACTCTCCTATAATAACTTCCTCACCATCAAAAAAGACCGCGACCAGTTTAGTTCTCCTAGCCTCGATCTTCTTTATGTCTTTAGTGTTATAAAGAGCTTTGTTATGTTTTATCCACATTTTTAATCCTCCTAGTTATACAAATACTCATCCATGTAAGGTTTAACTGCTTCATATACTTCCTTTTCAAAATATCCAGAAGCATCTTCTGTTTTTACCGGCTTATCTGTTGGGTAGTCTTTGGGAATATTTAAGAATTCTTCCTGTTCAGCTGTTATCCACATTTTCGTCATCTCTCCTTTTATCTATCCATACACATGGTACTATCTCACTGCCATACTTGTCCCAGCTAGTTTTTACTTCATATTCCGGATGATCTTTTAGGTACATCCCAAGTAACTGACAGCATCTTATTCTAGTTTCTTCGCTTACTTCAATTCCAATATTTACTGTTAAATCACCTATCTTTGCCATCTTCAGTCTCCTTTAGTGAGTTGATTTTCTTTTGGATAACCTCATCAACATCACGATAAAACTCTGTTCTCTGATGGTGGTTATATGAAAATGGTCTATCATTAAATTTTTCCTCAATCTCCAACTGTAACTCAGTAAGCATAGCCACCATATCAGCCTTTAAGCGGGTTTCGTAGTCGGCTTTTGGGATTGCTTCTACTGTTGGAGCATAAGCTATTTCTTGTATAACAATACGATAGTCAAATACTTTACTTCGACTTTTCAAGAATATATTTTTTAATTTATCTGCATCAATCAATCTTCCCATCTTTTACCTCACCTCTCTATAAACTTCCATAATTCTATCTAGGCATTCTTCTTTGTTAATAAGGTGACTCGGTATATTCCATATTCTCTCTAAGACTTTTTGTATCTTCTGATACTTGTGCATAGTGTCTATTGCAATCTCTAATGCACAATCAACTTTACTTGCGCCAATATTAATGTTTTGTTCGATAATCTCTATAGATTCATCAACCGTCATTTTCATCTTCTAATACCA
>ODAI011877614.1_pt1 | contig 15312 bp, 14 predicted proteins | sample 1539321 | NCBI WGS metagenome assembly ODAI01 (sample SAMN02144231, study PRJEB22623) | gut metagenome | biome: sheep rumen | host: Ovis aries | place: New Zealand
CAATAAAGATAATGAAAATAATAAAAGCCAATGCACATCCGGTGTGCTCGGACTACGATCATCCGAGGGCTTAGATGTTCTTGACTTCGGTATTATTATACATCATAATTCTTAAAATGTCAAGATATATAGCAAAGAAAAAGGAGCTGCAACAGCCCCTTTTTTATATGGGATTATCATAAAACCAACAGTGATGTTATCAGTCGAGATCTATGGTGATAGTTTTGCCTGTTTTCAGAGTGGATTTCAGATCGATGATCCGCTGATTATCCGAACCACGGAAACCCAGTGATAGATTTCTTTTTGCAAGAATAAATCTTCCGTCGACCAGTACATCGATCATTGAAAGCATTTCGTCGGTACATTCGCATCGCCACGGACTTTCGTGAAGAAGCTCATCTTCTAGCACACAACCTGTGTAGCACCATATACTTTTCTCGGGATACTTTTCTTTGACCCTTCGCATAAAAGGTGCTAAAACTCGCTGATTTTCCGGTTCCATAGGTTCACCTCCCAGCAGAGTAAGTCCGTCGATATATTCACAAGAAAGCATTTCCAGTAATTGATCTTCGGTTTCCTCGGTAAATGGTTTTCCGTAATCAAAATCCCATGTCATAGCATTGAAACAGCCCTCGCAGTGGTGCCTGCATCCCGAAACGAACAAACTGACTCTTACACCTATGCCGTCTGCGATATCGCAGTTTTTTATCTCTCCGTAGTACATTTGCTCACTGTCCTTCCTGTGAAAGTACAAGTCGCATCTCTTCCATTCCAAGTTCGATAAGACCGGTTGGTACGAATCCTACCGAACGGTACAATCGGTTTGCGACTGCATTGCCTGGGACTACTCCTGTATAAACAGAATCGACATCGAACTTGTCTTTGAGGAATTTTATTCCAAGAGCGAGTGCCTGTCTGCCATAGCCCCTGCGCTGATGGTCTTTATCTATGAGGAATTTCCACAAAGTGTAATATTGCTTGACCTCGTAGTAACCCATCATTATGAATCCCACTATTTCATCGCCGCTGTACACCGCAAATGGGTATGCATTATCATTATAGGCATAAGCCTGTGCCAAAGATTCTGCCACAGTTGAAACATAGCTTTTCTGGTATTCATGAACTTCCAGAGTCAGCACATCATCGATATTGTTCTTGTCAACAGGTCTTAGCTCTACCATACCTTATCTCCCATATCCCGAAATATTATCACAGGTGCAGAACTCTGTCGCGTATCTCCTGTGTTCTTCCCTGATTCCAGTACTGTGTGCCGATATAGCCGCAGGTTCGTCTTGCAACGTTCATCTTGTTCTGGTCGCGGTTGTGGCACTGAGGACATTCCCAGATAAGCTTACCGTCATCTTCAACTATCTGTATTTCACCGTCGTATCCGCATACCTGACAGTAATCGCTCTTCGTATTAAGCTCGGCATACATTATATTATCGTATATAAATCTTATTACTTTAAGCACTGCCGGGATGTTCTTCTGCATATTTGGGACTTCAACATAGCTGATAGCTCCGCCGGGAGAAAGGTGCTGGAACTCGCTCTCAAATTTGAGTTTAGTAAATGCATCTATTTTTTCGGTTACATGAACGTGATAGCTGTTGGTAATATAGCTTTTATCTGTTATGCCCTCTATTATTCCGAATCTCTTCTGCAGACATCTGGCAAATTTGTAAGTTGTTGATTCCAGAGGTGTGCCATATATTGAGAAATCGATATTTTCCTTTTCTTTCCATCTCTTGCAGGCATCGTTCATGTGCTGCATTATCTCTATTGCAAAAGGCTTGGCTTCAGGATCGGTATGGCTTTTGCCTGTCATGTATTTTACGCACTCATAAAGTCCCGCATAACCAAGAGATATAGTCGAATATCCGCCATAAAGCAGTTTGTCGATGGGCTCTCCCTTTTTCAGCCTTGCGAGGGCACCATACTGCCACAGTATAGGAGCTGCATCTGAAAGTGTGCCTTTTAGCCTTTCATGCCGGCACATCAACGCTTTATAGCACAGCGCCAGTCTTTCATCAAATATTTTCCAGAAGGTGTCTTTGTTTCTTCCGCTTGAAAGGGCAACATCTACCAGATTTATAGTAACAACACCCTGATTGAACCTTCCGTAATACTTCGGTTTGCCGTTTTCATCTATGTATGGAGTAAGGAAACTCCTGCAGCCCATGCAGGTGTAGCAATGACCTTCTCCGTTTTTATCGACTTTCAGTTTCAACATTACTTTTTCCGAGATATAATCAGGCACCATGCGCTTAGCTGTACATTTAGCTGCAAGCTTTGTCAGGTAGAAGTAAGGTGTGCCTTCCTCGACATTATCCTCTTCGAGTACATATATAAGCTTTGGAAAAGCAGGAGTGACCCAAACGCCTGATTCGTTTTTAACACCCTCGGTGCGCTGTTTAAGCGTTTCTTCGATTATCATAGCAAGGTCTTTTTTCTCCTGCTCGTTTTTAGCCTCGTTAAGGTACATGAATACAGTTACAAAAGGTGCCTGACCGTTTGTAGTAAGAAGTGTGACAACCTGATACTGTATTGTCTGTACACCTCGGGTGATCTCTTTACGCAGCCTTTCCTCTGTTATCATATCCAGCTTTTCCTGTGTAGGAGTCACTCCGAGCTTAGCCATTTCGACTTCAAGCTCTTTTCGTATCTTTACTCTTGATATCTGAACGAACGGAGCAAGATGAGCAAGGCTTATGCTCTGTCCGCCGTACTGATTTGATGCTACCTGTGCGATGATCTGTGTAGCGATATTGCAGGCTGTAGAAAAGCTGTGAGGCTTTTCTATAAGCGTTTCACTTATAACAGTGCCGTTCTGCAGCATATCTTCAAGATTGACCAGGTCGCAATTATGCATATGCTGTGCGTAATAATCAGTATCATGGAAATGTATTATACCGGCTTCATGAGCTTCAACAATATCAGGCGGCAGCAGAAGCCTTTTTGTAAGATCACGGCTGACTTCACCGGCCATATAATCACGCTGTACACTGTTGACGGCAGGATTCTTGTTGGAATTTTCCTGCTTTACTTCCTCGTTGGCACACTCGATAAGGCTGAGTATCTTATTGTCTGTGGTGTTGGATTTTCTTACAAGAGAACGGGTATAACGGTATCTTACATATCTTCTTGCCAGCTCAAATGCACCCTTTGCCATAAGCTGATTTTCCACCATATCTTGTATTTCTTCCACAGTTACAGCTCTGCCAAGCTTGTTGCATTTGTATTCAACATAATCGGTCACATCAGCGATCTCTTCATCACTTATACGTCCCTTTTCACCGGCTATATTTGCTTTTTTTACGGCGTTGATTATTTTGTCGGGATCAAAAACTTCCTCTGCCCCGTTTCTCTTTATTATCTTCAATTTACATCTTCCTCCGAAATATAGTTACTATTCATGATTATCAATCCATTATGTGAGTAATTTTGATTATACTACAAAAATGTCCTTATGTCTGTTGCAAAAGCAACAAAAGTATGATATAATACAAGATGTAGTATTTCTTTAAAAAATTTGGCACATTATGGAGTGAAATAAAATGGCTAACAATCCGATAGAAAAGCTGCTTTCAGCTGATAGACCTGGATATGACGTTATCTGTCACGAAAGTCATAACCATTATTTTACAAGAGGCGAAACAATTTTTATAAATCTTCGTGATACATCTGAAACAGCAATAGTGATCAAAGGTACTGTACTTATAGTGAATATAAGCAGTGACGGACAAAAAAGTATACTTGATATCTGCCGCATCGGAGATGCATTCGGATGCGGATTATTCCCATACAAAGGATTTGATGCATGCTGTGCCGTTACAAAGACGGATTCTGAGATATCATTTATTAATTACGAAAAGCTGTTGCTTGGATGTGAAGGCACCTGTTCGGGACACAGCCGTCTTATCGATAATATTTTAGGAGGTGCAGCCAGAAGATATGTTATGCATATTGAGATACTGTCACGTCGTACTATTCGCGAAAAGCTTCTGAACGCTTTTTGTTTCCTGCTTGATCCCCAAGTACACAAAGAGCAGAAGCTTCCCATCTCGCTTTCTGAGCTTGCAGACTTTCTGTGCTGTGACAGAAGTGCTATGATGCGTGAATTAAAGCATCTTAATGAAGATCGTATCATAGCATCCCGCGGTAGCTGCATCACACTTATTATGGATATCACACAATTTTAAGAAGAAAAAACAAAGACTTTTATTGTTAGTTATCTTTACTTTTGGATCATTTTATGATATAATATATAAGTATGATGTTTAAAGGTATGTTTTGTGTTGAAAGGAAGTTGATCTATGGCAAATCTTTACAACAACCTCAATCTTATCGACCTTAATGATTTTCCTGTCAGCTGGTGGGAAAAACTGCTGGACAGGGCGCACGATATAATGGCTGAGCCTTCGGCTTATGCTGAAAAATGCAAGGGTAAGATAATGGGTACTTTGTTCTATGAACCCTCGACCAGGACTCAGATGTCTTTTCAGACAGCTATGCTTCGTCTGGGCGGCACGATTATTGGGTTTGATAACCCTGCTACTTCCTCTGTCGCAAAGGGCGAGAATATTAAAGATACTACGAAGATAGTTTCGGGATATGCAGACATAATGGTAATGAGGCATCCTGTGGCAGGTTCTGTAAAAGCAGCGGCTCTTACGGCAGATTGTCCTGTGATCAATGCCGGTGACGGCGGACACCTTCATCCGACACAGACACTTACCGATCTTCTTACACTTAAAGAGGAAAAGGGATCACTGGAAGGACTGTGCATAGGTCTGTGCGGTGATCTGAAAAACGGCAGAACGGTACATTCTCTGATAAAGGCAATGTCATGCTTTAAAGGAACCAGTTTCGTGCTGATATCAACTCCTGAACTTGCACTTCCTGCTTACATAAAAGATGTTCTTTCAGCAGGCGGTCATCCTTATAAGGAAGTATCATCCCTTGATGATGCTGTTGGTATGCTGGATGTTCTGTATATGACAAGGATACAGAGGGAAAGGTTCTCTAGTCCGGAAGAATATGAAAAGCAGAAGGGCTGTTATATCCTCGATAAAAGAAAAATGTCTAAGGCTAAGGACAGTATGATCGTTATGCACCCATTACCAAGAGTAGATGAGATCGCGGTCGAGGTCGATGACGATCCAAGAGCTATGTATTTCAAGCAGGCTAAATACGGTATGTATATCCGTATGGCTCTTATACTCACCATGCTTGAAGAGAAGGAAATGAAGATACCGCTGGTGACAGGAAAGATACATACCCATCAGATATGTTCAAATCCATTGTGTATAACTCATAAGGAAAATTATCTGCCTCATTATTTCAGGGGCGACAGCACTATGCTTGAATGTGAATACTGCGACGAGAGGACGCTTGTGGAATAAGCTGCTCTCTGTCGGCTTATAGGGAGCAATGTCCATGTATAAAATGTCAGATGAAGAGTTCTTCAAAGTATACGGTCGTATGCCTCGAAGGAACAATAATAAGAATAAGAAAAAAAAAGTCAAAGTATATTGGAGCAGGATCGCTGTTGCTCTGATAGTTGTTATACTGCTTGTAGTCGGTATAGTCAAACTTGCATCAGGTAAATCTAAAAAGGGTGGAGCTCAGAACGGAAAAGCTTCTGTTTCTTCATCTGCGGGTAAAAATGATGATTATTACGCAGCTCCCGAAAACAAGGAAACCGATGTTGTGTATGACGGTATTGAACTTACAGTATGTATTGATGCTGCTCACGGCGGAGTAGATAAAGGTGCTGTTGGTGAAGACGGCAGAACTGAGAAGGGTGACACGCTGAAGATAGCTGAGGCTTTGAAGCAACACCTCGAAACCTGTGGTGTCAAGGTCATTATGACAAGGAACGATGACAGCTATGTCAGCGTTGAAGACAGATGTCGCATAGCAAATGAACAGGGTGCTGATGTATTCGTTTCTATTCATCGCAGCAGCAGTGATATTCCGGGAAGCGATCCTCACGGATTTGAAGCATGGATACACAATTCAAGGCCGGAGGCTGACAAGGCTTTTGCAGAAAGGATAATGTCGAAGCTTAACGATATCGGAATATCAGAAAACAGGGGAGTACGCACAGGTTATCCTGATGATCGTAATGTAAATTATCCGATCAATGAGCTTACCAAAATGCCCAGCGTTCTTTTGGATATGGGCTATCTTACAAGCAGTATAGATAATCCGCTGCTTGATGCTAATCTTGAGGCTTATGCCAGGGCGATAGGTAATGCAATCATTACTACCGCTCGTGATCTTGGTGTTACAGACGACAATGGAGCAAGGCTTAGAGATGGACAGCTGCTTTCGGATAAAACTGCACCTGTCGAAAAATCAAAGAAACCAGAAAGCTCCGAGAGTAAGTCTGATGAAAGCTCACAGGATGAAGAAAGCAGTGAAACTGAATATCCTGACGTAACAGAGTATGATAATAGTGATGAGGATACCGGATCCGAAGTTGGATCGGACGAAACTATCTACACCGATGACGGCATGGTTTATCATTACACTGATCCTATGGTTACAGAATAAAATTATCCGACATCGCTATAATGCGGTGTCGGATTTTTGTATGTGATCATAGTTGTATAATTATATACCAAGCACATATCCTGTTATAATGCCAATAGCAGCAGATATTGAGATGATCGCTATCGGATGCAGTTTTTTAAAAGCAAGCACTGCGCCGAGTACAAATATTCCCAGAGAGATCAGGAAAACCGGCGTTGAAAATGCAGCGGTATTAAATCCGTCGTTGAAGAATACCGTTGTTCCGACAGATAGTAATGCAGTACTGATCAATCCTATCACAGCGGGTCGCAGACCGTACATCATACCATCAACAATTTTGTTTTTGCGAAACTTATCGTAGAACTTCGCAACGATTAGTATTATCACAAATGACGGAAGAACTACCCCTGAAGTGGCACATACCGCGCCAAGTACGCCTCCTGTGCGTATACCTATGAAAGTAGCCATATTTAAAGCAAGAGGTCCGGGTGTACTTTCGCTTACGGCTATGAAATCTATTACCTCTGCTTGTGTGAGCCAGCCGTGACGCTCGACCTCGCTTTGTATCAGTGGAAGCATCGCATAACCGCCGCCGAAGGTAAATGCTCCGATTTTCAGGAAGGTCAGGAACAGATCAATCAATATCATTGTTCTGCTCCTTTCTTATAATCAGTGACCATATTATCCCGAATATAGCACAGCTGATAATAACGAACACAGCATCTATTTTTAAAAAAGCTGTCATCACTAATGCAGATATCATTATAACATAGGAGACAGCGTGTTTCTTTGTTTTCACGAACATGGTGTATACCGTTTTCAGGATAAGGGCAAGAACACCTGCACGTATACCCATAAAAGCGTACTTCACTGCTTTTGACTCCTGGAATGTTTTAAGCACTAATGATATCAAGGATATTATCAGGAATGACGGCAGTACGATACCAAGCGTTGCACAGGCAGCACCGAGTGTTCCGGCGGTACGGCTTCCTACAAAGGTAGCAGCGTTGATCGCCACCGGTCCGGGCGTTGATTCCGCTATTGCAATCACTTCAAGTATATCATCCTCATTCAGCCATTTTTTATTATCGCAGACCTCACGCTGTATCAGCGGTATCATAGCATAACCTCCGCCAAAGGTAAATGCTCCTATCTTAAAGAATGTCAGGAACAGATCAAGGTTCTTGTTCATTGGATCACCCCAACTAATAATTATACCCGATTATAAATTGTATGTCAATCCCGAATAAACTTCATATTTTATGTATTTATTTCAACTGGGTATTAAACATAAAATTACGCTGATAAAAAAATCGAACAAATTTTCGCAAAGCTATTGACAATCGAACAAATGTGTGCTAAAATAATAATGCAAACAAACGTACGATAGAAGGTGAGCCAGTGGAACGGGTATATATTGCTATAGATTTAAAATCATTCTATGCATCGGTAGAATGTATTCAGCGTGGGTATGATCCGCTGGATACTAATCTGGTGGTAGCTGATCCATCACGTACTGAGAAAACTATCTGTCTGGCGGTAACTCCATCACTGAAATCCTATGGGATATCGGGCAGAGCAAGGCTGTTTGAAGTGGTTGAAAGTGTCAGAAAAGTCAATAGTTTACGCAGAAACCGTATCAAAGACGGCGTTTTTTCGGGTATCTCATTCTCGAATAAAGAACTGAAAACTGACCCGAAACTGGAACTGGGATATATCATCGCACCGCCGCATATGGCTAAATATATGGAGATAAGCGCAAAAATATACAGCATATATTTAAAGTATATATCACCTGAGGATATTTTCGCATATTCGATAGATGAAGTATTTATAGATGCTACTAGCTATCTTGCAACCTATAAGATCTCTCCGTGTGATCTTGCAACTATGCTGGTGCGAGATGTGCTTTCAGCAACAGGAATAACCGCAACAGCAGGTATCGGTACTAATATGTACCTATGCAAAGTGGCGATGGATATTGTTGCAAAACGTATGCCGGCAGACAAGTATGGTGTACGTATTGCTTATCTGGATGAAAAGATATATCGTGAAACTCTCTGGGCACATACACCGATAACTGATTTCTGGCGTGTAGGCGGTGGTATAGCAAAGCGGCTTGAAAATCTTGGGATAAAGACAATGGGTGATATTGCAAGACATTCCCTTGACAGGTGGCGAACAGAAAATATCTACAGGGAGTTAGGTAAAAACGCAGAACTTCTGATAGACCATGCATGGGGGATAGAAACTGCTACAATGGCCGATGTGAAGTCATACCGCCCGGAACTTAAAAGCTTGTCATCAGGTCAGGTGTTGCAAAAACCAACGGAGTATAATGATGCTCATCTTATAATACGTGAGATGGCTGATGCACTTTCTCTCGATCTTGCAGAAAAGGGAATGATGACCGATCAGCTTGTACTTATGCTGGGATATGATAAAGAAAGTCTTTCGGGCAGAAAATACAAAGGTGAGGTAGTATCTGATAATTATGGGCGTGCTATCCCTAAGCATTCGCGAGGCACTGTAAATCTAAGGCGTTTTACAGCTTCATCAAAGGAGATAACTGCTGCTGTAACAGAACTTTTTGAAAGTATCGCTGAACCAAAGCTGCTTTTTCGCAGGCTGAATATAGCTGCTTGTAATGTGGTGTATGAGGACGAGATAGCTGTATATGAGCGCTGCGAACAGCTTGATATTTTCACAATTGCAGCAGATCAGCACGAAAATGAGGTGCGGGAAAAATCTTTTCAGAAGGAGAGAGCCATTCAGCAGGCTATGCTGAAAATCAAACACCGTTATGGCAAAAATGCAGTTTTAAGAGGCATGAACTATCTTGACGGCGGTACAGCCCGTGAAAGAAACAGCACCATAGGTGGTCACAGAGCGTAAGGAGCGTTCAGATGTTTAATAATTACAGTGATATAAAGGATAAGACTCGTCCATATTATGCAGATCTGCCACAGATGTCGCTTCATGATCGTGCTGCACAGTTCGCACCATTTGCGGCATTGACGGGTTATGATGATGCTGTCAATGAAACAGCGAGGTTAACGAAAAGTCGACTCGAACTTGATGAGGATGGTATAAACAGGCTGAATACACAACTTTGCAGGCTTACAGATAAATTAGCTGAAAGACCAGAGGTATCCGTTTTGTACTTTCTGCCCGATGGACGAAAAGCAGGTGGCAGTTACAACGTGAAAAGTGGGGCGGTACGTATCATAGATAACTATGAGAGTTGTCTTGTATTCATTGACGGAACAAGAATACCGATAGGCGATCTTTACAGTGTAGAATTTAAAGAGTGATATGAAATGCACTGAATCAGTCTGTTCACAATGAAAAAAGCACACATACCCCGAAATACAGAGATATATGTGCTTTTGTTAATATATTACGGTATGATACTGTCCTTGTTGCTGCGATCTTTGTAAACAGAAGAAACAGCAGCACTGCAGGCATATACTTTTTCGGCACCCATTGATCTTAGCTGTGCAGCACACGCTCTGATCGTTGAACCTGTGGTTATTACATCATCGCAGATAAGGATAGTTTTGCCTTTTATATCACGGTGCTTTTTTGCAGCTGAATAAACATCCTCTGCATGAATGCGCCGTTCATCTCGTTCTAGTTTATGTTGTTCGGTATGATCCATTTTTCGGCTAAGCAGATGAAGATCAGTTGGTTTACCGAGTTTATCTGCTGTAAAGCGAGCTATAAGTTCCGCTTGATCTCTGCCGCGGACGATCTTTTTGCTGATATGCATTGGTACAGAAGTCACAATATCAATAGATGATGATATATCTCTTTTTTGGAGTTTTTCAGCAATAAACCCTGCACAAAGTTCAGCAAAATTAAACACAGCGCCGCCGTGTTTAAGCTTATAGATCAGTCCTACAATATCATCTTCATAATAAAATACGCCAACAGCACCATTGGTATTTTCAATCAGTATAAGTCCGTCAAAAGTGTCCGGAACATTTTCGCTGCATTCATTACAAAGCAGACGATCCCATTTAATGACCTTTTCACAGAACGCACAGGTATTAGGCATGACGATATCCGCAAAATATTTGTATCCCGATCTTGCTGCAAGCATAGCACCACCTCAACAAAAAGCTCCGCCTTTATGGGACGGAGCTGAATTGCAATACATTATCACAGATAAGTACCGTAATCGGCATTCTCCTTGCTGATAGCCTCGATCTCATCGTTGATATCGCTGACTACCTTACCTGCCTTATCCTTTTCATCAATAAGAACAAGCAGCTTTGCCTGCATATCTTCGATCTCTTTCTTCATAGCCTCGACCTTAGTATTGCAGTCAAAAGCGTCGTTCTCTGCATCAGTTTTTTTAGATTTCAGTTCCTCGATCTTTTTATTGTTGATCGCGATCTGCTCCTGTGCAAACTGCTTCATTTTCTCCAAAGCGCTCATGCCCGGATAAACCTCCTTTATATCCTCGGAAACATTATCCTCGGTTTTATTTTCATATCCGATCTCAGGGATATCTTCAACTGGTTCAGGTGCCTTTGTAAGTTCCTTTTCAAGTTCTTCGGGAGTGACCGATTCAATAGATGGTATCTCAAGTATCTCATCCATCTCGGGTTCTTCAGGCACATCATTTATAAGGCTGACTCTGTGATCCTCACCGGATTTGCCGCTGTCATTTTCATCATCATCTGGGAGCAGACTAACCCTATGCTCCTCGATCTCATCCTTCTCGATGATCGGAGGAAGATTTGCCTCTTCAACAGCCTTTTTAAGCAGCGCAGCTTCATCAATGACCTCAGAAGCTGTCTCAACCGGAGTATCGACAACAGGTTCTTCAACTGGTTTCTCCACAGCAGCAGGTTCATTATTAAACAAGCCGTAGGATGCCGAAACAGGTTTAGGATCATCACGCTTTGAATATGTAGGTGGAGTGTATTTAGGTCTTACGGGCTTAGGCTGTTCAGTTTCAAGACCTGTTGCAAAATTGCTGAACTTGTTGTCAGTAGGTTCTTCCTTGACCGGTGCAGGTTCTGCTTTCTTGTGAGCCTCAACTCTTCTGAAATGTTCATCCATAACATCACGGACAGCAAGAATATCGGCTTTATCTTTATTGAAGAACTCTGCTATATCGTTTACATTTCTGCCGTCTTTGAGCATCTTGGCGATACCTTCGGTATGCTTGTCGAGAAAACCTTCGTCATCCATATCAAGATTAATAGTGATCTTACCAGGATGATCATCCTTTTCTTTAGAATTTCTCTTCAGAAAAGGTACACCCGGGAACTTGCTTTTTGAAGTCTTATCCTTATCTTCAAGAGAAGAACGATCTATCTGGGGCTGTACATATGTCTGATATTCGGGGAAATACTTTTCAACTATTCCGATAACATTAGCCTTCGGTATATTATTCATAGATCTGGATATATCTTCAAAACTATACCCCTCTTTATACAAACGTACGATCTTTTCATTTGTGCTTTCTTCCTTCTTCTTAGACAAAACAATCAATCCTTCCATGCATATTCCGGTACCTAAGTTGTTGATGCAATAATACATCATAGAAAAGTACCATTAGTATTGCTCTTATATATTATACAATATTTGAACTAAAAAGTCAATACAATTTGTCGAAACTCCCAACAATATTTAAACTATTTTTCATCATGCAATATATTTATGATTGCGAAAAACATAATATAAATATTTGACAAAAGTACACTAAATGGTTCGTGCATTTTTTACAAAGGAAAAAATTTTCTCTCTGTCCTTGCCTATCCCGGACACCTTTTCAACTCCTGATGAAACATCCACGCAATCCGGATTTACATGCTTTACTGCATCAAAAACATTTTCTGGAGTCAATCCTCCTGCCAGTATGAACATTTTACCGTCACGCGGAAGATCATCGAGCAGTCTCCAATCAAAACATTTTCCGCTGCCATATTCAGCAGCATCAAAAACATATCCGCATACTTTATCAAGAGCGGAATACTTATTGAATCCGTCGATATCTGTTACATTAAATGCTTTTATTATCGGGATCGCTGCCTCATTATAAGCTTCATCTGAGAGATCTCCGTGTACTTGCAGGATATCAAAGCCCGCATCGTTGATATCTCGTACCTGTTCAGCAGTAGGAGACACCGTAACTGCACATTTTTTGATCTCTTCCGAAAGAGAGCTCATTATTTCCTGAGCTTTTTTTATAGTAATATTTCTTTTGCTTTTAGGAAAAAACAACACCATTCCGGCCATGTCTGCGCCGCTTTCAGATACGTTTACTGCATCTTCTGCGCTAACAAGACCGCATATTTTTACTTTTACAGACATATTTTACACCGTCCCAACGCACTGTTTGGTTCATTCTTCGTTAACTATTATAGCATACTTAATTAGCAATTTCAAGATTATTTAAGAATAATCTACAATTATACAAATTAATATTCTGTAAACTGAATTCAAATAGCATAGTTAATGTTTTATGATATGTTATAATAATGTTAACTATGCAAATTTTATTATCTCTGATATCAAAATAGTACTATATGCAATAATAAATAGGTTTCAATCGTTTAGCTTTGTACAAATAGTAAAAACATTCGATTAATTTTTGCTTGGCATTGTAATATTCTTAGAACTTTTAACATAACTCTTGATTTTTATTTACTTTAATGTATAATTATGTTAAGGATTGGAATTGGTTTACGTAGTAATAATAGTGTTGGATATCGGGGTGATAATTTGAACGACAAATTTAATCTTATCAAACAGTCCTTCAAAATAGTAGATTCTATGTCTAATTTTGATGAGGACACCATCCGTAATGCTGTAAAACCTATTGCAGAGTATTATAAGGCTGCAGCGTTAACTATTGAAGTTCCTTTAAAAACGGGAAGCAGACAACTGTTTTATCTTTATGGTGACAGTTCTGCCTGTATCGGATGTGACCAGATCGTGACCTACGAAGGTGATCCTTCCGCAGGAGGTAAGACCATAATCACGTGGATATGCAACAAAGACCATATATGGAGAGATGAGGATATCGACGATATCAATTATATCAGCAGGAGTGCCTGTACGCTCTCTGAAAAGTTAAGACTCGGATCAATGGCGAGCAGTTACTATTATATGGATACAATAACCGGTGTAAGTAATACCAATGGTCTTATTAGATTTGTGAGCAAGCTGATAAGACGCGGTGTATTTGATAATTATGGTTGTGCTTTCCTGAATATTATCGGGTTTAACTACGTAAATAAAAAGGTTGGTTTTAAAACCGGTACAAAAGTATTGAAGCATTATGCTGCCAAATTGAGAGAAGTATTCTGTAATGATGAGATCGTATCCAGACCGGGTGGAGATAATTTTGTAATTATTTTCAGAAAAGAAAATATCGATAAGCTAAAAAAGGTAGTCGACGGTTTAACTGTAAAAACAAGAGTCAATTCTGTCACTATAAGATTTGATCTGTCAGCCAGAGCAGGGATCTATATGGTGAATTCTTATGATAGGGCATTTGATAAGGTAATGGCATACTTGTCTAACTGTATAAACTATGCCAAGACTTATTCTCGCAAAAAAATAGTATACTATACCAAGGATATTGAAAACAAGGTCATAGAGCATAAGGAATTCTGTCAGAAGTTCAGAAAAGCTTTAGAAAAGAACGAGTTTTACGTAGTTTACCAACCAAAGGTATATACAAAGAATAATACACTTTATGGTGCAGAGGCGCTTGTAAGGTGGCATAATGACGGCAAGACCATATACCCGGGTGAATTTGTAGAGATATTTGAGAAAGAACATCTTATATCTGATCTTGATTTCTATGTTCTGGAACAGACCTGTAAAACCATACGTGGATGGTTGGACAGCGGACTTAATCCGGTGACTATATCTGTTAATTTTTCAAATGATCATCTTGGGGATGATGAGCTGGTTGAACACATTATCGCTATAGTTGATAAATATGGTATTGATCATCACCTTATCGAAATTGAGATGACAGAGACTGTTGATGTTTATGAGATCAGTAAGCTGCTGGAATACGTTGACGGTCTTCACAAGAATGGTTTTACTGTGGCGATAGATGATTTCGGCATAGGCTATTCATCTTTGTTGATGCTGCAGAGCATATCAGTGGATGTTCTGAAAATAGACAAAGCTTTCATAGCTGAAGTAACAGGAGATCCGGAAAAACGGGAGAACGTCATTCTTCGCCATATTATCAATATGTCAGAAGAACTCGGTGTCGAGATAGTAGCAGAGGGAGTTGAAACGAACGAACAGCGGAATAATCTCACGGGCATGAACTGTCACAGGATACAGGGCTATTTCTATGACAAACCTCTTTCTTCAGATGCATTTCTTGAAAGACTATCTGTAAAAACATATTGACAATCAGCCTTATAAAAAATAAAACAGCCTCGAGAATGGCATTTTGCTGTTCTCGAGGCTGTTTTATTTTAGATATGGTTGAAGTGTAATACTAACGAATAATACTTGATGCCGGTATGAAACTATGGTCAATAGCATCATGTTCTGCTATCATTTTCTCCAACCATACCATGTCGTACCAACGCCCGAACTTGTATCCGCATTTATGGAACCTGCCTGCCATGGTATATCCTATGTGCATATGAAAATCCATGCTGTTATGATCTAGGTACTCATCATCTTCGTCTGCCGGTATTCCGATACAGGCATATAGATTGGTTATCCCCATACTTTTTAATATAGCTTCAAGTTCGGTGTAAAGTAGTTTGCCTATACC
>ODAI010007377.1_pt1 | contig 15311 bp, 14 predicted proteins | sample 1539321 | NCBI WGS metagenome assembly ODAI01 (sample SAMN02144231, study PRJEB22623) | gut metagenome | biome: sheep rumen | host: Ovis aries | place: New Zealand
GGTAAAAAATAATTGCTACCTTTGCAATCCCAAGTTTGGTGGGTTCGTATAACGGTTAGTACTCGGGATTTTCATTCCCGCAATAGGAGTTCGATTCTCCTACCCACTACCAAATATAAAAAAGTAAAATAATGGCAAACACTAAATCCGCCGCGCGTGCCGCCCGTCAGAGCGAGCGTCACCGCCTGCATAACAAGTATTATGCAAAAACTACGAGGAACGCCATCCGCGACCTCCGCAATACAACCGACAAGGCAGCAGCCCAGGAGAACGCTCCCAAGGTCTACGCAATGATCGACAAACTGGCCAAGATCGGAGTTATCCACAAGAACAAGGCTTCGAACCTTAAGAGTGGTCTTGCCGTTTACATTAACAAGCTCGCCTAAGGGCTTGTTTTTTATCTAGAGACGGGATGTAGCGCAGTTGGTAGCGCACTACGTTCGGGACGTAGGGGTCGCTCGTTCGAGTCGAGTCATCCCGACACAAAAAAGCCAGGCTAGCAGGCCTGGCTTTTTTGTGTTAGAATGAGAAGGGTCTATTGGGCGGTACCCGGCTCCAGGTATTCGTTAGGGTCCTGGACGGTGAAACTCACCACTTTGTCCACGCCATAGCCGGCCCAGTAGCCCATCGCGCCCTTCATGCTGTTGGACATGTCGTGCTCGTAGAACATATTGAACATATTGCCGGCCAGGGAGACCTCAAAGTTGTTCCAGTATTCGTAGATGCTTCTGTCTGTTGAACACAGTTTGATTTCTATCTCATCTCCCACATGGATATTACTCCAGTAGATATAGTCCAGAAGCCTCTGGGTGCTGAACAGCTGGATTTCCGTATATCCGTCCAGAACGTCGTCACACATACTGGTAAAGGCCGAAGGGTGGAAGTGGGTATCCTTCCCCTTGGTGCGGGTGAAAATCTTGTAATTGTTGCCTTTCAGGGGAGGGTCTGTGAAGCCCACCTTGAGGATGGCCAGGGAATCCTTGACGGAAAGGACATATACCCTGTCGATGGGAACGGGCTCCGGAATGGTGGTCTGGGCTTCGGCCACATAGTCCTTGTACTCCACCTTCAGGGAGTAGGTTTTGCCCACTTCTCCCACCATCTTCTTGGATGTGAAGATAAAAGGAGGAAAGTACCGGCTGTCCGCTACTCCGGTAAGGATCTCAGTGGTCTCTCCGTCCGAAATGGTTACCTTTGCCCATTTGGCCAGGTGGTCTACAATGTCCTTGGCATCGAGGACTGTTTCGGAAGAAATGCCGATGGATTCCGAAACCATCACCACCGGGCGGGCTCCGTTCTCAATCCATCCTTCCACCACCAGCACGGAATCTCCCGGCTGCTCCGTTTTGGCGCAGGCAGAAAGGATCAGGGCCAGTGCTATGCTATATAGAGTCTTTTTCATCAGAATTTATGGAAATAACCAATGGAGGGTAAAAACTTCATCTTCAGGCTCACCGCCTTGAACTGCATGGCAGATCGGCTTTTGCTGTAATGGAGCCCGTAACCGAGGGCATTATCTCTGCCCAGCACATTGTACATGGCAAAGTTGAAGCCGTTGGTGAGTTTGGGACCTTTGTGCAGATACCAGTTCACGCTCAGGTCCATTTTTACGTATGCCGGCAGGCGCTCTCCGTTGTAGGGACCGTAGTTGCACATAATGCGGGAACCTACCACATAGAAGGAGGTGGGACGGGTATACGGGGTGCCGCTGGAGGCCACGAAGGTGGCGCCGACATCCACTTTCCCGAAATCATAGGTGACCACCACATCCAGTTCGTGGGCACGCTCGTGGCTGGAGGTATACTCTACGGAGTGGATGTCATTGGCGAAGGTTCTCAGGCTTCGGGACCAGGCGTAGCTGACCCAGCCGGTGAGTTTTCCCTTGGTTTTCTGGATCATGATATTGGCACCGAAGGCACGGCCGTGACCGCCCAGGGTGCTCTTCTCAAGCGTGTAGTCTCCGTTGTACAGGTCTATGAAGTTGCCCACATACTCCAGCTGGTTGAACAGCTGCTTGTAGTAAAGCTCCGTAGACACCGCCAGGTTCCCGTTGAAGAAGGTGTTGTTGTACGCCAGGGAGATATTGTGAGACCACTGGGGGGCCTGCAGGTCCCCGGCCAGGACCCAGAATTCAAAGGGGTATCCGGTGGAAGTGAGGCCGGTCTGGAACAGGTGCTGCCGCTTGATGCCGTAGGTAAGATCCAGCTTGCCGCCCTCCATGAAGTTGCCCCTCAGGCTCACTTCCGGGGTGGCACCCCAGTAGCTGCGCCGCTCCGGAGACAGATACCAGTCCACTCCGACGCCGGCTTTCACGCTGAGCCAGTAGCCCAGGTCCCGGGTGTATTCGGCCGACAGGGCCGCCATCACGCCGTTTTGTACAGGTACCTGGCCGCGGGTGTGGATGTCGTTGAAATGGCCTTCAGACTTGGGGTTCTGGGGCTGGGCGATGTAGGAGCTCACGCGGGCTCCAAAATCGAATCCATTCCAGCTGAGCTTGGCCCGGTACCCATAGTCTATGATGTAGGAATCCATCGAGGCCGGTATGTTGAAGGCGCGCAGATTGGGCTTCAGCCCGTAAGTGGTGCCATAGACCGTCTGCTTGAGCGTGGCTCCCGGAAAATAGTGATTCCAGTGGATGGCTCCCATTGCGTTGTACCACTTCATTTTGAGCTCTTCGATAACGCCGGTGACAAACTGGGTGTCGTCCAGGCTGCCGAAAAGATCTACCGTAATGCGGTCCCTGCGGGTGGGTTTCCACGTCCAGGTAATGTTGCCGTCCGTAAAGCCGTAGCGGATAGGGTCGTCCTCGAATTTGAGCATTCCTCCGTAAATGAGGTTGATAAAGCTGCGGCGGGCGCTCACCTTGAGCGAAGATTTCCCGAGGGGGATATCCACCGTTCCCTGGGCCGACAAAAGGCCGATGGAAAGGTCTGCCGTCAGCTTCCGGGCCACCGTATCGGCCAGTTGCATGTCAATGATTCCGCCGATGCGGGATTCCTGCCCGCAGGAGGTGGAATACCTCATTCCGCTGTAGTGCGGGGAGTTGAAGGTAGAGAAGAAACCCAGCAGGTGAGCGGCTCCGTAGATGGGGACGCCTTCCTGGGAGATGAGGGTGTGGGAGTGCTCTCCTCCCTGCATGAACAGGCCGCCTTCCATCTCCGTATTCACCTGGACGCTGGGAAGCAGGCGGATGAAGCGGAGAGGGTCCGGCGTACCCATGATGGTGGGGACGGAGGCAATCTTGTCCATGTTGATTTCTCCGCTGATACCGCGGCTGTTCACCACGATGGGCTTCTGCCTTTCTTCCGTGATGACGGATTTATCCAGGTTGAAGGTGGCCACGGTATCCAGCTGCGCCCGGGCTACCGAGCACAGGAGAAGGGCCGCCAGGACCGCCAAACTATTCCGTAGAGAAAACATTCTTAAGCATGTAGTCAATTAAGGAATCTACCAGGAGCATGCTGGTGACGGCATAGCTGGTACCGTCATCAAAGTAGAAGACTGGTGTAGGAGTTCCTTCATACCAGATGAGGTCCAGCGTGGCAAGCTGCTCGTTATCATAGTACACGAGTATGTCTCCTTTCGTATAGCCGGAGCGTTCCATATGGACTCCGCCCAGAAAGTCTATGGTGAAAGAAGTGGTCTTCAAATCTACCGTAATCAGGGTGACTCCGTCTTTGATATACTTATACCGTAGCACGCCCAGATAAGGAGAGTAGATGCGGCTGTTTCTGATAATCTCCTGCCAGGGATCTTCCACCGTTTCCGGCTTGAGGTATTCGAAGAAGGTGGAAAAAGCTGTATCCAGCTGCTTTTTCTTCAGTTCCTGCTCCGTAAACGGGTGCATGTCCTGCCCTTTGTCCTCTTCCGGTACGGTCTGTTTCTGACAGCCCGTCCAGACGCAGAGCATCAGCAGGGTGGGTATGATAAATTTTGTTTTCATGGCTAGTAAATGAATTGTAATTCATCAAGGTACAGAACGGAGGAAGTAGAACCGGTGAAATAGTCTCCCAGGGCACTGGAGGCAGCCACAATGGCTACGTAGCGGGGAGTACGCTCGTTGCGATAATCTATCTTGACGGTAAACTTCTCATAAGCATCCATCGTCTTTTCGAAGGTCACCTTGCCGTAACCGATCACTCCGGGATCCGTGTCGGGATTGAAGAGCTTCTCGGGCGGGCTCACTTCGAAGGGCTGGTCCCAGTCGGCCAGGATGATGAAGATGTGGCCCTTGTCCAGCTGGCCTTCCATATTTCTGTAAGGATCCTGCACCCAGTCAATGATACCGGGCTTGTAGCAGGCATAACCCTGCAGGCTGACGGGCCTGTGGTTGAAGGGAATGCCCCAGTAAATGCTGGCCGACATCTTGGTGAGGTTGATCTCTCCGGTGGAACCGTTGAAGATGCTGCCGGCAGCCAGTCTTTTCACCATACCGAAAAGGGCGCTCACGCCCTGGGTCTGCAGTTTGACAGCTTTCTTGCCTTCTCCGGGAACGGCCAGGAACTTATCTTCCGGGACTACGGTAGGATAGCCCAGGGGAGCGGTGGTGCCATTGGCCGATCCCCAGACGGTCTTCTGGGCTGCCGTGGCGTTGGGGCCATAGCACACGTCCAGTTTGTTGACACCTTCCTGGGTCCAGTTGTCAAACGACATATTGTAGAGCTGAGGGCCTGCCTCACGCGGGTCGTAATCCTCTCCCTTGGCCACGGTATCGGACACGAGGTCGTTCCACTGCTTGGTGCAGGCCGTCAGGGCCAGAAGGGAGCACAGTATGATAACAGTCTTTTTCATAGTTTGCTAAAAATTAAAGGTGATACCCAGGTTGAGTCCCAGGATGCTGGGCTGGAAAGCACCGTAGGCGTGCCCCATGGCACTTTCGGCTTTGTCGTTGGTGAGCTGCTTGTTCCACTCGTAGCCGCCTTCCACCAGGGGCAGGGACAGCTCCACGGCGATGTTGTTGGTGAGGAAGAAGCAGATGCCGGGATACAGGCCCAGGGAGACGCTGTATACGTCTGCGTAGGTGCCGGTCTTGCCCTTCTCGTACTGCTCATAGTTCTTGTTGTAGCCCATTTTTCCGCTCAGACGGGCTTCGGCGAACAGGGCAAAGCACTTGCTGTTGAAAAGCGGCAGATAGGCACGGGCGGCCAGGGCGCCGGAAAGCGTCATGATATCGGCGTGGGTGTTGGAGAAGCTGATCTGGGACAGCAGGGAAGCGTTGTCCACGTTGAAGCCGGTCTTGGCAAAGCCCAGGCGGGCGCCCACGGAAATGTTGTTGGCTACGAAGTAATAGGCCGATGCCGAGGCGTTGGCAAAGGTGATATCGCCTTCCAGTTTGTTCACCAGGCCCAGGAACGTAGCGCCCTGGGCGCCGTTGAGACCGCCGGCGTTGAAACGGTTGTATCCTCCCGCGATGCCCAGCTGCCAGGAGCCGCGCTCGATGTAGACAGATTTGGGATTGCCAAGGCCACGGTTCATGGTCTTGGCTTGTGCGGCAGGGCCCAGGATAGCCAGTGCTGCCGCAAATACAATAGCTGTTTTCTTCATAGTTAAAGGTAATCATCGATAACAAAAATGGTCGGGACTTCGTTTCGCGTCTCGACCACATTTCTTGGCTCCCCCTGTTGGACTTGAACCAACGACCCTCTGATTAACAGTCAGATGCTCTAACCAACTGAGCTAAGGAGGAAGATATCCGTTGTTGTTGAACGGGATTGCAAAGGTACAACCTTTTTTGAATTCTCCAAAGCTTTTTGCTAAAAATTTTCATAATATTATTCAGTATATTTTTCGTATCTTTGCATGATAATCCGTAAGTGCCTATTTAGTATGGATATTGACCTCCTTGCCAAAATGGTGAAAGAAGTGGTAATGGACCACGATACCGTCACCTTGCCCGGAGTGGGCAGCTTTGTTGCAGAGCTGGTTCCGGCCACTTTTGCCGACAGGGGATATACCATCATGCCTCCGTACAGAAGGCTGTATTTCTCTCCCAAGCAAGGAGAAGACACCCTCCTGGCAGACCTGTATGCCGCCTCCAACGGCATTTCGCAGGCCGATGCCACCCGCATCTTGACAGATTTCCTGACAGAGATGAAAGAGGTGCTTAAGGAAAAAAAGACCATCGTCTTCCCGGGTCTCGGCCGCCTGAGAGCCACCATGGAGAACCATATCTTCTTTGTGGCCGATGAAGATATGGACATCTATCCCTCCGGATTCGGCCTGCAGCCCATCTCCCTGAAAACCCACGAGGAAACGAAGGAAGAGGTGGAAGAGGCCGTTGCCAGCCTGGCCGGTCTTCTGGAGAAAGAACCGGAGTCCGAACCGGAGCCCGAACCGGAGCCTGTGGTTGAGGCAGAGCCGGAGCCGGAACCAGAACCAGAACCGGAGCCGGAACCGGAGCCCGAGCCCGAACCCGAACCTGTTGTCGAGGAAAATCCGGAACCGGAACCGGAGCCGGAACCGGAAAAGCCTGTGAAAGAGAAAAAGAGCGGCTGGAGCAAGTTCTGGGTTTTCGTCCTTATCCTTATCATCATTGCCCTGGTGCTGGCCATTGCGCTGGTGGGCGTCGGCACGTTCTTCCCGGACTGGCTGGATACCATCCTGTACAGTCCTGAAGAGTACGAGATCCTTCATAATTAGAAAAGCCATGACCCCTGTTAGAAGAGAAGGATATAAATATTGCCAGGACCTCCGGGTCGCCTGTTACCAGACCAACCGACAAACTTACCTGAAACCCACCGCCTTTATGGATATGGCCCAGGAAATTGCCTTCTGGGCGGCCAGCGGCCTGGGTTTCGGCTATGATACCCTGCACGTCCATCACCACGCCTGGGTCCTGAGCCGGATGCACCTGCATTTTATCTCCTTTCCCCGCTGGAGGGACGAGATTCTCCTGAAAACCTGGCACAAGGGGGCCGACAGCCTGTTCTACCTCCGTGATTTCGACCTTCGGAATGCGGCAGGGGAGCCCTGCGTCCTGGGCACCAGTTCCTGGGTGGTGATTGACGAACAGACGCGCCGCTTCGTGCGTCCCGAAGACCTTCAGCACCTGATGGCCGTGGAGGAAAAGATGGACGATGCCATCGCCACGCCCGCTCCCAAGATCCAGCTGCCCCGCGATGCGCAGCCCGAGCGGGTGGGAGAACATACGGTGGAGTATTCAGACCTGGACCTCGTGGGCCACACCAACAATGTGCGCTATGTGGTCTGGGCCCTGGACTGCCTTCCGCTGGAAGAAGCGGAGAAGCCCCTGAAAGATTTGTACGTTAATTATAATAAGGAAACAACCCACGGCCAGAAGGTGGAACTGTACCGCCTCCGGCAGGATAATGCCTGGTACGTGGAGGGCAGGGCAGAAGGTAAGCCCTGCTTTGTAGTAAAACTGGAGTATTAATCTATGCGAGAACTATTCTTTGGCTATGGTGTAGCCCATACCATTTTGCTGCTTGCCTTTGTGATCGGAGTGGGCCTGTACCTGGGCCGCTTCAAGGTCAAAGGCATTTCCCTGGGCTCTACCTGGATCCTGTTCATGGGTATCCTGATGGGCCACCTGGGTTTCCAGGGAGACCTTACCATCCTTCACTTCGTCAAGGAGTTCGGCCTCATCCTCTTTGTCTTTTCCATCGGCCTGCAGGTGGGTCCCGGTTTCTTCCAGTCCTTCCGCAGCGGAGGCGTGAAGATGAACCTTCTGGCCGTCATGAATATCCTGCTGGCCGTGGCGGTCACTTACGCCATCTCCCTGGTATCCGGAGAAAAACTCACCACCATGGTGGGCGTCATGTCCGGTGCCGTCACCAATACCCCCGGCCTGGGTGCCGCCCAGCAGACCTTCTCGGACATTGCCTCCTCTACCGGAGACAGCGTCCTGGCGGCCGGCCACGCTTCCGAAACCCTGGCATCGGCCTATGCCGTTGCGTATCCCATCGGTGTTCTGGGCGTGATTGCCGTCATCATTGTCTTCCGTGCCATCTTCAAGATTGACCACACCAAAGAACTGGAGCAGCTGGACAGGGAAGGCCGTAGCGGAGAACCCGCCCGCCGAATGCATGTCGCCGTGGAAAACCCTGCCATCTTCAACCGCAAGCTCTACGATGTGCTGCACGAATTCGAGGGAGACTTCGTGGTTTCCCGCGTGATGCAGGGAGACGAAATCAAATTCCCTTCCGAGGACACGGTCCTTCACGAAGGAGACAAGCTTCTGCTGGTTACCTCCCAGCACGAGGTGGAGCGCCTTCGCATCCTCTTCGGGCAGGAAGTGCCGCTGCACGTTTCGGACTGGCAGGAAAAAGACCACAATATGGTTACCCGCCGCATTGTGATGACCAACAGCAAGCTGACGGGAACCACCCTCAAGGACCTCCGTCTTCGCAGTGCCTACGGTGTCAGCGTCACACGCGTGATCCGCGCCGGCGTGGAACTGGTGGCCAACCCCACCCTCTATCTGCAGGTGGGAGACGGCCTCATGTGCGTGGGTACGGAAGAGAACATCAAGCAGGTGGCGGCCCGCGTGGGTAACTCCAGCGACGCCCTCAACAAACCCAACCTGGTACCCATCTTCCTGGGTATCGTGGTAGGTGTTATCTTCGGCTCCATTCCTTTCCATTTCCCGCACATCCCCCAGGCCATCAAGCTGGGTTTGGCCGGCGGTCCGCTCATTGTAGCCATCCTGCTGGGTCACTGGGGCCCCAAGTACGGAATCACCACGTACACCACCACCAGCGCCAACCTGATGATCCGGGAAATCGGCATTTCCCTCTTCCTGGCTTCGGTGGGTATCGGCGCCGGCGGAGATTTCTGGAGCTCTATCGTGAACGGCGGTTACTGGTGGATCCTCTACGGTGCCCTCATCACCATCGTGCCCCTCTGCATCACCTTTATCATCGCCCGGGCCGTGTGCCATCTCAATTTCTACCAGATCTGCGGTCTTATCAGCGGCTCCTGTACCAATCCTCCGGTGCTGGCCTTCTCCCAGGGAATGTATGGCAGTGACTATGCTTCCGTCAACTACGCAACGGTCTATCCGCTTTCCATGTTTATGCGCGTGCTGGTAGCCCAGCTGCTCATTGTATTCGCTTTGGGTTAGTCCGATATGCTGGATCTGGTCTATCCTTCTTCGCCGGCGCCCCTGTATCCCCGCCCGTCCGTGGATCACCCGGGGAGCCAGACCCTCCCTACCGGGGAAATGCTCCCCCTGGTGGAACCCAGCGGCCTTGTCTATGGCCAGGCCAGCCGGGAGTGGTGCCACAGCGGCTCGCACGTGCTGCACCCGGTGGTGCACCTGCACATCATAGACCGTTTTGGCCGCCTGTATCTTCAGAAACGCTCTCTCACCAAGGACCTTCTGCCCGGCTACTGGGATACGGCCGTGGGAGGCCACGTCAGCTACGGGGAATCCATCCCCGAGGCCCTCTTCCGGGAAACCTCCGAAGAGCTGGGTCTGTCGGCCTTCAATCCCGTCCGCCTCTGCACCTATGTCTGGGAAACGGAGCGCGACAGCGAGTTCGTCTTTGTGCACGCCATCGTAGGGCATCCCACCCTTCGGCCCAATGCGGAGGAAGTGTCCGAGGGCCGATGGTGGAGCATCCCCGAGTTGGAGGAAGCCATCGGCAAAAACATCCTCACCCCCAATTTCGAGAGCGAGTTCCAGCGCATCAAAGACCAGCTGCTGGCTATGTTATAGGGTTTGTCCCCAGGTCTCGTCTATGGCGGCGCGGGCAGCAGAATCTGCCTTTTCGCTGAGGCCGATATAAGGGTCCGGGATCTTTTCTCCCTTCAGAAGGGCTTTTCGCAGGGCGAGGGCCCTTTCTTTCTGCTCTGCGGGAGGCATCAGCGAAACGATGCTGAGAAGATAGTCTTCCATTCCCAGGATATTCACCGCCTGCACTTTTCCTTCTTTCACCAGGAACTTGAGCGTTCCCGCATAGCGGCGCGTATCCTTGTGGTAAATGAGGAAAGAAGGCTCCGCAAAGAGGGTGGAGATGGTGTCGGCTTCGAATACCAGTTCGTCATAGAGCACCCCGTTATAGTCTATCCGGCCTTCCTGGAAGGTGACTTTCTGCGGACCGGCCCCGTCCGAGACAATCTCGAAGGAAATTTCCTGTCCGGACTCTATCTCCACTTCCACGCGGGGCTGGGTGCGCACAAGGCGCCACAGAAGGCGCTCTTGATCGGCCGCGGGCAGGGTGACGTCTTCAAAGATCTGCTCCAGCACCTTTTCGTCCAGGCGGTCGAAATCCTCGGCCCTGGGCACCACCACAAAGCCGGCCATATCCGCCGCGCCGGGAAGGATGGAAAAGCGGGCGTCTCCCACGGCAAAGTAGCACTGAGGATGTGAGGCGCCGCGGAGGGTGACGATGGAGCGGTACTCTCCTTCGCTGAAGTACGTATAGGCGTTGAAGCGGGGTTCGGTTTCCTCCGCCACCAGGTTCATGCAGTCCAGGAGCCGGTAAAAGAGTTTGGCCATGGACTTGGATGTAGTGGCCCGGAGAAGGAAGATGCCGCGGTGGAAGCGTTTGTAGTGGTACAGCTGGGCATCCCTTACGGAGGTGATGAACTCCATTTCCGGCCCTGTCTGTCCCGCTGCGGCCCCGCGAAGAAGACGCTCTGCGGCCCTTTCCAGCGGAAGGTATCCCTTGGGACAGGCCTGGAAATGGGCGTGCTGCGGCACGGTGGTTCCGCTGTTGGGACTGTTGTAAAAGACGATGTAACCGGGCAGGCTGGCCGCCAGGTCCAGCATGTCCGGGAAGCGGTGCCAGATGGTCTGGGGGGCGTGGATATCTCTCGTAATGACCAGGTGGTTGGGGAAGATGGGCGCCCGGTTCACCAGGATGCTGTACTTCCTTCCTTTGCGTCCCTCGAAGGGCAGGGTATGCTGGTGTTCCATATAGTTTTCCTCGCACAGCGGGCAGCCGTGGTCGAAGATGGGAACACGCCCCGGGTTGGACTGCAGGGTGACCAGGATGCCGCCCAGGGGAAGCGTGCGGGTGCGGGCGCTCTTGAGGTTCCGGTACTTGGCGGCCACCGCCGGCCAAACCGACAGCTGGTCGTGGACGAATTTGTCGATATCTGTTGCCATAGATTGTAAAGGTACGCATTTTTTGGCTATATTTGTATACTTATGGCAAGTATCGGCATATTTGATTCCGGTAGCGGCGGCCTGTCCGTGTACAGGGAGCTTGTCAAACTGCTCCCGAAGGAAAGGTATATCTATTTCTCGGACAACGCCCACTGCCCCTACGGAGAAAAAACGGCAGAATATATTCAGGAAAGGGCCCACATCATCACAGACTTCCTTCTGGAAAAGGGGGCCGATATCATAGTAGTGGCCTGCAACACGGCTACGGCGGCAGCCATCGCCTGTCTGAGGGAAGATTACCCGGACGTCCCCTTCATCGGGATGGAGCCGGCCGTCAAGCCCGCCGCCCTGGGTACCAGGAGCGGGGTCATCGGGGTCCTGGCCACCGCCGGCACCCTCAAGGGCTCCAAATACCTTCACACCCGCGGCCGCTTCGAAGACAACGTGAGCATAGTGGAGCACGTGGGAGATGGCTTTGTGGAGCTGGTGGAAAACGGCATCCTGGATGGCCCCAAGGCCGAGGAAACAGTTCTCAAGTCTCTCCAGCCCCTGCTGGACAAGGGAGCGGACATCATCGTTCTCGGCTGCACCCACTATCCCTTCCTGCAGCCCGTCATCGAGCGCCTCGCCGGCCCCGGCGTCCGCGTCATAGACCCTGCTCCTGCCGTGGCCCGTCAAACCCTTCACGTCCTGCAGGAAAAGGGCATCCCCACCGGGGAAGGCCCCTTCTCCATAGATCTCTATCATTCCGGAGAACCGGAATCCCTCCAACGCATATACCAGCTGGTCCAATGAGAAAAGTCGCCCTCCTTCTGGCCGGCCTGCTCTGTGCCGCCACCCTCCGTGCCCAGGTAACTACCGGCCTGGAAGTGCTGGTGGAGGAAGGCTTTGAACCCCTTCTTGGGAAGCGGGTAGGCCTTGTGACCAATCCCAGCGGAGTAGACCGTAACTTCCGCTCCACCATAGACATCCTCTTCGATGCCCCGGAAGTGAACCTCGTGGCCCTCTACGGCCCGGAGCACGGGGTGAGGGGAGACGTCTATGCCGGAGACCACGTGGCCGATGGCCGGGACGCCCGGACGGGCCTTCCCGTCTATTCCCTCTACGGCGCCACGCGGGAGCCCACCCCCGAAATGCTGAAAGGGGTGGACGTGATGGTGTACGATATCCAGGATGTGGGCGTCAGATGCTATACGTTCATCTCCACCCTGGGCCTGGTGATGCGCGCCTGCGCCAAGGCCGGCATAGAGGTGGTGGTGCTGGACAGGCCCAATCCCCTGGGCGGCCGGAAAGTAGAGGGCTGCGTGGTGGAAGACGGCTTTTATTCCTTTGTAAGCCAGTACCGCATTCCCTTTATCTATGGCCTCACGGTGGGGGAACTGGCCATCCTTATCAACCAGGAAGAACTCAACCGGGGGCAGCAGGGAAAACTCAAGCCCCTCCGCTGCAATCTTACGGTGGTCCCTATGCGGGGCTGGAAGCGGGACATGCTATACAAGGACACCGGCCTTCCCTGGATCCTTCCTTCCCCCAACATCCCTTCCGTCCAGTCGGCCCTCTGCTACGGGGCTTCCGGCATAGCGGGAGAGTACGGCCTGGTAAACACCGGCGTGGGGTACACCATCCCCTTCGAAACCTTCGCGGCCGAATGGATAGAGGCCGATAAGCTGCTGGAGCGGCTTGGCCGCTACCGCATCCCCGGGGTTGTCTTCCGTCCCATCCATTACAAGCCCATTGCCGGCAGCCTCAAGGGCGTCCTCCTGCACGGGGTACAGTTCTGCTATACAGACTTTGAAGCGTGCCCGGTGAGCCTGGTCCAGTTCTATGTCCTGCAGGCTCTCATGGAGCTTTATCCGGAGAAAAACCCCTATCCCCTGAAGTCCACCGCCATGCTGGATAAGGTTTGTGGCACGGATTATGTGAGAACAGCCTTTGGAAAGCGAATGAAAGTTGAGGATATCGTTGAATATTGGAGCAAGGATGTTGAGGCTTTCAGACGGCTCTCCCAAATTTATTACCTATACCGTTAACTTAAAACTTTAGTGCTATGAGAAGGTTTGTAACAATTTCAGCTTCCTTGATGCTGGCCCTTGCCATGCTCACGGCACCCGATATGTGGGCCCAGACCCGCCGCTCTACCAGTGGTAGCAGAAGCTCTTCCCAGCAGCAGGGCAGTTCCTCCGGTTCTTCCCGCTCCTCCGGCAGTACTTCTTCCACCCGTTCCAGCGGTACTTCTTCTACCCGCTCCAGCGGCAGCAGGTCCACCCAGCAGCAGAGCACCCGCCGCTCCAGCGGCTCCTCCTCTGCGACCCGCTCTTCTTCCACCACCCGCTCCAGCGGCAGCGCGGTGCAGCAGCAGGAGAGCAATCGTCGCAGCAGCAGCGTCACCCGTTCTACTGGCAGTAACAGCACGGGCAGCAGCAGCGCCACCCGCAGCAGCGGAACGGCCCGCTCCAGCAGCGTTACCCGTTCCAGCGGCAGTTCCTCCCTGGAGGGCACCGTGGTGAATAACGCTACGGTCTCCATCCCTCAGGATCAGCGCTCCACCGCTACGGCCCGCTCGTCCAACGTCACCCGCGGCGGTCTCACCGGAACGCCGGTAGAGATCCCCGGTCACGAGAGCTCCGAGGCCTATCGTGATCCCGGCTACAACTACCGTTACCAGAACGATGTCAGGGTGGACGACCGGCACAATATGTACCGCATCCCTCCCCGCCAGAGAGACCCTATGGCCTGGGACCGTCCCGGCTACTTCTGGGGAGACCATCCTCACTACTACGGATACCGCATCCACACGCTGCCTCCTTCCTGGAGAAGGATCAGCCACTGGGGCATAGACTACTATTACTACAATGGTATTTACTACCGTCCTTTCGGCGGTTCCTACGTGGTGTGCCGTCCTCCTTTCGGAACGCCCCTGGAGAGAGCCATAGACCGCGCCATCCTTCGCGCCATCCGCTTCTCCTATTACTACGATACCTATCGCACGTACGAGAGCGCCTTTGACTACTACAACGTCATCGCCCGGCAGAACCTGATCATCGCGCAGCAGAATGCCCGCATCATCGCCCGCAATTCCAACTACGCCATCAACTCCAACCGGGCCCTGTCGGCCTACGAGCTGGCCAGCCGCCTGGGGCTGGTGCAGAGCTACGCCTACGCCAATGCAGATTATTTCTACCAGGACGGCGTGTTCTATACCGTGTCCGCTTCGGGCGTGTACTCCACCATCGTGCCTCCGGCCGGTGCCCTGGTCACCTCCCTCCCGGACGACTACGAGATCATCGTCATGGACGGCGTAGAGTACTATATGGTGGATAACACCGTGTTCCGCACCATCGTCTTCGAAGGAGAACCCTACCTGGAGGTGCTGGGCCAGATGTACGGAAGCCTGTACAGCCGATACAACGTTTACCGCTAAATAGAATCCCGGTTGTGAAGGCCGGGATTTTTTTTTAACTTTGTTCCCTATGATTACGCAGGAACAGATAAAGGATTTACAGGAAAGGGTGTCTTCCCTGAACGCTTGTTTGGATATTGACGGAAAACGGAAGGAGGTGGCCTCCAAAACGGAGGAAACCCTTGCTCCGGATTTCTGGGGAGACCCGAAGGCGGCGGAAGCTTTCCTGAAAAAGCTGTCCGGCATCAAGTCCTGGGTCACTTCTTACGACAAGGCCCGCAGCCAGGCCGAAGACCTGGATGTGCTGTATGAGTTTGCCAAGGACAGCCTGGGCGGCCAGGAAGAGGAAAGCCTGGAAACGGCCGAGACCAGGGAATTGGATGCGGCATTCCAGCAGGCTGTAGAGGCAGTGGAGGCCCTGGAACTGCGTAATATGCTGGGCAATGAAGGGGATAACCTGGGTGCCGTCCTGACCATCAATTCCGGCGCCGGAGGCACGGAAGCCAACGACTGGAGCGCCATGCTCATGCGCATGTACACCCGCTGGTGCGAAAGGAACGGCTACAAATATACCATTACCTCGCTCCTGGAAGGGGAGGAAGCCGGCATCAAGAGTTGCACCATAGAAGTGGAAGGGGATTACGCCTACGGCTATCTGAAGGCCGAAAACGGCGTGCACCGCCTGGTGCGCATCTCTCCGTTCAATGCCCAGGGCAAGCGTCAGACCTCCTTCTCCAGCGTGTTCGTGTCCCCTCTGGTGGACGATTCCATCAATATAGAAATCAATCCCTCAGACCTGGAATGGGACACCTTCCGCAGCGGCGGCCATGGCGGCCA
>ODAI014719773.1_pt1 | contig 15311 bp, 12 predicted proteins | sample 1539321 | NCBI WGS metagenome assembly ODAI01 (sample SAMN02144231, study PRJEB22623) | gut metagenome | biome: sheep rumen | host: Ovis aries | place: New Zealand
CGCTGCGGCATTCCATCCCTGCTCCTGTCCGGAGGGAATCGCGTTGTTCGTTCCGGATGCTTCCTGACCCGGCGCTGCAGCGTTCCATCCCTGCTCCTGTCCGGAGGGAATCGCGTTGTTCGTTTCGTTTCCTCCGGCAGGCTGGACTTCTCCGTTCATATCACCTGCCGGTGCGCCCGCTGCAGTCTCATGAACGTCCTGCGGTCCTTCTGCGGATCTTTGATCCGGCATGGCAAAGCTCCCGGATCCATTTGTACCCTGACCGCCCGGCACCGCCCTGGCCGGATCTTCAGATGCTGCCAGGGCCGGATCTTCACCAGCCGCAGGCAGACTGTCCGCATCCCTGGGCACGCCATAGCCGGCCTCCCCGGATCCGGCAAATTCATCCGGATCGGCATTTAAAATCTGTTTATCAAACGGATTCCACTTTGCCATCGTTCCTTCCCCCTCACTCATTCTTCTCCCAGAACTGCCGGTTGTCCGTCAGCTTCAGGATCATGCGCCCCGGAAGGCGCCGATAGTTTTTGCCAAGACGATATCCGATATATTTGAATACGCTGTCCGTCAGAAAAGGTCCCAGTTCCCCTGCATGTCCGGAACGGAGCAGATAAGCGGCGCATTGCTTCACCATCCTGATTCCCTCTCCCTCCGAGGGATACCGGGCGAACAGCTCCGGATGCTGTGCCTGGGACACGCCAAGGTCAAAGTTCCGCTTCATCTGACGAACCGGGCTGTAACTGTGTGAATGCCACACCGGGGCATCTGCAGCGTACGCGATCTTCCATCCGTTTTCGACAAGTTTTCCGGCAAGGACCATATCCTCATTGAAAATCGCCGGATATTCAAAGCCTCCCATTGCGAAGTAAACATCCCTCCGCCACATAGCGCATACATCGGAACAGAAAAACGTTTTGACCCCCATCCGGCCCAGGTCTTCCTTCGATTTCACAAAGGAAGTGTCCGGATAATTAAATCTGCGGGTAAAATGCTCACGTGCACTGCTGCCCTTTCGCGCGAGCTGCCTGCCATAAGCCGCTGCAACCTTTGGATCGTCGAAGCATCCTGCCAGATGCTCGATCATCCTCGATGTGGCAGGAACCGCATCCTGCGTCATGCACAGAACCAGCTCTGTGTCCGAAAACAGAAAGCCCAGATGCCTCGTTCTGCCATGATCAAATTCTTTTTTATCCACATGAAAGACTGACAGAACATCAAACCTCTTCTGCCAGGCATCGATCATACTGGAAGGGATGCCGGTATCGGATCCCTTCACCGTGTTCATGATCAGCACCCGCCTGGGCAGAAGCGTCTGCCGGCTGAGCCGCTCCAAAAGCGCTTCAAACCGTTCATCCGGCCTGAAGGTCGGAATCAGAACCGTCACCTGATCCATATGTCTTCCGTTTCCGGCTTCTGTCATAGCCACTCCTTTTGCCCTTCTTCCCGGCCAGGGATGCAGGGGAAAACCGCCTGCGGCGGCACGCTCCTTCGGAGCTGGCCGTATCCGGTCCGTCTCCGCCTGATGCTGAGACGTACCTTCAATAGATCCCTGTGGTGTTCGCGATCTCATTGGAGATCGCCTGCACGGTCTCGGATGGCGTATACCCATTCTGCTGATACAGGTACGCATGCAGCTCGGATACATTCTGTGCCAGATTGACCGGTACGACGCAATCTCCTGCCGCAATGTTCGCTGCCTGGAGCTCAAACGGGAAGCCCACCGAATCCATCAGCGTCCCCTGTGTAAAGGAGGTAGCCAGGCTCAGAAGGTCTGCGCTGGAAAAGCTTGTCGCGATATAAGGAAGCATCGCGTCCACCAGCTGAGCCAGCTTGACCGGCCCCTGGCTCTTCGCCTGCGCAAAGATCTGGGAAAGCACCGTTCTTTGCCTCTCGGTTCGGCGGTAATCGGAACCTGCCGTATACCGGATTCTGCAGTAGGCAAGTGCCTGGATCCCGTTGAGATGCTGATAGCCCGCAGATTCCACAGGCGTGATCTGGGCACCCGTCACCTGCGCGTTTTCCGTCTGATATCCATTGATATAGGGAAGCTCCTCCTCCGTCACTTCCACATCCACGCCGCCGATCAGATCCACCGCTTTTACAACCGCGTTGAAGTCAACCGTAACGTAATCATGCAGATCCAGGTCCAGGTTCTTGTTCAGCATGTTCACCGACCTGGACGGACCGCCGAAATAATAGCATTCCGTCGCCTTGCGGTACTCCCCGTTGGTGTTGTCCAGGTACGTATCACGGTAAACACTGACCAGGCGGATCTCTTTCGTACTCTCATTCATGCTGCACAGGATGATCGTGTCAGAATGCGCTTCCTTCGTCAGGTTTCCTTCCCTGGAATCTACGCCATAGATCACGAATTCCCGGTACCCCGTATGGCCTGTCACTCCTGCATTCGTCACGATATCCGTCAGGGATACATGCCGCAGCCGGGAAAATCTCCAGATAGCGATCAGTACTGCAGCGGCAATCAGAAGAAGGATCAGCTTGATAAAAAAACCGGTCTTGCTTTTCTTCCTGACAGCGCTGCGGCTGCCTGAAGTCGGGACTGCCGGCGTGCCATCATAGCCGCCTGTCCCTGTCTGATTGTACCCTGGCTCCCGGCCCGGGCCTCCATACCCGCCGCTGCGGCCGGGCCCGCCATACCTGCCGGCATCCGGATTACCGCCATAGCCGCCGTCTCCAGGCGCACTGCCATACCGGCCGTTATCCGGGTAGCCGCCATATGGGCCATTGCCTGGCCCTTGGGCATAGCCGCCCTCATCCGGGTAGCCGCCATAGCCGCCTCCGGGCGCGCTGCCATACCGGCCGTCATCCGGATAGCTGCCATACCGGCCATCGTTTGGATCACCCGCATATCCGTCGCTCCGGCCATCCGCGCCATAGGGAGTGCCCCCCTCATACGGACCGCCTGGTCCGTACATACCGTTATCCTGGTACCTGTCCGCGCCCTGATAAGGATCCGGCGGATAATACCCCTCCGGCCGTCCATAGGATGCCTGCCTGGAATAACTGTCCCGGACACCGAACCCGTCTCCGGGAACCTCCCCCGGCATCTGCGGCGCAGCGCCTCCCTTCTCCTCATCCAGCCAGGGCTCCTCGATCCTGGAATACCTGCTGGATGGATTCTCCTTTTCTTTTCTGTGAAAGGCCATCTTTCCCTCTTCCGCCTGACACTGACACCCTTTTAATATGCGTTGCGGTTGATAAAACCTTTGAATACAGTCAGTATCAGGATCTTAATGTCAAATGCAATTGACCAGTGCTCAATATAATAGATATCATATTCGATCCGTTTCCGGATCGACGTATTCCCCCGGTAACCGTTCACCTGCGCCCATCCGGTCATGCCAGGCCTGACCTGATGCTTGACCATGTAACGCGGAATCTCCTCCCGGAACTTCTCCACATACTGTGGCCGCTCCGGGCGCGGCCCGATCATGCTCATATCTCCCTTCAGCACATTGAACAGCTGGGGGAGTTCATCGATCGAAGTCTTCCGGATCACCTTCCCAACTTTCGTGACACGGGGATCATTCTTCGTCGTCCATCCCTTCTGTTCCTCGTGATCGGACTGGACCTTCATCGACCGGAACTTATACATGCGGAACGGCCTGTTATGCAGACCCACCCGCTCCTGCCCGAAGATCAAAGGACCCGGGCTGCTTTTCTTGATCGCGATCGCCGTGACCAGCATGACCGGAGAAAACAGGATAATCGCAAGAACCGATCCGATGATATCCATCAGCCGCTTCATCAGAGCATTGAAGGTATCGGACAGCGGCACATACCGGATGTTGATGACAGGAAGCCCCAACAGATCCTCCGTATATGGGCGGGACGGGATGATATCCGTATAGTCAGGAACAAACTGGGTATGCACGCCGCTCTTCTCACAGGCAGCGACGATCGCCTTCAGCTTGCTGTACTCACTCAGTCCCAGGGTAATTGCAATCTCATCCAGGTCATTTTGCGCAAGGATGCGGTCAATATCATACGTCGTACCGATCACGGGAACATTATGGTAATGCCGTCCGATATCGGAATTGTCGTCCAGTATCCCGTCGATCTGGTATCCCCACTGGGGGTTCGCGAAGATCCTGTCGATATATCCGTCCGCCGCGCTGGAATACCCTACCAGGATCATATGCTTCAGGTTCATTCCCCGCGAGCGGATGTCCCGCAGCACGATCCGTATAAAGGTTCGTTCGCACAGGGTCAGGACGAAATTGATCATCGTGAACATGAAGATCAGGCCTCTCGAGAAATCACCCTCCTTCACCAGGAACAGGACGAAAATAAACCCGAGCAGTCCTACCATGTTTGCCAGGAACAGGTTTCCCGCCTCCAGCATACGCCCTGATACCCGGCGCGGCTTATACAGATGGAAGGCATCATAGAGCAGCAGGTAGCCCGGAACCACGAACAAAAGCGCCATCATATAGGTCTGCATGGGCAGCTTTCCGGCCTTCGGGTCCGCAAGAAACGAAAACTGGATCCACCATGCGATCAAATACGATGCTACGATGATCAGCGCGTCCAGCACCACCTGTATCCTGTTCAGATGCTTCTGATTATCCTTGATCAAAGTATTATTCCTCTGCCGTCATCGTTCCCGCGCCTTCAGGCCATCTGCACAAAAACGCCCAAAAGCATCCACAGCTGCAGCTTCAGATCCGTCCCCAGGCTCCTTACCGGCGCTTCTTCCATCCGCCGGGCAAACCGAAGGCCTTCCCTTAAGCCGCCGGCATAAGCCCCTCCCAGTCCCTTTCGCTGAAAATAAGCCCATTTGATCAGGCACCCGGCCGCAAAAAAGGGCAGGTTAAGGACGATCTGCGCCGGCCTCATATTCTTTCTCACCAGGAAAATGCTGTTGCGCGCGGCCAGCCTGACCTTGAACGCATTGTGCCTGCTGCCGCTCGTCGCAGATCCTGCATGGTAAACGACCGCCTGCGGAAGATACCAGTTTTCGTAACCGGCCCGCATCGCCCGGTACCCAACGTCAATGTCCTCCAGGTAGGCGAAATGCCGCTCGTCAAACAGGCCGATCTCGTCAAACACGCTCCTTACGTAGATCGCTGCGGCAGCGCAGCAGGCAAACACCTTGCCTGGACGGTCATACCGGGACGAGGGCTTCCCTTTCCCCCTTGCAAATGCCCAGCCGAGCATATTGTAAAAATCCCCCGCATCATCAATCCTTGAGGGATCCGACATCTGCAGAAGCTTCGCGCAGCACGAAAAAGCATCCGGCCTGGAAGCGATCCCACGGTGAAGATATCCCACCATCTCCGGGTCACATACCACATCATTGTTCAGCAGAAGGACATATTCCGACCTGCTGAGCCGGATCCCCGCATTGACTGCCTTGCAGAATCCTGTGTTCTGGCGGTATGCGCGGATCCTCACCTTCGGATAATGCGCACGTACCCATGCCACGCTTCCGTCCGTGGAACCATTATCGATCATCAGGATCTCAAAGTCCTGATCCGTCTGCGCCGCAAGGCTGTCCAGGCAGCCCTTCAGGTACTGCATTCCATTGTAATTCGGAATGACAATCGTGATACTCTTCATGGATTTCATGTCTTACGACACCCTTTTATCGTTACAGGTTACACCTCGCAGGCTGCAGTATGGCTGACTGTAACTGCTCAGAACCTGTTCTCAACAGTTACAGCTGATCGCCTGTCACGGTTTTAATGTGTAGTCCCACCGTGCAAGGGAGAAATTCGGATTGTAGTACGGATCTCCCTTCTCATAATCCCCCGCCCACCTGCCTAGCATCAGGGCAGCCTCCTGCCTGTAACGGGCAGCATTGTTCTTCGTATACTCATCCCCCCGGCTGGCCGACTCATAGTGGATTGCCTGCGCAAAGGGATCATAGACCACCAGAAGATTCTCTTCGCGGATCTTCAGGCAAAGATCCACATCGTTGAACGCGACCGCAAGTTCCTCATCGAAACCGCCCACCTTTTCAAAAACGCTTCTCCTGACCATCATCATGGCGGCCGTCACGGCACTCAGATCCTGCATCAGAGACGCCTTGTGCAGATAGCCGGAAAACGCGCCGTTCATTCCGGTAAACAGGGAGCCCGCCACCTGGCCGATCCCAACCACGATCCCCGCAGACTGGATCCTGCCATCCGGGAAAAGGAGCTTTGGTCCTGCCGCGCCCACCTCCGGGCGCTCACATACGCCCAGAAGCTCTTCCAGCCAGCCTTCCCCGACCTCCACGTCATTATTCAGAAAAACAAGGTACTCTCCCTTTGCCGCCCGGGCACCGAAATTATTGATCGCAGAAAAGTTGAAGGAAGGCTCTCCTGCACGGCTTTTCCAGCGCAGCACCCGGATTCCCCGGCTCCTCAGCTTCCTGTACAGGCTAAGAATCTCACCGGAAGAAGAATTGTTCTCAACGACGATGATCTCATAGTCCGGATACTTTGTCCGCTCACAGATTGCCGCAATACAGCGTTCCAGCATATCTGACGACTCTTTGTTTGGTATGATGATGGACACCTTCGGCCTTCGCGCCAGCGGATAGCGGATCCGGTAAAAGCCATGATCCTTGGTCTGGCTCACCTCGCCTCTTTGCCCATTTCTTGCAAGGTGCTCCTCCAGTGCCCGCTTTCCCGACTCATACGCGTACCGCTTACTGTCCGGATTGTCGGCCGTAGACATCTCATGAGTTCTCCAGTGATAGAGAACCCGGGGGATATGGCCGATCCTGTCTGCCGGGATCCGGTCTGCCAGGCGCAGGATAAATTCATAGTCCTGTGCGCCGTCAAACGCTTCCGAAAGCCCCCCCGTCTCTTCCACGAGCGACCTACGTACCATCAGGAAATGGCAGATATAATTGTTCGATCTGAGCAGATCCAGGTTAAACTGCGGCTTCAGATGGGGCTGAAAGTGCTCCGGCAGGCCGTCCGCGTCGTCACGGATCTTATCTTCATCTGTATAGATCAGATCGACTTCTTGCGAACGGATCAGCTTCCATGCCTCATACAGCGCATCCGGGGCGATCAGGTCATCGTGGTCCATAAAGCAGACAAATGTGCCGCGCGCAGCAGACAACGCTTCATTGGTATTGGCCGCGATCCCCCTGTTCTCCTTCAGATTCAGTACCCGGAGACGGCTGTCCCTGGAAGACCGCTCCTCCAGGATGCTCCCCATCGCCGCATCCTCCGGACTCGCATTCGCAACCACCAGCTCCAGGTCTCCAAACACCTGGCCCAGCACACAGTCAAGAAGCTCCTTCAGATAGCGCTCAGGCGTCCTCCAGGCAGGTACAACCACGGAAAACAGGGGAGTACATCCCTCCTGCTCCTGCGCGTTTGCGCCATTCCCATACGCGCGCAATACCTCAGCGCGCTCCAGTGCCAGCACATCCGGTCCTGCCTTGTGCTTCTCATACCAGGGGCCGTAGGGAACCTCCTCCGGGGCAAGCCTTTCCTGCACGCGAATCAGGAAGTCCTTCAGTCCATAATGTCTCAGGTACCGAACAGCCTTCCTTACATAATACGGTTTCAGTTTTCGAAGCAGTGATCTGCTCATATTATTTCCAGCCCGGATACTCCAGGATGCTCCTGGCCGTATGCTCCATCTCCGCGTCCGTCAGGTTATAAAACAGCGGAAGCCGCATCAGCCGTTCTGACTCTTTCGTCGTATACACATCCTCGCCATGGAACCGTCCGAATCTCTTCCCGGCCTTTGATGAGTGCAGCGGAATATAGTGGAACACAGACATCACGTCCTTCTGCCTCAGATAACTGATCAGCTGCGTCCTCACTTCAAGGTTTTTCACCTTGATATAATACATATGCGCATTGTGCGTGGCGTAATCCGGCACAAATGGCTGCTCGATCAGGCCTGCATCCGCCAGCGGCCTGAGTGTTTCATGATAGTAATTCCATATCGCAAGGCGCCTGTCGTTGATCTTGTCAAAGACCTCCAGCTGGGCACACAGATAAGCAACGTTCAGCTCGCTGGGAAGATAAGAGGAACCATATCCGACCCAGCTATATTTATCGATCTGTCCACGGAAGAACTTGCTGCGGTCCGTTCCCTTCTCCCTGACGATCTCTGCACGCTCCTGGTCTTCATCCCTGTGGAACACCAGAGCGCCGCCTTCTCCCATGGAGTAATTCTTGGTCTCGTGAAAGCTGTAGCAGCCATAATCGCCGATCGTCCCAAGTGCCCTTCCTTTATAGTACGCATTGACACCCTGCGCGGCATCTTCCACGACCTTCAGCCCATGTTTCGCGGCAATCTCAAGAATCGCATCCATATCGCAGGCAATTCCCGCGTAATGTACCGGACAGATCACCTTCGTGCGCGGCGTGACAGCCTCCTCGATCCTGACCGGATCGATATTCATGGTTCTGGGTTCGATGTCAACAAAAACGATCTTTGCCCCCCGCAGCACGAACGCATCCGCCGTGGAAACAAAGGTATAGGAAGGCATGATCACCTCATCGCCCGGCTCCAGGTCACAGAGCCAGCTCGCCATCTCCAGCGCGGAGGTGCAGGATGTGGTCAGATAGCAATGGGGAACGTCAAAACGTCTGCTCAGCCATTCGGAAGCATATTTGGTAAAAGGTCCGTCCCCGCACAGCTTCCCATTCTCAAGTGCCTTCTGGAAATACCCGGCCTCGGTGCCGATCACCGGAGGCCTGTTAAAGTCTATCATTCCGATCCCTTCTTTCAGTCAGAATATGGGCAATTATTCAGAACCTGTCCTGAACAATTACAAAAGCGGCAACGGTTCACAGAGAAAAAATAACGATACCCGCCAGCATAATCACAATTCCCAGCACCCTTCTCGCAGACAGCTTCTCTTTCAACACCAGCACACCGATCACAGGCACAAAGATGTAGCTCAGCGGCTCTATGATCGGAGAATACGTCAGCGGAACGTACTTCAACGCATACATCGTCAGGAAGGTCGACAGGAAGAAGATCGCATATGCCGTGACCACCATAGGATTCAGGTACTCCTTGATCCTGCTCTCATGCTCCTTGTTCGCTTCCGCCTTCAGCATGACCTGCGCAATGGATGAGATCAGGACAGAGATGACCCATACGATGATATACTTTTCCAGCCCCCGGAACATCGAAAACCCGCCGGCAAGAAGCGCCATCTTCATGCTTTGACCTCCGTCTTTTCCCCGCTGTTTCCTGACAGTCCGCCGCCAGACCCGGGGATGTCCTCCCCCTTTTGAGAAGAATCTCCTGTGTCAGATACCCCAACCATAATACCGATCAGGATGACCACAGACCCCAGGATCATCTTCCAGCTCAGCTGCTCCCGGAAAATGGTCACTCCCCAGATCAGTCCCCAGATGATCGTGATGGGTTTATTCGTAAACGCAAAGGTCAGGGACATATGCTTGAGGATTTGCTGCCACGCAACCGCAAAGGCCATGGTGATCACCAGCATCACGCCATACCAGAACACAAAACCGAAGGAGAGAAAAGGATGCCGTCCTGCAAGCTTGGAAGCTGTACCTGCGAGAGAATTCACAACAAGGCTCAGATGAAGCAGGATAAACCACTTCAGCGGCACCTCCCCCACAAATCTCGCTCTCTTCCCACCGCTCACGTACGGTTCCTCCTTCCGCCATCTCTTTGCCAGGACATAATTGACAAGTCAGTATAGCATGGAAATCCCGCCCCTGCAAGGGAGCACATTTGATGAGCGCAAAACCAGCCGGGATTTACATCCATGTATCAATCCCTGTACTCCTCCAGGAAGGAATGCGCAGCGAGATCCTTCTTCCATGCAATCACCCGGTCAAGGTTCACATTTTCCGCGCTCTTGAACAGATTCGCTTCCACATAGGGATTGGTCTTTCGCAAGGTTCTGATCAGCTGCTTGGTTTCCGCCCGTTTGGAAGCGCTGGTTCCATCCTCTGAAACACTGCTGCAGTTTTCCGTAAAATGGCACGCGCATCGGAGGAATGTAAGGTTCATCTTCTTTGTCCAGTCGATGATATCCTCCTCGCGGATCAGATACATGGGGCGGATCAGCTCCATCCCCTCAAAGTTGGTGCTGTGCAGCTTCGGCATCATGGTCTGATACTGGCCTGCCCAGAGCATGCTCATCAGGATGGTTTCGATCACATCATCATAATGATGGCCCAGGGCAATCTTGTTGCATCCCAGATCCTTTGCGTACCGGTAGAGATAGCCTCTGCGCATGCGCGCGCACAGATAACATGGATTCTTCGGAATATGGTCCACCGCGTCAAAGATCCGGCTTTCAAAGATCCGGATGGGAAGCAGCAGTTTTTTTGCATTCTCCTCGATCAGTGCCCGGTTTTCCGGGGCATACCCCGGATCCATGACGACAAACTCCAGGCCAAACCTGAATTTTCCATGACGCATCAGGATCTGGAACAGCTTGGCCATCAGCATGGAATCCTTCCCGCCGGAGATGCATACCGCAACCTGATCTCCCGGGCAAAGCAGTTCATAACGGCTTACCGCCCTCGTAAAGGGACTCACCAGCTTTTCATGAAAACGGCGGTCCTTCTGAAGGCTGCGCTCGATCTCATCGATCCCGGTAAACTGTTGCTTCATATCATTTCTCCTTCAAAGAAGCTCAGAGTGGTTCTTCAGGAAACGGATGAATTCTTTCCTGAGGGGAGATGGGATATCGCCCTTCCTCTGGAGAATGTAAAACTGGCGGACCGCGGTCCCGGGGGGAAGATGGAAGCTCAGAACCCGCTTTGCTTCAACGAATTCCATGGCCGCCCTGGAGGAAAGGAAGGAGATCCCTACACCTCCAGCCACCATGTTTTTGATGGCCTCCTGATCATTGATCCGCGCAACCACATGCAAAGAGGACTGGTCGATCTTCTCTCCTGCCAGATATCGGTCCGCCGCTTTCAGGCTCCCGCTCCCCTCTTCCCTGAGAATGATCGGCTGGTCAAGAAGCTCCCGCACGCTGGCATGCCGCTCCTTCATTTCCAGGTAATAACGGCTGACAGGGGTGATCAGAACCATCTCGTCCGAGCAAAACGGTTCCGCCTCCAATGCCTCGCTCTCAGGGCTTCTCCCGGTCAGCCCCAGGTCAAACAAGCCTTCCAGCACACCGCGTTCCGTCCCTGCGCTGTCACTTTGATGGATAGAAAAATAGACCTCCGGATGCTCTTTCCCGAACTGTTTGAGAACCGAAGGCAGGATATACGCCGAAGGGATGGTGGAAGCGCTGATGGAAAGGATACTGTGGCCCTTCCCGGAACAGTTTGCATACATTTTCTCCCGAAGCGCAAGGATATCCTCCGCATAGGAAGCAAGCTCCTCGCCCAGCGCGGTGATCTCGATCCTCCGGGTAGTCCGCATCACAAGCCTTGTTCCCAGCTCTTCTTCCAGCTGTCGGATGTGCTGGCTGACCGTCGGCTGTGAGAGAAACAGGTTCTCCGCTGCATCGGTGAAGCTCCCTGTCCTTACAACCTCTACAAACGTTCTCAGATGCTTGAATTCCATAGTCAGGCTTGAATCTGTTTCATCTTGGAAATGGTCTGGTCAAACTGGCCGCAGATCTCCCTGACCTGCCTGGACAGCTCTTCATCCGATACCGCAAGCGTGCTGCCCGGACGCAGCGGCTCCAGGGCGCTTCCCGCCTTCACGGCCAGAGAGGTCAGCCCAAGGTTTGCGCAGACACCTTTCATGGCGTGCAATGCTTCAAACATCCCCTTCCGGTCTTTCTTCTCCCATGCCGCCTGCAGAAGGCTGCGGGATGGATCTTCAGCAAGCTTAGGAAGATAGCGGAGGATCATCTTATCCATCATCAGAATCTTCTTTGCTGCCGCATAGTCACCGCCGACTTCCTCATAAAACTCCTGAACCGTCATCGCAATGCCCCTTTCATCATCTCTTCAAATCTTTCCGCGGGAACCGGAGGAGAAAAATAATATCCCTGGATATACTCACATCCGATCTTCTTCAGAAGCTCCAGCTGCACGGCATCCTCCACGCCTTCCGCGATCATCGGGATGTCCAGCATCCTGGCAATGTCATGGACGATCTCGATAAACCGGTATTCCCTTGAATCTTCCCTTGAAAGCCTCCGGACAAACATCATATCCATCTTCAGCACATCCACAGGCAGCGTGGACAGCATGTTCAGAGAAGAGTATCCGGCCCCGAAGTCATCCATTTCGATCCGGAATCCCATCGAGCGAAGGTGATCCGTCACCTCCTGCATCAGCCTGGCATCTTCCATATATGCGGATTCTGTCAGTTCCAAGTGAAGCTCCTCCGGCCTGATCCCGTAGGTATCCACCAGCCTGTTCAGTTTTTCCTCCAGGCCGGGCATATGGATGTCCATGGACGAGACATTCACTGATACAGTGATGGGGAACCTTGTTCCGAACTGTTCCCTCCATTTCTGGAGCTGCCTTGCCGATTCTTCCCAAACATATAAGTCTACACGCCCGATCAGGCCATTCTGCTCAAAAAGCGGGATAAAGTCCCCCGGAGGGATCATGCCGAATTCCGGATGCTGCCACCGCACCAGCGCCTCCGCACCGCTCAGGACAGGGACATCTTTGGTAATGTCGTATTTCGGCTGATAATAGACCTTCAGCTCATGCTCCGCGACCGCGCGGGGGAGGTCATTGATCAGGCGCTGCCGGTAAAGCTGTTTTTCATGCATGACGCTGTCATAGACCACAAGCTCCCCGTTATGGTCCGAATGCACCATGGCGCATGCAGCCTCCGCACAGCTGAACCTGCGGCGCACATCCATTTCACTCCGTTCGATATCGCACATCCCCGCGTCCAGGCGAAGGTCCATATGCTCCCTGAGGGTATTCAACTCCTGCTGCAGTCTCCGGATCTGTTCCAGTCCGACACACCCTCTCCGCAAAAACAGGTAATAGGTATCCTCCGATGCCCTTGCACAGATCCCCTGGGCCGCCTTCGCATTCTCCATCAGATGCTGCGCCAGCGCACGGGAAACACTGTCCAGGAATTCCTGTCCGTACAATTCCCCAAGCAAGCGGTAGCGGTTGATGCGCAGCGCAAACTCCGTCATCTTCCAGTCCGGATGGAACCGTTCGATCTGTTCCGCATAGGAAAAGAAAAACTCTTTCGTGTAAAGCCCTGTCCGAGGATCACACTCTGCCGCATGGATCAGGCGGCGTCCCTCGGCCAGCTCCACAAAGCTCCTCACACGTGCCAGGATGATCTCGTGGGACTCAAAGGGTTTCGGGATAAAGCCGGAAGCGCCCCGCCCCAATGCTTCCAATTCTGCAGTCTTCTCAGCTGTGAGCACCAGGATCGGGATCCGCGCAAGCTCTTCATCCGCCTTCATCACGTCCATCACCGCGAATCCATCCATCTCAGGCATCACCAGATCCAGCAATACCGCAGACAGCATATCCTTGTGAAGCATGACCTGATCGATCGCCTCTCTTCCGCCATCAGCGTAGATCAGGTCAAATTCATTCCCAAGAATCGTCCCCAGCAGATCCTGGTTGATCTTCTGGTCATCCACAACCAGAAGCAACCTTCTTAAATGTAATCTTTCCTCAGGAATCATTTCAGCACCCCTTTTATTCAGACGGCCTGCCGCTTTTTGTTTCGAGTCACCCCTCCGCCAGCGGGCCGGCCTGTGTGCACGGCCCCTGCCAGAAGCATGTTTTGTAGCCTTTCACGTCACACGTCCACTCTCTGCCGCTCTACCAGCTTCGCGAAAGCCCCCTCTTTCGCGATCAGCTCCTCATAGGTTCCCTGTTCCACGATCCTTCCGCCGTCCATCATCAGGATCCGGTCACAGTTGCGGATCGTGGAAAGCCTGTGCGCGATCACGATCCTGGTACACTTGAGCGAATCCAGAGAATCCGAAACGATCTTCTGTGTGATATTGTCCAGCGCGCTCGTCGCTTCGTCAAACATCAGAACAGACGGGTTGCCTGCGATCGCGCGGGCAATCATCAGCCTCTGCTTCTGCCCGCCGGAGATCCCGCCTCCGCCTTCCTGTACCAATGTATTCATGCCCATGGGCATGTGCCGCAGATCCTCCTTCATGCCAACCATCTCCGCAACCCTCCAGGCATCTTCCTCGGTCATCGATGGGTTGGAAATGGAAATATTCGAATAAATGCTCCCCTGGAACAGGTTGCCTGACTGAAGCACAACGCCGATCCTGCGGCGAAGGGACTTCAGGTCGAGCATCTGTATGTCCCGGCCGTCATAGTAAATACCGCCCTTATCCGGCTTCTCGAATCCCAGAAGCAGACGCATCAGGGTGGATTTCCCGCAGCCGGTCCTGCCGACGATGGCGACATACTCGCCCCGCTTGATCTTCAGGGACAGGTTCTGCAGTACATATGGCATCTTTTCCGAATAACGGAAGGAAACATGGTTGATCTCAATGCTTCCGCCCAGACGCTCCAGCACCTCTTTTTCTTCCTGCAGCTCGGGAGCTGTCTCAAACAGCGGCTTCGCCATCTCCAGCGCAGGCCGCACGCCTGCCACAGCCGCAGCTGCGCCTACCAGACCGGTGAACGCGCCGGACACCAGCGCGTAAGCCGTATTGAACGCCATGTAATCCGCCGCGGAAACGCCTCCCTTCAATGCCAGGTAATACATCACGACCGTTCCGCCCAGCGTGATCATCTGGGAGATTGGCCCGTTCATCTTCACGATAAAGGGCGGATTGTAGCTCAGATGGGCAGATGGCGCATAGCTCTGAGCCCATTTCGCAAATGCCCGCTTCTCAGCACCTGCCACCTTGATCTTCGGAATGCCGTTCAGAAGCGCGAGCACCATGCCGGTTTCCTTGCTGTCATATTCCATCCTGCGCTTTGTCACATTCATCTGAAGCAAAGCCGTCGCAAGGGACAGGCCTGCCGTCAGGAGCGACAGGACCACGGACGGAACCAGCAGAATCGGCGCAAAATGAAAAATCTGAAACAGGTATACCAGCGAGAACCCTGCGGTCAGGAAGATCGAGAAAAAGGTCGAAGAAAATGTTGAGCACACAACGGTCACCGCCGATACCCGGCTCGTCAGTTCACCGGAGTTGAACCGGTTAAAGAACGAAATAGGCAGGGACAGGATCCGCATCATCGATGCGCTTTCCACCTGCATGTTCAGCTGGCTTTGGATGTTCTGGCCGAAGATGGTCTTGACCAGGTCAAACATCTGCCTTGACAGTTCGGAAAGCAGCAAAACCAGAACCAGGCAGATCAGGACACTGCGGTTTCCCGATGCCAGGAACTGAGTATCATAAATCTTGTGCGTGATCCTGGGGCCGATCGTCTGAATCAGTGTCACGACTCCTGTCAGGGCAATCA
>ODAI014038981.1_pt1 | contig 15310 bp, 19 predicted proteins | sample 1539321 | NCBI WGS metagenome assembly ODAI01 (sample SAMN02144231, study PRJEB22623) | gut metagenome | biome: sheep rumen | host: Ovis aries | place: New Zealand
CGACAAGCTCCCCAAGAACTCATCTCCCTGCCGTCTTCACAACCGTTGCTCCCTTACCGGACGTCCCAAGGGATATATGAGGGCTTTCGGCCTCAGCCGTATCCAGTTCCGTGAGATGGCTTCCAACGGTCTCATCCCCGGTGTGAAGAAAGCTAGCTGGTAAAAAGAAGAATCTCCAGGGGAAACTCCGAGATGGAATCCCCGGCAGAACATATAACATTATTTATTAACAATTAGGATATCGGGCGCCACAAGCGCCGGTCCCCAAAAGACAAAAGAAATGACTGATCCAATTGCAGATTATCTAACAAGGATCCGTAATGCTTACCGCGCAGGTAAGAAGGTTGTCGAGATCCCTTCATCAAAACTGAAGGTTGCGATAACCAAGATTCTTTGCGAGAAGGGCTACATCCTCTCTTACAAGGTAATTGAGGGAACACCCGGAAACACCATCAAGATCGCTCTGAAGTATCATCCCCAGACCAAGGCTCCCGCAATCAAGGGAATCGACCGTATCTCAAAGCCCGGTCTGAGAAAGTATGTTGATGTTGACAACATGCCCAGCGTCCTCAACGGACTCGGTGTTGCCATCCTCACAACTTCCAAGGGTGTTATCACAGACAAGGAGGCTAAAGAGCTCAACGTCGGTGGTGAGGTTATATGCTATGTTTATTAATATTTAAAAGGAACAGATAATGTCAAGAATTGGTAAATTGCCTGTAAGCCTTCCGTCCGGAGTCACCGTTAAGGTTGAAGACGGCAACGTTGTAAAGGTTAAAGGACCTCTCGGCGAGCTCTGCCAGAAGGTTGATCCTTCAATCAAGCTCACCATTGAGGACAATGAGATCAAGTTCACCCGCCCCGATGACGAACCCCGTTCACGTTCCATGCATGGACTTTACAGGGCTCTCATCCACAACATGGTAGAGGGTGTCTCCAAAGGTTTTGAGAAAAAGCAGGAACTTGTCGGTGTAGGTTACCGCGTGGATGTGCAGGGCCAGCTCCTCACTTTCGCTCTCGGTTATTCTCATGACATCCAGCTTCTCCTTCCCGCTGAGGTAAAGGCTGAGGCTGCGCAGGTCAAGAAGGGTGAGAACCCCGTTCTTATCCTCAGGAGCGCTGACAAGCAGCTTCTCGGAGAGGTCGCTGCCAAGATCCGTTCATTCCGTAAGCCTGAACCTTACAAGGGCAAGGGTATCAAGTTCGTCGGCGAGCAGCTTCGTAGGAAGGCCGGCAAGACTGCAGGTGCTAAATAATTAGGAGGACAGAATTATGGCATTGACTAAAATAGAAAGAAGAAGAAGGATTCACTACCGCATCCGCAAGCACGTCAACGGTACAGCCGAGAGGCCCCGTCTGGTCGTCTTCAGGAGCAACAAGCAGATCTATGCTCAGGTCATCGACGACGAGCAGGGAATCACTCTTGTAGCGGCAGCATCGAATGACAAAGGTCTTGCAGCAGAGTGCAAGGGCAAGAATGGTAAGGACGCAGCAGCTATCGTCGGCAAGGCAGTCGCTGAGCGTGCAATCGCCAAGGGAATCAACGAGGTCGCTTTCGACCGTGGAGGTTACCTTTATCATGGTAGAGTACAAAGTTTGGCAGACGCTGCCCGTGAAGGCGGCCTTAAATTCTAATCGGGACTATGGCAAAAGCAAATGTTAACAGAGTAAAGACCTCTGATCTTGAACTTAAGGACAGACTGGTCGCCATCAACAGGGTAACCAAGGTTACCAAGGGTGGACGTCACTTCCGCTTCGCGGCTATCGTAGTTGTCGGAGACGAGAATGGTGTCGTAGGTTATGGTCTCGGTAAGGCAAACGAAGTTACCGCAGCTATCCAGAAGGGTGTCGAGGATGCAAAGAAGAACCTCGTAAAGGTTCCTGTCATCAACAAGACCATCCCTCACGAGCAGACCGCAAGCTTCGGTGGAGCTGAGGTCTTCATGAAACCCGCTGCCCCCGGTACCGGTGTAAAGGCTGGTGGTGCTATGCGTGCTGTCTTCGAGTCAGTCGGAATACAGAACGTCCTCGCCAAGTCAAAAGGCTCATCCAACCCTCACAACCTTGTGAAGGCTACAGTAGCCGCTCTCACCGAGATGAGGGACGCTTATACAGTGGCAGGTCTCCGTGGTATTCCCATGAACAAAGTTTTTAACGGATAGGAGGAGATAGCTATGGCAAAATACAGAATTACTCAGGTAGTCAGCAAGAATGGAGCTACAAAGAGGCAGATTGCAAATCTCCAGTCCCTCGGTATCCACAGACTCCATCAGACTGTAGAGGTTGAGAAGAACCCCGTTTCTACGGGAATGCTTCAGAAGGTTCTCCACCTCGTGGTTTTTGAAGAAGTTGACGCATAATTTTAGGAGGAAGAAGAAATGAATCTGCATAATCTAAAACCTGCAAAAGGTTCTACAAAGAACTCCAAGAGGGTCGGACGCGGACAGGGTTCCGGTAAGGGTGGCACCGCTACCCGTGGTACCAAGGGAGCACAGGCCCGTGCCGGTTACGAGCACAAGATCGGTTTCGAGGGTGGCCAGATGCCTATCCAGAGGAGGCTTCCCAAGTTCGGATTCAAGAACCCCACAAGGGTTGAATTCCGCCCCGTGAATGTTGCCGCTCTCCAGGCTCTCTCAGAGACACTCGGAACGAATGTCATCACTCTCGACACCATGGTAGATGCCGGACTGGTATCCCCCAAGGATCTCGTGAAGGTTCTCGGCAACGGTGAAATCACCGCCGCATTGGAAATTTCCGCTGATGCATTCTCAAAGACTGCTCTCGCCAAGATCGAGGCAGCCGGTGGTAAAGCTACTATCGTTGAGGAATAAAAGATGAAGAAGTTTATCGAGACAATCCAGAACATCTTCAAGATCGAGGAGTTGAAAAAGAGAATCGTTTATACGGTTCTCTTGATCCTCGTTTATCGACTGGGCTGTTTCATCGTGCTTCCCGGTATCGATGCAACGCTTCTCGCTGGTCTGCAGAGCAGCACTCAGGAGGGTCTTGTCGGCCTTCTCAACATGTTCTCAGGCGGCGCTTTCGGTAACGCTTCGGTCTTCGCCCTCGGTGTGATGCCTTACATCTCGGCATCCATCGTCGTGCAGCTTCTCGGCATGTTCGTCCCCTACTTCAGGAAACTCCAGATGGAGGGTGAGAGCGGCCGTAAGAAGATCAACCAGCTCACCAGGTATCTGACCATCCTTATTCTTGCGATCCAGTGCCCCGCTTACATGGCACAGGTTCACAACCAGATCCCCGGACAGGCTTTCGTGGCCGTCAACGAGCTCGGTTGGAGCAACTTCACATACAATATCGTATGTACCCTCATCCTCATGGCAGGATCTATGTTCGTGATGTGGCTCGGTGAGAGAATCACCGATCGTGGTATCGGTAACGGTATCTCCCTCATCATCATGATCGGTATCGTCGCACGTCTCCCTTACGCCCTCACCGCTGAGTTCGGTGAGAAGTTCACCACTACAAACGGTGGACCCCTCATCCTCGTCGTTGAGCTCGTTGCCCTCTTCCTGGTCTTCATCGCGGCTATCGCTCTCGTCCAGGCAGTAAGGCGTGTTCCCGTACAGTATGCCAAGAGAATCGTCGGAAACCGTCAGTACGGTGGTGTCCGCCAGTACATCCCTCTGAAGATCAATGCAGCCGGCGTTATGCCTATCATCTTCGCCCAGGCTCTCATGCTCTTCCCCCTCATTTTCTCGAGATGGGATGCTACCCGTGGTCTTGCCGCAACTCTCGGTAACTATACCGGCTTCTGGTACAATCTTATATTTGGAATCCTCGTCGTCATCTTCACTTATTTCTATACCGCTGTCACCGTCAACCCGACTATGATGGCTGAAGATATGAAGAAGAATGGCGGCTTCATCCCTGGAGTAAAGCCCGGAAAGAAGACCGTTGAGTACCTCGACTCCATCATGTCGAAGGTTACCCTCCCCGGTTCAATCTTCCTCGCACTTATCGCGATCCTTCCCGCTTTCGCAAGGATCCTCGGTGTTACCGACGCATTCGCAAGCTTCTACGGAGGTACTTCCCTCCTTATCCTTGTCGGTGTTGTCCTTGACACCCTCCAGCAGATTGAGAGCTACCTCCTCATGCGTCACTATGACGGTCTGATGAAGACCGGACGTCTGAGCGGTCGTTCAGGAATGTAATTTTTGGAATAATAAAGCGTTTGATGGTAAAACCGAAAACACAGGAAGAGATAGAGCTTCTCAGGATTAACGGCGATCTGGTGTCAAGGACACTGGCGGAAGTCGGTAAGGTGGTTGCCCCAGGTGTGACAACTAAACAGTTGGATAGGGTGGCCGAGACTTTTATCCGTGATCATGGTGCAGTACCTAATTTTCTTGGTTACGATGGTTTCCCCGCATCCATCTGCGCCTCTGTGAACGATGTCGTAGTCCATGGTTTTCCTTCGGATTACGTTCTCAAGGAAGGGGACATCGTCTCCGTAGACCTCGGGACATTGTTCAAAGGTTACAACGGTGATTCAGCGTACACTTTCCCCGTCGGGGAAGTGGACGCCGAAACCCGGAAACTTCTCCAGGTCACCAAAGAGAGCCTTTACAGAGGAATCGCTGCGGCTGTGGCGGGCAACAGGACCGGTGATATCGGACACGCGGTGCAATCGTATTGCGAGTCATTCGGATACGGAGTCGTTCGTGAACTCGAAGGACACGGAATAGGAAGGGACATGCACGAGAATCCGGGAGTTCCCAATTACGGGAAACCGGGTCACGGAGTGAAACTTCTCGACGGAATGACAATATGCATCGAACCTATGATCAATGCGGGAACCCGCGGTGTGTACTTGGCTAGAAACGGTTGGGCGGTACATACTTCAGATCACAAGAAGTCGGCGCATTTCGAACTTACGGTTGTTGTCCGTAACGGTAAAGCTGAGCAGCTGTCGACCTTTGATTATATCGAGAAGGACACAAGTATTAATTTTGTTTAAATTTAAAGTGGTATTTTAATGTCGAAACAACAGGCAATAGAGCAGGACGGGGTCATCATTGAAACACTCCCCAATGCAATGTTCAAGGTGGAGTTGGAGAACGGCCACGTCATTCTAGCCCATATCTCCGGGAAGATGCGTCAGAACTTCATCCACATTCTCCTCGGTGACAGAGTTAAAGTTGAAATGTCACCTTATGATTTAACCAAGGGAAGAATATCCTTCAGATACAAATAAAATTTTCGCATTATGAAAGTAAAGACATCCATCAAGAAGCGCAGCGAGGATTGCAAGATTGTCCGCCGTAAGGGCAAACTTTATGTAATCTGCAAGAAGAACCCCAAGTTCAAGATGCGTCAGGGATAATATGATTATTCCAGATTTTCTGGATGATTAACACGTTAACAAAAAAACAGCAGATATAAATTATGGCAAGAATAGCCGGTGTTGATTTACCGAACAACAAGAGGGGTGAGATAGGCCTCACCTATATCTACGGAATCGGCCGCTCCTCAGCTAGGAAGATACTCGACAAATGCGGTATCGACTATGACACCAAGGTCAACGAGTGGGACGACGACCAGATCGCCAAGATCCGTACCGAGATCGCCAACGAGTACAAGATCGAAGGTGAGCTCCGTTCTTCAGTCCAGATGAATATCAAGCGACTGATGGATATCGGTTGCTACCGTGGTATCCGTCACCGTCTCGGTCTTCCCGTCCGTGGACAGAGCACCAAGAACAACGCCCGTACCCGTAAGGGTAAGAAGAAGACCGTTGCTAACAAGAAGAAGGCAACCAAATAATTGATGAATTATGGCAAAGAAGACAACAACAGCAAAGAAGAGAGTCGTTAAGGTCGAAGCCGTTGGTGAAGCTCATATTTCATCAACCTTCAACAACGTCATCGTTGCTCTCACCAACAATCTTGGTCAGGTTATCTCCTGGTCATCAGCAGGAAAGTGCGGTTTCCGCGGTTCCAAGAAGAATACTCCCTATGCTGCCCAGATGGCCGCTGAGGATGCTTCCAAGACCGCTTTCGACGCAGGTCTCCGCAAAGTAAAATGCTATGTCAAGGGTCCCGGAGCAGGACGTGAGTCCGCAATCAGGACAATCAACAATGCAGGTATCGAGGTTACCGAGATCATCGACGTCACCCCTATGCCTCACAACGGATGCCGTCCTAAAGGCCGTCGTAAAGTTTAATTATTAAAAGAAGATTTGCTATGGCAAGATATACTGGACCCAGCACCAAGATCGCACGTAAGTTCGGTGAGCCTATCTATGGCCCCGACAAATACTTTGAGAAGAGAAATTATGCTCCCGGTCAGCATGGCGCAGCCCGCAAGCGCAGCAAGAAGTCCACTGACTACGGTGCTCAGCTCAAGGAGAAGCAGAAAGTCAAATACATGTACGGTGTCCTCGAGCGTCAGTTCCGCGGAACTTACGAGAAGGCTTCCCGTATGGCCGGACAGAAGGGTGAAAACCTCCTCTTCCTCCTCGAGTCACGTCTCGACAATATCGTTTACCGCCTCGGTATCGCTCCCACAAGGGCCGCTGCCCGTCAGCTCGTTCTCCACAAACACATCACCCTCAACGGTGAGGTTTGCAACATCCCTTCAGCTCATGTGAAGGCAGGAGACGTTGTCGCCGTCAGGGAAAGGTCCAAGAGCCTCGAGGTTATCCAGAACAGCGTTGCTAACGCAACCCGTTACTCATGGCTTGAGTTCGATGCAAAGACTCTCACCGGAAAATTCCTGAACGTGCCCGCACGTGAGGAGATTCCTGAGAGTATCAACGAGCAGCTCATCGTCGACCTCTACTCCAAGTAAAATTTAACACCTTAAAAAGAATAATTATGGCAATCTTAGCATTTCAGAAGCCGGACAAGGTAATAATGCTCGAAGGCACCGATACCGTCGGCCGTTTCGAGTTCAGGCCCCTTGAGCCTGGATACGGACAGACCATTGGCAACGCCCTTCGTCGCATCCTCTTATCTTCTCTGGAAGGTTATGCTATCAGCTCGATAAAGATCGCCGGTGTGAACCAGGAGTTCGCTACCATCACGGGCGTTATCGAGGGAATGCAGGAGATTATCTTGAACCTCAAGCAGGTCCGTTTCAAAAAGATAGTCGACTCTGTTGATTCCGAGGTAGCAAACATCACTATTAGCGGTAAGCAGGAGTTTACCGCGGAGGATATTTCCAAGGGATTGTCTTCTTTCAAGGTGTTGAATCCTGAGCTGCATATTTGTACTCTGGAGCCCTCTGTAAAACTCGAAATCTCCATCACCATCACCAAGGGCCGCGGCTTTGTTCCCGCTGAGGAAGAAAGGGATGAGAACACACCCATCGGAACCATTCCCGTGGATGCCATCTACACTCCTATCCGTAAGGTCAACTGGACTGTTGAGGACTGGCGAGTTGAGCAGAAGACGGACTACGAGAAACTGAACCTCGAGATCGTTACCGACGGTTCCATTTCTCCCAACGCCGCCCTCCAGGATGCAGCCAACATCCTTATCTACCATTTCAAGCTTTTCACTGACGACAAGAAGATCGCCATTGAGAACACCGTCGAGCCGGATTCCCAGCAGCTTGACGAGGACGGACTCCGCATGAGGCACCTCCTTCTGACCAAGCTTTCAGACATGGGTCTCTCCGTAAGGGCATACAACTGCCTCAAGGCTGCCGACATCGACACCTTCGCTGACCTCGTGTCCTATTCAAGGCCCGAGCTCATGAAGTTCCGCAACTTCGGAAGGAAGTCACTCAACGAGATCGACATTATCGTCGAGAAGATGAAATTGTCGTTCGGAATGGATGTAAGAAAGTATAATATCGAACCAAAGAAAAAGGCTAACGTATAATCATGAGACATAATAAAGCATTCAATCACCTTGGACGCAAGAGCGGTCACCGCAAAGCAATGCTCGCAAACATGGCTTCTTCTCTTATCATGCATAAGAGGATCAACACCACCGTTGCGAAGGCCAAGGCCCTTAAGAGCTATGTCGAGCCCCTCATCACCAAGTCCAAAGAGGATACCACTCACTCCCGCAGGATTGTGTTCAGCTACCTCAAGGACAAATTCGCAGTGAAGGAGCTCTTCGGTACAATCGCACCCAAGATTGCTGATCGTCCCGGTGGATATCTCCGTGTTCTTCACACTGGTTTCCGTCAGGGTGACGCAGCCGACATGGCACTTGTAGAGTTCGTTGACTTCAACGAGGCAGCTCTCGAGGCAGCACAGACCGCCAAGAAGAGCACCCGCCGCAGCCGCGCCAAGAAGGCAGCAGAGGCTCCCGCCGCTCCTGCAGCAGAAGCTCCCGCAGAGGAGGCTCCCAAGGCTGAATAAAACAGCATACCGGACCTAAGTCCGGAACAGAATCCCCGGGGTAGACAACTGCTCCGGGGATTGTTTTTCCTGTGCCCATCAATACTTTCCGCCTCTTGTGAACAGACAATACTTTGTTTTTCCGGAGGGATTATTCGGGACTATAGTCCACATAATCAGTGACGGTATTGACTGCTGACCAAAAAACTCACATTTTTGACACTTTAACTACGTAATTATTCTATTTATTGGACAAATGACTATATTTGTCAATAAGATCTAACATCAAAAATTAATAACCATGGACTTCCTGTTCTACCTGGTGCCTGCAGCGTCTTTGATAGCGCTGTTTTTCGCTTGGCTATTCTTCCGTCAGATGATGAAGGAAAGCGAGGGCACACCGACCATGAAAGAAATCGCGCAGTATGTGCGCGAAGGTGCAATGGCCTACCTCAAACAACAGTACAAGGTGGTCGTTATCGTATTCATCGTTCTGGCCGTATTCTTCGCCATCCTGGCGTACGGATTCGGTATCCAGAATACATGGGTTCCGTTCGCCTTCCTTACGGGAGGATTCTTCTCCGGTTTGGCGGGTTTCATCGGTATGAAAACGGCGACCTACGCTTCCGCCAGAACGGCGAACGCCGTGAGCCGTTCACTCAATTCAGGACTTAAAATCGCTTTCCGCTCAGGAGCCGTCATGGGTCTTACCGTAGTAGGACTCGGTCTTCTTGACATCTCCATATGGTGGGTCGTTCTCAATGCGTTCGTTCACGAGGCTTCAGCGTCACAGACCCTCGTAGTCATCACTACCACGATGCTTACCTTCGGCATGGGAGCTTCCACCCAGGCTCTTTTCGCCAGAGTCGGTGGAGGAATATATACCAAAGCGGCCGACGTAGGAGCTGACATTGTCGGCAAGGTGGAGCAGGACATCCCTGAGGATGATCCCCGCAACCCGGCCACTATCGCGGATAACGTCGGTGACAACGTAGGTGATGTCGCCGGAATGGGCGCCGACCTGTATGAATCATACTGCGGCTCCATCCTCGCGACCATGGCTCTTGGCGCATCCGCTTTCTTCGGGGACACCGAGATGCAGATGAGGGCCATTTATGCCCCCATGATGATAGCCGCGATCGGAGTCGTGCTTTCAATCTTCGGCATCTATGCAGTAAGGACTAAGGACGGTGCCGGTCTCCAGCAGCTGCTCAAATCCCTCAGCATCGGTACGAACCTCAGCGCTTCACTTATCGCTGTCTGCACTTTCGCGGTATTCTACATGCTCGGATTCTCCAACTGGTGGCAGCTGTCGCTGTCAGTCCTCAGCGGCCTTCTCGCCGGAGTCATCATCGGCAAAGCGACGGAGTATTATACTTCCCACTCTTACAGGCCGACCCAGAAACTCGCCGAGAGTTCCAAGACAGGTACAGCGACCGTGATCATTGAAGGTGTCGGTTTGGGAATGATCTCCACCGCCATCCCCGTCATCACCATCGCTTTTGCCATCATCCTTTCCTATTCTTTCGCGACAGGATTCTCCTTTGACCCCGCCCTCATTACCAAGGGTCTTTATGGAATCAGTATCGCCGCTGTCGGTATGCTCTCCACTCTCGGTATAACGCTCGCCACTGACGCATACGGCCCCATCGCGGACAATGCCGGAGGAAATGCCCAGATGAGCGAACTTGATCCCATGGTAAGGGAAAGGACGGATGTTCTCGACGCACTCGGCAACACTACTGCCGCTACAGGAAAGGGCTTCGCGATCGGCTCCGCCGCTCTGACGGCTTTGGCCCTTCTGGCATCCTATATAGAGGAAATCAAAATCGGCTTCGGGCATCTTGCCGATAAAGGCGGTGAGTTGGCCGCGCAGTATGCCGAATTGGCCAAGGCCAATATCCCTCAGATAGTAGAACACTTCAACATCACCCTCATGAACCCCGTGGTTCTTACAGGTGTGTTCATCGGTTCTATGATGGCCTTCCTTTTCTGCGGTCTTACCATGAATGCGGTCGGAAGGGCTGCCGAGAAGATGGTTGTCGAAGTGAGACGCCAGTTCAAGGAGATCGCCGGAATCCTCGAAGGGAAACAGCGTCCTGACTATACAAGCTGCGTGCGCATTTCCACGAAGGCTGCCCAGCATGAGATGATATTCCCTTCCATTCTTGCGATCGTCGTTCCCGTCCTTGTCGGAATCATCCTTGGACCTGCCGGAGTCATCGGCCTGCTTGCCGGTGGCCTTGGAGCCGGCTTTGTGCTGGCGATCTTCCTTGCCAACTCCGGAGGTGCTTGGGACAATGCGAAGAAGTATGTGGAGGAGGGACATCTCGGAGGCAAGAACTCCGATAGCCACAAGTCCACAATCGTCGGAGATACTGTTGGAGACCCCTTCAAAGATACGTCAGGACCTTCTCTCAATATTCTCATAAAATTGATGAGCATGGTCTCCATCGTTATGGCCGGACTCACGGTACTCATCCACGGATAATGTCACTTCATCATAAAAAATGTCCCTTCGGGGACATTTTTTTGATAAAGAGCGAAAGATTTTCTAAATTGCGGGCTACAAACCCTCAGAAGGCGTTTTTCTAATTAATTTTTATGGTATGAAAAGGATCACAATCCGGGATGTTGCAAAGGAAGCGGGAGTATCAGTGACTCTGGTTTCCTTCGTCATGAATGCGAAACGGGACAAAGATGGGAATCTTGATTGCCCCGTCAATCCGGAGACCGCGAAACGAGTTTTGCAGGTCGCCCAGAAATTGGGTTACCGCAGGAATTATGCGGCCGCTTCCCTTCGCAGCGGTAAATCCAATGCGATTGCTGTGATTCCGAATGACATCTCAAACAAGTTTTTCGCCGGAATTTCCAGGTGTATCGAGGACAAGGCCCGCGCCATGGGATATACTGTCTTTTTCGCCAGTTCCGACGAGAGTTCCGAAAGGTTGGAAAGCGTCATCGATGCGGTACTTGCCCACAATATTGACGGAATGATCGTGGCTCCTTGTACTGGCGGAGAAGCCGCCATCAACAAGGCGATTGACGCGAAAGTTCCCGTCGTGCTTCTCGACCGCGATGTCGAGAACATGCCCCAGGTGGGAAGAGTCCTTCTCGATGATGTCGAAGCCGGCCGGATGGGAACGGAACTTCTTCTCAAGAAAGGGTTCCGCAACATAGAGATGATATCCTACACGCTGGGTATTTCTTCACTTTCCGAAAGGGAAATGGGTTACAGGAAGGCCATGATGGACCATGACAAGTACGACAATGCCAGAGTTCATTATACGACCTACGGTGATGCGGCTTCCGATGTCGAGAAGTTCATCAAGAACGGTATTGACCGCGGAGTCGACGCCTTCTTCCTTCCCACCTACTCCCTTTCCGCCCTTGTTCTCTCCGCTATGAAGAAACTCGGGCTCAGGACACCTGAAGACCTCGCGATCGTCGGTTTCGACGAGAGTGATATCTACAGTCTCTATACGACGACGGTTACCCACATTGTCCAACCGCTCAAGTTGCTCGGGGAAAAATCGGTTGAGGTACTGGTGGACATGATCGACGGCAAACCCGCCGAGAGCATCATCCTCAAACCGGAGCTTATTCCGGGCGGCTCGACAGAGAAGGTCACGAAGAACAAGTAGAGATTTCCAAAAGGAATCCCGAACTGTGCGATAGGGCGATCCCGTCAGGCGGGACCGCCTTTTGCGTATTTCATATCCCTCTATGCGTCGCCGACCCGCTATTCTTCGGAATCATGTATTCATTTTTTTGAGGATTATTTATAATTTTGTCCCTTGCATACGATGTTGTATGCCCTTAAAACTTTTTGGATTATGCAATTGGACGGAAGACGCGAGAGCACGAATGTGGACGATCGCAGAACCAGCGGCGGTGCTGTAGCCGGTGGCCTTGGAATAGCCGGCGTAGTCATAGCCGGTCTCATTTACTTGCTGACGGGTCAGCAGGTTGATCCCAGTCAGTTTGATATGGGTGGACAGACTACTCAGACCAATGTCGAGTTCTCCCAGGAAGAGCAGGAACTCGCGAGCTTCGCGAAGAAGATACTTGCCGGAACAGAGGATATCTGGACGGCTTATTTCTCACAGGCCGGTCTGGGAACCTACACTTCCCCCACGATGGTTCTCTATACCGGAACGACCCGCTCAGGCTGCGGTACCGGAAGCGCTTCCATGGGGCCTTTCTACTGCTCCGCGGACCAGTGCCTTTATATCGACCTTTCGTTCTTCACTTCAATGAAGCGGCAGCTTGGCGCCGATGGAGACTTCGCATATGCGTACGTCATCGCGCATGAGGTCGGACATCATGTGGAGAACCAGATCGGCGTTCTCGGCCAGGCTCATCAGCAGATGGCCAGAATGAGGGAAGCGGCCGCCAATCAGATGAGTGTCCGCATCGAGCTTTTGGCTGACTTCCTGGCGGGAGTCTGGGCACACTATGACAATGAGGTGTACGGATCCCTTGAAGAGGGCGACCTTGAAGAGGCAATCCGCTGCGCTTCCGTCATCGGTGACGATTACCTCCAGAAGAAAGCTCAGGGTTTCGCGGTTGAGGAATCCTTCACCCACGGAACCGCTCAGCAGAGAGTCAAGTGGCTTGCGGCCGGTCTTAAGTCCGGAGACGTGAACCAGGGACTCAAAATCTTCAACATGGATTACAACGATCTTTAGTGTTGTGATGGCCGCCCCCAGGGGCGGTCATTTGCGAAAACATCATATCTACAGGATTCACGAATTTCTAAAGCATCATGAAACATTTCACTCTACCGAAAGACGGAGGACTGATTGAGGACAATCTTCCCCGTAACATCCTCCACGCTTATGAGAAGATCTCGACAGAGATTTTCTCCGATTCAACCGACGCGTCCGACCGCATCGCGGACATAGTCATCAAGTCCATCAAGGACTTCGAGGCCGCGAATTACGGCCGCAAGTTCAAACTCGGCCTCACTACCGGAGCATCGCCCGTGTCCCTCTACAAATGGCTTACCCGCCGTTATCAGGAAGGGGTGATCTCCTTCAAGAATGTCGAGGTTTACTCCATTGACGAATACTATCCCATGGTCGACAGGGCCCAGGGAAGGAACCGACGGCTTTTCAATGAGCTTCTCGACGTGGTGGACATCCCGAGGGAGAATATCCATATCCCCGACCTCATGGGACATGATGAAGACGTCACGGAGTTCTGCACCAAATTCGAAAAGGAAAGCAGGGGACTCGATCTTCTTGTGATAGGAGTTGGAGAGAACGGTCAGGTCGGATTCAACGAGGCTGGAACATCCGACAAGAGCCGCACCCGTTCGGTAAGGTTCTCCTACCGTTCGAGAAAACGCCAGGCTGCGAATTTCAACGGCAATATCGCCCATACTCCGGAAGGCGGTATAACCATGGGAATCGATACTATGATGAGCGCCAAGCGCATCATTCTCATGGCCTGGGGTGAAGAAAAGGCCAATGCCGTGTACAAGGTGGTCGAGGGCGATATCGATTCCGCATATGCGGCGTCATATCTCCAGAGGCATGACAACATCACACTTTTCGCCGACGAGACATCGGCCGCGCAGCTGACCAGGGTGGTCTCTCCTTGGATGGTCGGACCATGCCAGTGGACTCCCAAGTTCATAAGGAAGGCAGTCGTTTGGCTCTGCGGAGTAGTGGACAAACCCATCCTCAAACTCACCCAGAAAGATTATCTTGACAATTCTCTCGGGGAACTTCTTGAACTGTACGGTCCCTATGACAAGATCAACATTGACGTATTCAATGACCTTCAGCATACCATAACAGGCTGGCCGGGAGGAAAGCCCAATGCGGATGACAGTACCCGTCCGGTGAAGTCAATTCCTTTCCCGAAGAAAGTCCTCATCTTCTCACCCCATCCTGATGACGATGTCATTTCCATGGGCGGTACATTCATCCGACTGGTTGAGCAGGGGCATGACGTGCACGTGGCATATCAGACGTCAGGAGACCTTGCCGTCCATGACGATGTCGTCCTTCAGCATATGGATGCCGCCAGACAGCTCGGATTCGGGGACAGGTTCGACGAAGTGAAGAAGATCATCGATTCCAAACGTCCCGGAGAAGCGGAACCCAAGGAACTTCTCAAGATAAAAGGGGCTATCCGCCGCAGCGAAGCCCGTTCCGCCGACAGGTCTTTCGGTCTGAACGACAATACTAATGTGCACTTCCTCGATCTTCCGTTCTATGAGTCCGGCGGAGTTTTGAAACTCCCAAGAACTCAGGTCGATCTGGATATAATCAAGAATCTCCTCAAGGAACTCAAGCCCGACCAGATCTATATGGCCGGAGACTTGGCGGATCCTCACGGAACCCACAGGGTATGTACAGAGGCCGCACTCGAAGCGATCGAGCAGTTGAAGGAAGAAGGGGAGACATGGTTGGAGAAGACCAATATATGGCTCTACCGAGGAGCGTGGATGGAATGGGAAATCGGAAGGGTCGACATGGCTGTTCCTCTGTCTCCGGATGAACTGATAAAGAAGCGTCATGCGATTTTCCGTCACCTCAGCCAGAAGGATATAGTTCCGTTCCCGGGAGATGACCCGAGGGAGTTCTGGCAGAGGGCAGAAGAGAGGACCCAGAATACTGCCCATCTTTACGATAAGCTCGGAATGGCGGAATACCAGGCAATGGAAGTGTTCCTCAAGCTCTGCTAAGCGTTTCACGCCTTCTGCGCTATATATCCTCGTCAAGTGTAGGACTCCGTTAACCGCCTGACCGGGCGGTCAGCGGAGTCCTTTCGGGAAGGCTGTCCGAGCAATAGGCATTTTGGTTAATGGAGTAGTATTTCTCCGCCAATGAGGGCATGGTGGTGAACCTTCTGAGGAATGCGTTGTCGAACTTCGTGCCGCACTTGATGTCCCTCCCAGAGAAGAGCGTGTCATCCCCTGATGCGGTCCGTGACCTTATTCAGTTTGTTCCGATCTCACTTTATAATGTCTTCTGTCGGTTA
>ODAI014085764.1_pt1 | contig 15310 bp, 10 predicted proteins | sample 1539321 | NCBI WGS metagenome assembly ODAI01 (sample SAMN02144231, study PRJEB22623) | gut metagenome | biome: sheep rumen | host: Ovis aries | place: New Zealand
GGGGAACCCCGACAGCAGCAGGCCCAGGGGCTGAAGTGGCGGGAACCGACGCCAGAGCAGCAGGTGTGAGAGGCACGCAAGCGCCGACATCAGCATCATCATATTGTAGCTTCCGGCAAACGGCGCGTGCCCTGAAATGAACCAGCTGAGTCCGAGCACGGCAAGCAGGTAGATGAAAAGGATGACGGCTCCCGAGAGCATCAGGATCCGAAGCCAGCCAGGGGCCGGTTTTCCACGCCTCAGACCCAGCAGCACGAAGCACAGGAGCCCCAGCGTAATCGTGGCCATAAAAGGTATCTTGGGCAGGTTGATCCTGTTCCACAGCCTCTCCGCAGCCACGTGAGAGCGGTCCGGCAGCAAGCCGGCGGCCGTCTTTTCCTGGTAGGACTTTATCTTCCCGACCAGCCGGAGCACTTCCGGCCAGTCTTCGATGCGGACCGATTCCTGCACAAGGTCCATCGCCTTGCGCACGAACACCCAAAGTTCGTAATTGTCAAATACTTCCGGCGGCAGTGTGCCATTGGAGTCAAACCACTCCACCTCCCCGCCCTGCAGGGCTATGGGATAGAATTTCATCGCATCCCCGGATGCCACCGAACGCTGCAGCCAGGATTTCTCGTCTTCGCGCGGGGTGCCCTTGTCCTTTGCCTTCACCTTGAAAGGCACCACCCGCCACCAGTCGTAGTAGAACAGCCACCCGGTGACCACCTGCTCGGCGCTGTACCCGAAGGGGCGCGCCTTGCCGTAAGCTTTGAGACAATAATCCCGCGCCGGGGTCGAAAACGGGCACACCCGGTCGTTGTAATATACATACAGCTCCCCAAAAGCGTCGGCGACCTCGTCAGGAAGCACTTTTGGTTGAGCAGGTGCGGCACCCAGAGCCTGCGGCACAAGCAGCAGAAGCAGGACCGGGAACTTCGAAAGCCTTCCGAGGGCGGCCCGGAATCCGGATCCCCGCTCGAAAAAGAATCCTATCATCGACAGGAGCAGCAGGAGGTAGCCGGAATAGGTGATGCCTATTCCCCAGGGGTCGTAGGACACGCTGAGAGTGGAACTGCCGTCGCCAGGATCGAAACTCGCCTGATAGAAGCGGTAGCCCGAGCGGCGCAGAATCTTGTTCATCGAAATAGTACTGCTCTCCCCCGACGGCAGAATGGTCACGCTGCTGCAATAATCGGAAGGGGCTTTTGAGCCCGGATAGTATTCGACCCGAAACTCGTCCAGGCGCAGCGAGAATGGCAGTGCGGCGGCACTGCCGTCCTCTTTGAGATACTCAGAGGCCGTTTCTCCGGAGTTCAGAGACAAAGAGCCTTTCTCGCCCCAGATGAAGGTCACGAGGGCGCCTGCCAGTATCACCACGAAAGACAGGTGGAGGCAGAAAGTGAAAAAGCGCTTCGGCACTCCCCTTTCCGCCAGATAACCCACGCCGCTGCCGGCCGCGACGGCCCACAGGGCGATGAACCACCAGCTGTGGTACACGTCGGTCGGATCGTTCAAAAAAGAGGCAGCCATCAACGCCAGGATGATGGCTGCCATACTTCCGAAACTCAATAGTTTAAGTACTTTCTTCAAATCAGATTGACTCAATGAATTTCACTACGGCGTCCCTGTCTTCCTTGGAGAGGTTGTAGAATTTCTCCGTGGATTCGTAGGCGTCGCTCTTCTTGGAATAGCCGTGCCACATAATGGCCTCGACCACGGTGCGTGCGCGGCAGTCGTGCAGACGGTCGGAAGCACCTGTGTTGAGCTGGGAAAGACCGCGTCCCCAGAGAGGAGTCGTACGGCACCAAGTCCCGTGGATGTCGTTTTTCATATACATCCTGTGCTGGATGAAATCTGAGTAAGGCCAGATTGTCTGGTTAGCGTAGCGGGGCAGGGGCTTGCCTGCGTTCATCGCAGGAGACCAATAATTGTCATCTGCCGTCTTCCAGGACGGTTTGTGGCAGGCGGCGCAGCCCATCCGGGTAAAGAGCTCCTTGCCCCTCTGGACATCTTTGTCCTGGAGGTTACGGGCTCGGGGAATACTCAGGCCACGGTGCCATACCATAAAATCGTAGAACTGGTCGGCGGTCATTTCCGGCTCAAAATTGTGGTACTTATTGTCAAATTGATTTGTCGAAGGGCTCAGGAGGGCGAGCACGGCTTCGGAGATTTCGGCATCGGTCACGGCTCCGTCGCCGTCGCAGTCCACGAAGTAGGGGGAAGCCGCGCCTTCAGCGCGAATCGCATCGATTACGCTCTGGGTCTGTGACATCTTCTTTGCCCAGGCCACAGTAGTGTAGAGGAAAGGACGGTCGGGACGCGACACGTTGGTAATGTTCCAGATGGCATTGGCGCCGGCTCCGTCCTGGAGGCTGCCGCGGGTCATAGCGTAAGTGAAGCGCTTCACCGGCTTGTACTCGCCCCTCTTGACGAAGGTGCCGTCAGCCAGATAACCGTCACCGTAGCTGCCGGGCTGCCAGTTGCCATAGAAAGCGGACGCGGCGAAGTCATTGGCGCCCTTGTCCCAGAAAGCGGGATTGAGCTCCACATAGGGAGCCTCGGCCCTGTACTGCTCACGTATCGCCTCCTCGGGAATGGCGTCGATGAGGCCGGAGCCTATAACGCCTATCGTGCTTTCAAGACGGAATCCAAGCGTCTTGCCCTGCTTCTCGGCAGTGTCGTAGGGATTGGGATCGGTGTTGAATGCCTCTCTTGCGATGCTAAGCTCGGGATACTGGAGAGAATAAGTCTCGCCGTCGGCGAACTTCATCGGAAGGCCGCTCTCCATTTCGCTGACGGGCAGCCAGTTGATGGTGATGCCCTTCTCGTCGATAGGAGGCAGGAAAGGCTCGACGGCCATAGTCTGGGGCATACCGGTGACTTCGGCCACATAGCCGCCGTCGTTGCTGCCGGGCTCGTTGGCATAATAGACCACGAGAAGGTAGCCGTTGCCGAAGGCCCTGGAAGTGTTGGCCTCATAGACCACCTGGCGCTTGCCGTGGCCGTAGGCCGGATGGCAGTCGAGGCAGGACTTGCGCACGGATGCGGGGCCGAGGCCCTTGAAAGGCGCGGTGGAGAGGGTCACGTTACGCTCGAAGAACATCTCTCCGTGGTTGAACTGGGATTCAAGCCCCTGCTGAGTGACGGCAGGAGTCTCGTCTTCATAGCATCCTTCGGTGATGTTGTCCGTGGTGCCGAGCACACCGCCGGGATACCATTCCTCAGCCGTAAAGTTTCCGACAGCTTTTCCGACATAATTCGCGTCCGACTCCTGGACCGGAGCCGGATCATAGTCGTGCGTACAAGCAGCCCCGGCAAGGGCAGCAAGCGAAAGGAGGATAATGTTTCTAAGGAGTTTCATCTGCAATTAAAGTTTAGAAATCCAGTCCGCTGCGTCATTGATGGCAGAATCCAGACCGTTTATCTTCTTAATAGCGTTTTCGGCCACTTCGGCGGTGGGGTCATCGACGAAGGCTTTGCCGCTGGCAATGCACTTGTCAAGGGATGCTATAGCGTCATCGAGGGCAGACTGGAGAGCCGCCGCATCGGGGTACTTGTTGTTCTTCAGGAAAGACATAATTGAAGCGCCGAGAGCGGAAGAAGCATCTGCCTGGCCGTAGAGGCTGTACTGGATGGAGAGAATGTTGTCCTTGAAATCCTGATAAGACTTCTTGGAATAAGGAGACTCGATATAGTCGGGGTCGTAGTCCTGTCCGTTCACATAGTGGGCGGTGCCTATCTTCGTGTTGGCCACCTCGTTGGAGATGTTGGAGCATCCGGCCACGAGAATGTTGGCCACGGCCTCGGGCCAGCTGCGGTAGGTGCTGCCGGCAGTGCCGGTGGCGAGAAGGTTCTCCCCGTAGGTGCTGCCGTTGTCCATCACGGTGTTCAGTTCCAGCTCATCCTCGACAAGGGCCTTGCGGTCCGCAGGACATTTGGGATCCCAGGCGGCCTGGAGTTCGAAGCAATAGTTGCGGAGGTCTTCGGCCACGGCGGCGGCGAATATTATTTCATCATTGCCGCTGACGTTGCGACCGGCAAAAGCCTCGTCGGTCTCTTTTCCGTTGAGCGCGGCAGCAGTGCGGTTCTTGCCGTCACGGAAGATGATGAATTCAATTCCGTGGAAGCCAAGCGAAGAAGAACCGACCTCGTCGATATTGTCGGCGCCGCCCTCGTCGAGAGCCTTGATCGTCTCGGCGTTGGAAAGGCTCTTAGCCAGTTTGCCTTTGTCGAGAGGCCAGGAATCGATGTGGGGATCGATACCATAAGCGGTAGCAGCACCGAAAAGGAAAGCCTCGCTCTGCTCCCAGTACTTGCGGGCATCGAGGAAAGTCTTGCAGACTTCGTCAATCTGCGCCTGCGTGTAGGCAGAAGAGGATTTCATAGCGGAAAGCTGATTGTAGAGGACCTCGGTCGCATCAGCAAGGTTTCCATAAGTTTTGTAAATGACCCCGGGGACATACTGCTCCACGGCAGCCTTAAGTTCTTTGTCCTGAGCGGTCAAGCCGGCGGTATCGGGATTTGTGCGGTCGCAGGATGCGAGCACGGCGGCTCCGATTGCCGCAAATGAAAATAGTTTAAGTGCTTTCATCGTTTAAATTATTTTTTGTTGAAATATGCCATATAGCAAACTCCTATATTAATAGAAGGCTCGGGATTGTAGCCCGCCTTGAGGAAGCGGTGCGAATACTCCGCCTTCACGGCAATCTGCGGAATCGGGAGCCAGTTAACGCCAAGCGCGATGCGGTGCCTGGCAGTCCAGTCGGCAGGTTCCTCTCCTGCCGCCGGTATATATGAATTATAGTATTCATAACGTCCGAATACGAAAAGTTTGTCTGTCCCCGGACGTACTCCGAACCAGGGCAGGATATCGTATCCCGCCTCCACGCCTGCCGCCACGGCTCCCCTGCCCACCGCGGATTTCTTGTAAGGGGCATTGTTGGCCGTGCGGTTGCGCTTCATATTGCTTATGGTATAAGCGTCGCCCACATATCCGTAGTCGGCATTGCCGCGTGCCACGAAGCGGGCGCCGTTGTAGGCGAAGTCGAAGGCCCCGATAGCCGTACGGCCCTTTACGCCATAATACCTGGACGATTCAGGAATCTCCTCGTAAGGGTAGGTGTTGTTGAAAGACCTTCCGTAGAAGCCGCTCAGAGACAGCCTCAGGTTCTTCACGGAGTAATTGTCCACCCTTCCCACCAGGCCCAGCTGGTTGGCGGCCTTGAATTCGAAAGGCGAGCCGGCTCCGTACTTGACGAAGTTCTCCGTGCTGAACATATAAGCGTCCAGGCCGGCAATCACCTGCGCCTCATAGCGCCAGTGCGGGGTGCGTCCCCAGATGCTCACGCCGGTATCGTGCCAGGTGCTCGGGAGGATGGTGTATTCCCCCTCGGAACGGTACACGGTGAAGAAATTCAAAGGCTCGTGGGCATTATTCAACCCGCCCACGGGCACGACCATATGGCCCATCCTGACATTGAAGGCAGGGCTGAAACTCTTCTCGATCCAGAACTGTTCGAGCTCCACCTCGCCTCCTTTCTCGACCTCCGTTTCCCATTCGCCAGCTTCCTCGAACTCCTTTTCCACCGCCCCGCCGGTACCTGTGTGCTCAAACTCGATTTCCGTCTGCATCTTCCAGCCCTTCCCGAAATCATAACTCAGATACACGACTGCGTGGGGGATATCGAAACGACCGTGCTGTTCCCCGGCGTGGGAGGCAGCCGAAGAGTAGCGGTACACATTGTCACTGTAGAAATTGCGGCTCAGGGCCACTTCTCCGTAACCTCCGACGGTGAGGCCGCCCCGCTGCCCGGAGTCAGGGGCTGTCTGCGCAAAAACGGGCGCACAGATAGCAGCAGCTACGCCCAATGCAATAATCCTTCTGTTCATAATCACTCTAATTCGGGCGCAAAATTACTGACGAGCCAATAAAACGGCAATCCCCAATTATTGTGATTTTTTACTATCTTTGGACGATTAAACGTCAATATATATGGACAAGAGGAAGATTTTGCTTGCAGTTGACCTGCAGAAAGATTTCATAGACGGCACCCTTACCGTGCCCGGAGCCGCGACCGTGATTCCGGAAATCAACCGCGTCAAAAAGGATTTCGACCTGGTGTACTTCACCCTCGATTTCCACCCTCTCGGGCACTGCTCTTTCAAGGAGCAGGGCGGTCCCTGGCCGGTGCATTGCGTGCACCACACCGCCGGAGCGTCGATTCCCGACGAGGTCTTCGAAGGACTTGAGGAAAGCAAGGTCCGCTTTATCCTCAAAGGACGCCGTCCCGAAAGGGAAGAATACGGAGCCTTCGTGGACTTCGACATTGAGCATCAGGACCTTTTCCGGGAAGGAGACGAGGTCGTGGTATGCGGCATCGCAGCGGAATACTGCGTGCTGGAGACCTTGAAGAACCTGTATGAAATCAGCCGCAAGATAGGCTTCACCGTACGGGTCTTCCTCGGCGGCACCGCCAAGTTTGAGAACTACGATACCGTCCTCGCATTTATGGAGGAAAACGGCATCAAGGTCTGGTAGAGGACTCCTCCCCTACTTTATTTCCAGAGACAGTGAGCAACGGATATCTTCGGAGCTGGAGCCCACGAGGACATTGTATGTACCGGGATCGACGACCCAGGAGTGCGAAGCCTCGTCAAAACGGGTGAAGGACCGGAGCGGAAGCGAGATGGCCACATCCTTGCTCTGCCCCGCAGGCACAAACACCTTCTCAAAGCCGCGCAGTTCCTTGACGGGGCGCTCCACGCCGCCGGAAGGGGCTGACACATAAAGCTGTACCACTTCGGCGCCATCCCTGCCGCCGCTGTTGGCGATACGCACGGTCGCGCCTACCGCCTCCCGTCCCAGGGCAGAGTCGGAGACGGAATAGCTGCCGGCGGCCTTTATCTGCTTCTTGGAGAGAGAGGCTGAAGAATAGTCGAAACTGGTGTAGCTCAGGCCGTGGCCGAAGGGGAACTGCACCGGAATGCCTTTACTGGAATACCAGCGGTAGCCCACGAACACGCCTTCGTCGTAATACTCCTGCCACCACTTCTCCCCTTCAGGCTTGATGCCGGGATACTGCCTTTCGCTCTTCAGCGGCCCGTCCTCAAGGGAGGCGGGGAAAGTGAAGGGAAGACGCCCGGAAGGGTTGACGGCCCCGGTCAGCACGTCGGCAAGGGCCCTGCCGGACTCCGAACCGCCGTACCAGCCCTGCACAATCGCCTTCACGCTCTTTTCCCAAGGCATAGCCACAGGAGAGCCGGAAATGTTGACCACTATCAGATCAGGCACCTCCGCGGCAAGCGCCTCGATCAGTCCGTCCTGCCCGTAAGGCAGGCGGATATCCAGACGGTCCGTGCCTTCATTATCCTGGTTCGCGCTCTTGTTGAGGCCGCCGATAAACACCACCGCATCCGCGTCCTTTGCCGCAGCAAGGGCATCCGACAGCAGCTTTTCGGGGCTGCGCGGGTCACTGAGGTCCTGCCCGGTATCCACCTTGTTGTAGCTGGAGCCCGTGTCGCCCACGTAGCCGCGCTCCCAGACCACCTGGGCGTCGGGCAAAGCCTCACGCAGAGCATCCAGGGGCGTGATTTCGTAGCGTGTCTTGAGGTTGGACGAACCGCCTCCGACCACCATTTTCTTGCCGGCGTTCTCGCCCACGAGCAGCAGGCGCCCGCCCTTCGGGACATTCAGCGGCAGCAGTCCGCCGTCGTTCTTAAGCAGCACGGTGCCGGCGGCTGCGATGCGGCGCGCGGCGTCATAGTGCTCAGGGGAATTGAAGCTGCCGTAGTGCGGCCCGGCGCTCATCGACGTGCGGAAAATCAGGCGCAGGATGCGCGCAGCTTTGTCGTCCAATTCCTTAGTCCCGACGCGCCCGTCGCGTATGCGCTCGAGATAGGGGCGGGCAAGATGGTAGTTGTTGTAGCTGTCGGAAGGCGCTCCCCGCAGGCCGTTGGTCCAGGTACCGTATTCCATATCCAGGCCGTTCGTGATGGCCTGGTCGTCGTCGCGGGCGCCGCCCCAGTCGCTGACCACCACGCCGTCAAAGCCCCACTCGCCCTTCAGTATGTCGAGCAGCAGGCGCTTGTTGTGGCAGTTGAATTCGCCGTTGTAGAGGTTGTAGGAGCCCATTATCGCCCAGGCTCCGCCGTCCTGGACGGCAGAACGGAATGCAGGCAGGTATATTTCATAGAGGGTGCGGTCGTCCACCACGGAGTTCGTGGCGGTGCGGCGCGTCTCCTGGTTGTTGACGGCAAAGTGCTTGACGCAGGCGGCCACTCCGTTCTCCTGCACGCCCTGCACGTACGGGGTCGCCATTGCGCCGGCGAGGAACGGGTCCTCACCCATATATTCGAAATTGCGCCCGTTGAGCGGAGTGCGGCAGATGTTCACACCGGGGCCCAGCAGTATATCCTTCTTGCGATAGCGGGCCTCCTCGCCGATTCCGCGGCCGAAGAGCAGCGCCATTTCCCTGTCCCAGGTCGCTGCAAGGCAAGAAAGAGCGGGGAACGCAGTACAGGAATCATTGGTCCAGCCGGCCTGGTCCCACTCGTCCCAGAGCACTTCGGGACGGATTCCGTGCGGGCCGTCGGTACACCACACCTCGGGGATTCCGAGCCTGGGCACGCCGGGCGAACTGAATTTCGACTGGGCGTGGGTCATCGCCACCTTCTCCTCAGTGCTGAGACGCGGCAAGGCGTCCTGTACACGTTCTTCGACGGAACGCGAAGGGTCAAGATACACGGGGATGACCTTACGGGAGGGGCTGCTGCAACAGACCAAAAGCGCTGCGGAAAAAGCCGCTACACAGAATCGTCTCATATCTAAAATTATTAATCCTACAAATTTACACTTTTTTCGTATATTCGCGCCATTATGGCAAAACACAGTATTAAAGAATGGTTCGCGGCCACACGATACTGGTCATTCCCGGTATCGGCGATGCCGGTCATAGCAACTTTCGCTTATTTATTCAGCACTGGGCAGATTCCGGCAGGAGCCACCCCGGTAATCGCATTCGTCCTGTCCCTCATCGGGATCGTGGTCCTGCATTCCGCCGGCAACCTGCTCAGCGACTGGGCCGATTTCCGCAGCGGGGTTGACAACGAGAACGCCTTCGCGGTGCCGAACCTGGTATTCCACAAGTTCGAACCCCGTGAATACCTGGTCTTCAGCATAATACTCTTCGCCGTCGGAGTAGCCGCCGGCCTCGGGATCACGCTTCTGAGCGGCTCCGGGCTGCTGATCATAGGCGGCATCGGAGTCCTGCTGACAATACTCTACCCCTTCCTTAAATACCACGCCCTCGGCGACCTGGATATCTTCATAGTGTTCGGCATCCTGCCGGTGCTCGGCACAGCGTATGCCGTGACCGGACAGTTTATCGCCGACGCCCTCGTGCTCTCGCTCCCCATAGGCATAATCACCGTGTCCGTGCTGCACGCCAACAACACTTACGACATCAAGTCGGACGGCGATGCCGGCATCAAGACATTCGCTATGCTCATAGGAGGAAAGGCCTCCAGCGTGCTGTACCGTATCTATATGATAATCCCGTTCTTGTGTATCGTGCTCGCCGTCGCGCTGGGGATGCTGCATCCGACAGCGCTTGTGAGCCTTGTCGCCGCCGTGCCGGCGTACCGCAACTTCAAGCAGGCCGCAGGTTATGACAAGATAGGCATCGAAGCTATGCGAGGCCTCGACCAGGGCTCCGCAAAGCTCCAGCTGGTGTTTTCCGGACTTCTGTCCCTGTCGCTTTTCATCGCAGGTCTCCTCGTATGAGCAAGAAACTGCGCAATGTCCTCGTTGCCGTCTGCACAGCAATGGCGCTGTGGTTCTATATGTTCAGCCCCTGGACCGGAGGGTGGCCGAATTTCTGGCTCGTAATGGCTATGTCGGCCATCATCCTGACCAGCTTGGGTCTCATATTCTCGGGCGGATTCAAGAACCTGCCTAAAATTGAAAAGCCTTTGTTGCAGTCAGCGCTGGGAGTGGTAATCGCGTTTGCGCTCTGGGGCATTTTCTGGATCGGAGACAAGGCATCCTCGGCGATGTTCGATTTCGCCCGTCCGGAGGTCAATGCCGTCTATGCGATGAAAGAGGGACTCTCCCCCGCCGTAATCGCGGTCCTGCTGATCCTGCTTATCGGCCCCGCGGAGGAATTCTTCTGGAGGGGCTTTGTGCAACGCAGCCTGGATGACATTTTCAAGGGCAGATACGCACGCGACCTCTCTTTCATCGCGACCGTTGCAATCTATACTCTCATCCACATCTGGTCATTTAACTTTATGCTCATTATGGCCGCGCTCGTCGCCGGAGGCGTGTGGGGCCTTATCTACCGGTTCTGTCCCAAGGCGCTGCCCGCTCTGGTGGTCAGCCACGCCATCTGGGACGCCCTCGTATTTGTAATAATTCCCATATAGCCGTGAAACGACTTGCCTCCCTCGCCGTCCTCGCGCTGCTCGCCCTTCCCTGCCGGCCGCAGCCAAGCTACACCAACCCCATCCTGCACGCCGACTACAGCGACCCGGACGTGTGCCGCGTCGGGGAGGACTACTGGATGACCGCATCTTCGTTCAACTGCCTTCCCGGGCTCCCCGTGCTGCATTCGCGGGACCTGGTGCACTGGCGGCTCGTCGGCGCCGCGCTGGACAAATACCCCTTCGGGAGGGAGCGCGTGTGCCACGGTGACGGCGTCTGGGCCCCTTCAATCCGCTTCCACGACGGCTGGTTCTACATTTTCGCGGGCGACCCCGACCGCGGCATCTTTATGGTGCGCACCCAGGACCCGGCAGGGCGCTGGGAGGAGCCCGTGTGGGTATGGCACGGGAAAGGCGCAATCGACCCCTGCCCGCTTTGGGATGAAGACGGCCGGGCCTGGCTTTCCCACGCCCTGGCAGGCTCGAGGGCAGGCCTCAAGAGCGTCATCCTCGTCGCTCCTATGGCCCCTGACGGCAAATCCCTGCTCGGCCCCGCCCGCATCGTGTATGACGGACACGACAGCCAGCCCACCATCGAAGGCACAAAGTTCTATAAGAGAGGAGAATACTATTACATTTTCGCTCCGGCCGGAGGTGTCGCGACGGGATGGCAGACGGTACTGCGTTCCGCTTCGCCGTACGGCCCCTGGGAAGAGAAGGTGGTGCTGTATTCCCCCAAAGGTAGCGAGGCGCGCTGCAACGGGCCTCACCAGGGGGCCTGGGTGCAGACTCCGCAAGGCGGAGACTGGTTCCTGCATTTCCAGGACAAAGGCGCATACGGACGCATCGTGCACCTTCAGCCCCTGGAATGGGGCGAAGACGGCTGGCCCGTGGCCGGAGCCCGCGGCAGGAAGGGCGGTCCGGGAGTGCCGGTCCACAGCCGGACGGCGCCCTGCGCGTTTTCCGAAGCCGGCCCGGCGCAGGAAGGTCCCTACGGCATTTCCCTTGACTGGCAGTATCCCGCCGAGCCCCTCCCCTGGTGGCACTCGGCTCTGCCGGACGGAGGCATCAGGCTGTACAGCGTGGAGCAGAATCCTGGATACCGCAACCTCTGGGACTGCCCCAACCTGCTGCAGCAGAAATTCGGAGCCGAGTCTTTCTCGGTCAGCGCCACCCTCGTGTTCCGTCCCAACCCGGCCCTGCGCGGGGAGACAGCCGGATTTGCCGTAATGGGAGAAGATTATGCCGGCCTCAGGCTGCGGGAGACACCCGATGGCGCTGCGCTGGAGTATTTCAGCTGCTCTGACGCCCCTTCAGGCAGCGCGGAGGCAGTCTTGCCGCTCGCCCTGCTGCCCTGGGCCGGAAAGGAGCAGAATTTCCCCTACGCATCGGCGGGCGTCAAGGAAGTGCAGTATACGGCGGTGCGGGAAGCGCGCCTGTGGGTGCGCCTCAGCGTAAAGCCCCGCTACGGCAAGGGAGAATGGGTGCCCGATGCTATGTGCAGTTTCTCCTACAGCACCGACGGAGTGCACTTCACCGAAGCCGCGGAGCCGTTCCGGGCCGTTCCGGGCCGCTGGATAGGAGCTAAATGGGGATTCTTCTGCAACCGCACCAGGCCCAAGAACGACTCCGGCCGGCTGGACGTACTGCAGCTCCGAATAGAGACTGACTAATAGTATTCCGCGTTGTAGCGCGTCAGGATGTCCATATGCATATAGTTGTCGCGGCGGGCAGGATTCTTGCCGAACACTATGTGCTCGCTCAGGGCCTGTACCGCAAGTGACACCTGCTCGTCGGGGTGCTGCGCAATCAAAGTCGATACCGTGCCGCGGCGAAGCGCCGCAATGTTGGCGTCCAGGTTGTCAAAGCCCACCACCCGGCGCGCCTGGGCCGGATTCCTCTCCAGCCAGGGTACAATCAGGTGGATGCGGGAGTTGAACATCGCGATGTGGTGCGTGCCGGGGAAAGCGGCGAAAAAGGCGCTGAGTTCCTGGTCCGTGCGGTCCGGGTCGTCGGGATCGACGAACAGGCTCCTTACGATGCAGTCTGGGTTGTGTTCTTCAAGGTACGCCTTGAAACCGGCCCGGCGGTTCACGGTGGGGTCGGACTGGCGCAGGGGGTCGCGCTGCAGGCGGACGACAAGCACTTCATCCACGGGCAGGCCTCCGGTCAGCTGGTCACCGCAGAGATAGCCGCTCTTGAATTCGGGCAGGCCGAAATACGCCAGATAACCGTCATCCTCAATTTTAGAGTCGAAAAAGACATACGGGATGCCGCGCTTTTTCATATTGTCTATCAGCAACTTGGTCTCATCCCCGAACATAGGGGCGAGCACCACTCCCGCAGGCTCCGATTCGAGCATCTTCTGCCCCGTGCTCCGGAAAGACGCGATATCCCTCTGGTCGTATTCGAACACTTCCACATCGATGCCGAGGGGGCCGACGATTTCCTTGGCCTTTTCAACGCCTGCAACCGCTACGCTCCAGAATGAGCCCAGCCCGTGGACAGGTATCAGAAGCGCCACGCTCCTTGCGGAGCCGCGGGCCAGCAGCGAAGCGTACAGGTTGGGTTCGTAGCCAAGCTCGTCGATTGCCGCCATCACCTTGGCGTAACTCTTCTTCGAGACTTCGCCGCGGTTGTGCAGCACCCTGTCCACCGTCCCTTTCGAGAGTCCGGTGATGCGGGCGATATCCATTATCGTGGGTTTTTCATTCTGGGACATATCGCAGGTTTTATCCAAGGCAAAATTAATAAAAAATTTTAATTACCGTGCACGTGCACGAAAAAATTTCCGTTACCGTGCACGGAATTCAAAAATTATTGTATATTTGCAACCGGACACTATAATAATAATCAATGAATTGCCTTCTGAAATCAATGCTTTTCGCGGCCTCCGCCCTGGTGGCAGCGGCCTGCGGCGGCCCTGCAGACCAGTTTGAGGCCGTTTATGACGGTCTTCCCTTCGATATGCCGAGAGTCCAGGCCCCCTCTATTCCGGAGCGTTCGGTCAGCATCGCGGACTACGGCGCCGTCGGCGACGGCGTGACGGACAACACCCGCGCTTTCGCCGAAGCTCTCGATTATCTCGCATCCAAAGGAGGCGGCCGCCTGACGGTGCCCGCCGGCATCTGGCTGACCGGCCCCATAGGGCTCGGCAGCTGCACGGAACTGCACCTCGAAAAGGAAGCCATCCTCGTGTTCAATCCCGACCAGGACCTCTATCCCATCATCGACACCAACTTCGAAGGGCTTGACGTCCGCCGCTGCCTCTCCCCCATCCACGCCGAAGACGCACACGACATCGCAATCACCGGCGAGGGCATCATCGACGGGGCGGGAGACGCCTGGAGGGAAGTCAAGCGCCGCAAAGTGTCCGACGACCAGTGGAAGCGCATCATCGCCCGCGGAGGCTTCGTGCCCGAAGACCAGAAAGGCTGGTACCCCGACGAGGGCTACTACAAGGCCCGTCTGACCGCAGGTTCGCTGAACCTTCCCGACGCCTCCCTGGACGAAAACGAAATCAAGACTTTCCTGCGCCCCGTAATGGTCTCGCTGCGCGGCTGCAAGAGGGTGCTGCTCGAAGGCTGCACCTTCCAGAACTCCCCTTGCTGGAACATCCACCCGCTGTGGTGCGACCACCTCATAATCCGCGGCATCAACGTACGCAACCCCCATTATTCGGCCAACGGTGACGGCATCGACATCGACGCCTGCACCAACGTCGTCCTGACCGGTTCGACCTTCGACGTGGGCGACGATGCCATCTGCATCAAGTCCGGCAAGGACGAAGACGGCCGCAGGCACGCCCGGAAATGCGCAAATCTCATAATCTCCGACTGCACGGTCTACCACGGCCACGGCGGCTTCGTCATCGGCAGCGAGATGTCCGGAGGCGTGGAGAATATCCTCGTGCGCGGCTGCCGTTTCATCGGCACCGACGTGGGCCTGCGCTTCAAGAGCACCCGCGGAAGAGGCGGTCTCGTCAAAGACATCTGGTGCCGCGACATCTATATGAAAGACATTGTCTCCTACGGAGTTATCTTCAATCTTTACTACGCAGGCGTGGCCGCGACGGATATGTCCGGAGATGCCAAGTCCGACCTGCAGCCCGTGGACGAGACTACCCCTGAATTCCGCGACTGCCACTTCAGCGGCCTCGTGTGCGCAGGAGCCGGCCAGGCAATCTACGTCAACGGCCTGCCGGAGCAGCCTGTACGCGGCCTGGACTTCACCGACTGCTGCTTCAGCGCCAAGAAAGGCGCCGAGGTGCACTTTGCAGAAGACGTCTGTTTTGATAATGTCACCGTGAACGGAGAAAAATTATGATGAAAAGACTGTTTCCTGCGGCTTTTGCCGCCCTCTGGCTGATTTGCAGCTCCTTCACCATCCATCTGATGGGAGACAGCACTATGGCCGAGAAAGACCTATCCAAAGGCAATCCCGAGAGGGGCTGGGGTATGATGTTCCAGAACTTCCTGGATTCGGAAGTGAAAGTCGTCAACTACGCCCAGAACGGACGCAGCACCAAGAGCTTCATCGACAAAGGCCTCTGGGCCAAGGTCTATGAGGCCGTACGCCCCGGAGACTACGTATTCATCGAATTCGGGCACAACGACTCGAAGGAATCCGACCCCGAACGCTACGCCGCTCCCTGGGGAGCATATCAGGACAACCTTCGCATCTTCATCAAGGGCGTGCGCGAGAAAGGCGGCACCCCTGTGCTCCTCACCCCTGTCGCCCGCCGCTGGTTCAAGGAAGGCCAGCTCGACCGCAGATGCCACGGGGACTACCCCGCCGCTATGAAGCAGGTGGCGGAGCAGGAAGGAGTGACGCTGCTGGATGTAACTCCCCCAACCCTGGACTGGATAGAGGGCCTGGGAGATGAAGCCTCGAGGCCTTACTTTATGCA
>ODAI014312401.1_pt1 | contig 15308 bp, 12 predicted proteins | sample 1539321 | NCBI WGS metagenome assembly ODAI01 (sample SAMN02144231, study PRJEB22623) | gut metagenome | biome: sheep rumen | host: Ovis aries | place: New Zealand
CGGACTGAAGGCGTCATAGACGCGTACACCAGAGGGATAGTCCATCCTTGGCGGCCAGAAGGTGAGACCGCTCTGTGGCCATGTTTCAAAATCGAAAAGCAGGTCTTTCTCCTTCAGTTGCTGGTAAGCCTTGGTCATAGGACCAAAGCTTGCCCAGATGCTAATCATAAAGTGAGCATTCTTCTGATGAACCTTATCTATCATTCCCTTGCCGTCAGCATATTCTTCTGCGAGAAAGTCCATGGCGTTCCACAGATAGTTGGATCCCCAGTACTGCCAGTCCTGTATGATGCCATCGAGCGGTACCTGCAAGTCACGATATTTGTCTACCACATCCAGCAGTTCACGTGCACTCTTATAACGTTCTTTGCACTGCCAGTAGCCGTATGTCCAAAGAGGGAACATCGGCACATTCCCTGAAAGATGACGCATTTGGGCTATCACGCCGTCGACCGAACCACCGTACAAGAAATAATAATCGACAGCGTGTCCCACTTCCGAAGAGAATGTCATACCCTTCTGAACATCGTCATCAAACTGTGTACGTGAATAGTTATCCCAGTAAAGTCCCCATCCTTTGATACTCTGGAGAACATTCTGGAAGTCTTCCAGATTCGACTGTTCCATCAGTTTGTGTTCGCCACGCCGATTCATCTTTCCATTCTGGAACGTCCCCAAACCGTAGATGGCTTCATCCTTGTCGAGGATAAAAGTCTGGGCAACACGATAAGAACCTGCATCAGGTCCCTCAGTTCGAGGTTCGAAACTGCCCTCCCCCTTTTCTCTTAACAGAATCTTACCTTTTGCGCTAAAAGTAACAACACCAGTTTTGGCATCAACTTTTACAGTAAGCAAGTTGCTTTGCAGCTGGTTGCCACTGCGCTTCACTGCTACGTTTTCGGGTTGGGCAGTCACGACAAGGCTCTTTGCCGAAAAGTCTGCGCCAACAGGTGTTTTCACTACTCTCACAATGCCAGGAGTATAAAATTCCACACTCACATTCACATTGGCGGTACGGATTTCCACGGGATTGCCTTGAGCCTTCAGTACCGTCAGCAAGGTAAGTACTGTCAAAAAGAAACTACTCTTTTTCATATCTTTCAGGATGCTTTAGTTATTCAAGTTGCAAATTTACTAATAATAATCCGATTATCCTACGGATATTAGGTATAAAATAATAAAAAGACCTCCCCCAGCCTCTTTTTCCAGAGAGGCTGGGGGAAGGTCGGTCTATTCTGCTTCAGAACGTATATCCCAAAGTGAGTAGTGCTTGATGACGGGCGAAGGTGATGGGGGTGACGGGCGTTACGTTTTCAATATACACCTTCTTATCTGCACTCTCGAAATACTCGCCGTCGGCGAAGGGGAAGAGATCGCCCTTAGTGACCTGATACTGATAGGCTAAGTCGATGGAGAACTTGTTGATCTTGGTGCCAAAGCCTGCCGTGATGCGATGGGTGGGCTTCCAGTTGACGTAGTCGGTGGAAGAGGCATAGTACACACCTGGCGAAAAGACCTTCTGATTGCGATAGGCATCGTCGTTGCTACGGAAGGGTGAGCTGACGAAGTTGTAGCCTATGCGCACGGCAAAGTCCGGATCGGGACGAAGCTCGGCACCCACCTTCAGCGTGTGCTGACCACGGAAGCACTGCCCTATCTCATCGTTCATGGCTGCATCGCTACGGCTCTGAAGACCAGAATAGCCGGAGTCAGTGATGTAGCGCATATCGGCTGAGGTGAAGATGGTGAAGTCGTAGCAGAGTCCTAATGCGAGGTAGTCGCTGATGGTGTGGCCAAGGCTGAGCCCTAAGTTCCAAGGAGTAGAGTATTTGAACTTGTATTTTTCAGAGGAGTTGCGCTTCTCATCAACATAGGCAGTCAGATAGTTGTCGGTGGTCAGCGTGTACCAGGTGGGAGAAGCAAGCGAGAGACCTATGCGGAAAGATGACTCCTCAATAGGCCGCACTATCACACCTGCTTTCACATCAAAACCTGTACCTCTGATTGAGCGTTCATCGGTCATGCCTGCCATCGAAGGCGAAACGCCATTGGGCAGTTTCTGTCCAGCCTCTAAATGCTCATCGTAGGCGGTGAAGGAATCATAGTGAACACCGTGGATGCCGAAAGTAATTCCCCAAAACACTCTGTTATTCGAATTACCGCTCAGATTAAAGTCCCACTCACCAATATAGCCCTTGTTGCCTTTGTTAAGTGTGAAGTCTGAAGCCGTGAGAGGATAATAGGTATAGGTTTTATCCGCGTTCTCGAAAGCCAACAGGTTGAAGTAGGCATTGTCTATCTGCGACTCATAGTAGTTCACTCCGTCACGATCCTCGTTATCCTTATTAAAATAGCCGTTGAATGCCTTGACACCTGTCTGAACATTCTGCCCGGAACCGATGAAGCCTTCTTTGTCTTGAAAAGTCTGACTGGCAGCAAAGGCATTCGAGGCTGAAATGATGTGATTGAGATTGCGGTCCTTGTGGTAGTTGAATGAGAAATTCAGATAGGATGAAGCGCCTGTGCGATTGGACCAAACGAAGCCGGCCTGATCGAAGGAGATGTTGGTGGGATTGGCACCGCCGAACTTCTTGCTGTCCTGTTGCGAAACGACACTGAGTGATGCTCTTATCTCGCTGTGACGGAAGAGGCCCACGCCAGCGGGGTTAGTACCAATGGTTGAGATATCGGCTCCAAGCGCATCGAGCGCACCACCCATGCCCACGTAACGTGCTGTTCCGTTCAGGTCTTTCGTAGCAATATTGGCTGCATCATAGGCATCCTGAGCCATCATGGGCAATGCAAATACCAAGGATATTGTGCCAAGAAGAATCTTTTTCATAATCAAAAGCGTTTATATTAAAATATAATGTTCAAACAATATTAATATATGTTGAGTGTTTAAGTCATTTTTACCGACGGCCTCCTGAGCGACCACCACCGCCGCCATGCGATCCGCTGAAGCCACCGCCGCCACCGCTGCTGCGCGAACTGCCGAAGCTGGTGCCGCTACTGCCGCCATAGCTGCGCGAACTGCCATAGCTGCTGGAGTTGCCATAGCTACTTGAGCTGCTGCTACGGGCGCTGCCATAGCTGCTGGTGCGCGGAGAGGTGGAACGTGCATTGCCGTAGCTGATGCCACTACGCGAAGACGAGCCTGATACTGACCGGCCAACCGAACTACGCGAATAGCCGGAGCGGCCATAGACCACATTGCCGCGATTGATGGAGTGGCCTTTCGTACCTGAATAGACCATGCCACGCGAGCGACGGCCTGACCATCCGCTCGGGTAGTAGTGATGACGAGGATAGTGGTAGCTGTAGTAGCCGCCATAGTAGCCCCATCTATATGAATAGGGGCGGTAGTACCAAGGATCACGCCAATACCAGCGGTCATAATACCAAGGATCGTACCATACGTCGTACCAGGGATAGTAGGAAGAGTAGTACCAGGGCGAATGCCATGTAGAAGCAGCCCACTCATCGCTTCGTCCCTGATCGTAGCCCTGCCAGTAGGCCTCGTCGGGCGTGTAGCCTTCCCAGCGTGACATCTTGCGCGTCAGGCGGAAGTCGGCAGTCGAATCAGGATAGACCCCTGCTCCACCCGAAAAGTCAATGACATCACTCATGGTCGAGTCGCCGGAGATAGTTTGATAATAACTTCCGCCACGGCGATTATATTCATCGACAGACCTTGTCGAACCAGAATAGTAAGTATCACGGGGCAAGCCATAGGAGGCGCGGTCCTTCTCAATGCTTTTCTTGGAAGAAACGAAGTACATATCGTCGTCTTGAGCCTGAACAACGGTGCTAAAAACACCAATGGCAAATAATAGAAGTGTCCACTTTTTCATATCTTATCCTTTTTTATATTGTTTCACAATGCAAAATTATAACTATTTTCACTGCAAATGTACGGAAAAACCCTAAATGGAAGTAGGATTTTCCCTATTTTTTGTAAATTTGCATTCAAAAATTAACACACCAATGAAGTATTTTGTAGTAAACTTTAAAATACAAACTTCTGCCGACTTCATGCAAGATGCACGCGATGTGTTGTCTGCCATGGCTGGCGAAGCAGGCTTCGAGACCTTCGAAGATACCGATGGCGGACTGAAAGGCTACATTCAGCAGTCACTGTTCGACCAGACATTGCTCGAGGAACAGCTCTCAATGTTCCCGTTCGGCAAACAGACGGTTAGCTACAGCGTGGCAGAAGCAGAGAATCGCGACTGGAACGAACAGTGGGAGCTGGAGGGGTTTGAACCGATTGTCGTGGATTGCCATTCAAGTTCCGAAATAAAACATTTACATAGGGTAGTAATTCATGATGGTAGGCATTTGCCCGAACTCTCATCGGCAACTACATCACAGACTTCCTTGCTCACCATCGAGATAGATGCCCATTTGGCATTCGGCACTGGCACACACGAAACGACACGGATGATGATTGCCCAGTTGTTTTCACTGTCACTACAATCCAAGCTGGTGCTTGATTGCGGCTGTGGAACAGGCATTCTCGGCATTGCCGCTCTGAAAGGAGGTGCTACTTCTTGCACAGGTTACGACATTGACGAATGGAGCAGCGAGAATGCACGCCACAACGCAATCATCAACCATGTGGACGACCGTTTCACGTCACTGCTGGGCGATGCTACCGTATTAGAGACCATAGAAGAGAAGTTTGACATCGTCATGGCCAACATCAATCGCAACATTCTGTTGGCTGACATGCCAGCCTTCTGCTCTAAGATGAAAGCGGGAGGCACTCTACTGCTCAGTGGGTTCTATCTCAACGACGTGGATTTGTTAAGTAAGGAAGCAGTCTCCTTAGGACTCACACTAAAAAACCAGACTTCCGAAGGCGAATGGGCTTGCCTACAGTTCAAGGCATAAAGAAGACAAACGTCAGCGACTGATAGAACTGCATAAAGAAGATATAGACGACAAAAAGCACCGCCCACTGAGCTATGCCCATTGTCATGGCATGAAACACATCGGCTATTTTGCTGAAAGTTCTCACGGCATAGCCATAGACTGTAGAGACGAGCGTGAGGCACAACGCGACACTGGGCACCAAAGCGCGGCTGAACGGCGAGGGAAAAAGCGTACCTGTTGGTGACAGCAGAATGGCATGCGGAATGACAGTAAGCAGTAGCACACAAAGCGCAAAAACCAACAGAAGAATCAAGGCCATGCGGCGGCTCATCCGCTCACGATAATTTGTGGGGCTCATAAGGATTCGACTTTGCTTCATGACACCAGCAGACATGGCCAACAGGAGCAGATACGTGAGCCACGGCGACAAAATCATGGTGGCATACTGCCCGAAGAACCAGCGAATGCCTTCGTCAGAGAGCAGAGAGCGTACGCCGTCAACCATCATGCTACTGAGCAGCCATGACAGCAGCACAAGCAATACTTCAGCAACGACAAGGAAGGCCAATATCAAGACGGCATGACGCTCTTTTATCAGAATCCAGTCAGTTTTCATCGGCTTCAAGGTTGTCTATGTCAATGATTCCCAACTCCAGCGCACGCACAACCAGACGGGTGGCATTCACGCCGCTGCTGCCTTCAGGAAAGAGCTTCTGCACCAGCTCATTCTGCCGCTTTTCAAGACTTTTCACACCAAATGGCATTCCGCGAAGCTGCGTAATCTGGTCTTTGGTATAGCCCAAGGCTAAATGACGCAGGAACCGCTCATCGTACTCGTCAATCTCGTAGTTGACAAGTGCTTCTTGCTTGGATATCTGCGAACTGACGCTACGCTTGAAACGCTCCACAATTTTTCGGAGAATGGGTTCGTTGAAGACCAGTTGCTTACCGTCCATCACTGCGCTCACATCGTGACGTGTAAGCAGTTCGCCCGTCTTAAGAATAATTCCATCAGCTCCTGCATCAAGCACATCTACCCACAGTTTCTCGTTCAGTATTTCGCCTGTGAAAATGAGTACTTTCACTTCTGGATACTGTTCTTTAGTCTGACGGCACAGTTCAACGCCAACAGTTGTCGAGCCTCCAAGCCCCAGGTCAAGAAGCACAAGATCGGGAACCTGCTGTTTGAGTAGTTTGCGATATGCCGTCTCAGAGTCGGCAGTACCTATGATTTCAGCTTCCGGAATGTCATTACGGATGATGCCCTCCGTACCTTTCAATTCTAAGGGTACGTCCTCAACAATGATTACTTTGAAGTTCTGCATAAATTATATTTTGGTAAAGTTATTTCAATTCTCGTTCCTCTCTCACTCTGTTCTGTTCTTATGCCGCAGGCATGCCGCCCTGTGGCTTCTCCATGCTCACGAACTATCTGGCGACATATCAGGTAGGCGATATTGCCGGAAGACGGTGAAAAGTCAGCATCCATCTCAACGGGTAGTTGAATAGTGCAAACAACATACTGTTCATCTTTCGATATATAATTGATTTTCAACTCTTTGGTATGAGCTTCCTTACGAATCAGTTCAAACATATAGTCCAACTGTACGCGATTCCCAAGAATATCATTATCCAGCCGCGTCAGATGTAGTTTCGAGCCTTCGGTCTGCCGCCTCGCCTGTTCGCTAAGTATGCCATAGATTTCTCTGTAATATGCAGCCACTTCCTGTATAGCGGAATTGTTGCCTGCGTCGACAAGTTGACGGATGCGACTGGGATAATACATTGTTTCGTGCTTCAGTGCCGAAAGACAGTTATCCAATACTTGATTACTCACATGCAGACGGGCTTCTTCGAGTTCTATCCGGTGCAGTTCGTCACCCATCATTTCTAATTCTGCCAACTGTTTCTGTTGTTGGTCAGCACGACGTCCCATGGTCTGAACAACTTGTACCACAATGGCAACAATCAGGATGAGCATCATGAGTATCAGCAGAATGACAGCAACACTACGGTCGGTCTGGGACTGCTGCATCTTGCGGCAGTAGTCTTCGAGTGTGCTGTCCGCTGAGAGTTCCTTGAACAGCTGGGTATAGATGCGGTTGTTGAAAGCATAGAGCTGCCATTCATGCAGTGCGAGGGCTGCCACGGCACTCTCATTACGCACCATGAGCAGGATGTTGTAGTTCAGTTTCACACCGTTATGTAGCCAGGAAACTTCGGCTATACTCGTTATTCCCTCACCGAATAGCATCAGGGTGTCCGCCGATGACGGATGCAGGCCCAGATAGTATTGGTTTAGGCAGTTCAGACATGAATCGGCAAAATCAATAGTTTGTCCGTAAGTTCCACGTATGTTAGAATAGTAGGTTGAGTCAGCATAGTTGCTGGCATGCTGCAACAGTGTGTTGTCGGCATTGGCGGAAGTGGTATAGCCCATAGCTACAGATAGAACCACAAGTGTTCTCACTATACCCTTTGGCAGGCGGAAGAAGAAGCGGCTTCCCTCTCCCACCCTGCTTTCTGCCGACAGGCGGCACACGCCGAAGATGCGGCTCGTCTTCTTGTATTTCTCTATAATACCACGACAGTTCTGTAGCCCGAACCCATGACCCCCTGCCACTTTGTGGTCGAAGACCTGTGCGAGTTGCTCTTCACTCATGCCAACGCCCGTGTCGGCAACTGATATTTCTACATAGTCAGCCGTTTCTTCTGCCGATACGGTGACGCTCCCACCTTCTGGAGTACACTTACGTGCATTGTCTGCAAGGGTATTCAGCATGAAGAGTGTGAGCACCTTGTCGGCCTTCACCTTCGCGGTGGACGGCAACACCAGAAGGTTAATCTTCTTCAGTAGGAAACTGCGCCGCCCCTTTTCAATGATGTCGAAGAGCTGCTGTAGCTCAAATGACTCTATGTGAAGGCTCAGTTCGCCCTGACGCAGCTGAATCCAATGAGTGAGAATGCTGTTTTGCTCATTGATGCGGTCGGTCAGTTCCCGCACGTATTGCAGTCTGTCGGCATCCTGTTCTTCGTTCCGGCCCAGTCGCTGCACATCATGAAGCATGCGGTCGATGAGCGGTGTGATGCTGTTGACAAGTGAGATCTTTGCCCTCTGCTCCAGATTCCTGCGCTGTGCTTCCTCCAGCTTCTGCTGTTCCATAACCAGCTGTTCTGAGAGTTCCTCACGCTGTTCATGTAGTCCGTCGAGTTGTTCTTGTCTGACAAGCTGCCGACGAGAGACGATGTACAGGAGGCGCAACACACCGATGAGAAGGAGGAGTGCCACGACAACTATCACGAGTAGTTTGTTGAGCTGAGCAACGCGCTCGTCCAGCTGTCCAGCACGAGCTTCGAGCGAACGATCCTGACGTGTCTGTTCTTGCAAGTCAAGATATATGTTGCGGTTCATGTCGCTTTGCGCCTTGTCGTTGACAGCTGCATAGACAACACTCAGCTGTTCCCTGATACTTGCGACAAGGTCGGGAGCTTGGTTGACTGCCGAGTTGGCCAGAGCCTGCTCCAAGCAGCTTAATGCGGTGCCATAGTCGCCTAAAGCACGATGACAATTGGCAAGTGTACGGTAGGCACCTGCTATCTGATAGACATCACCATAGTTCTGAAAGGCAGCGAGTGCTTCTTCAGCCAGGCGGACAGCTATCTGACGGTCATTAATGCCATGCAGTCCCAATTCCTCCAATGCCCAGCCATTACGCTCCACCAACAGCTGCCGCCCGTCTTCGCTTGCCAAATGGTCGGCCATGGCTTCAAGGGCGTTACCAACGAAGTAAGGCGAAGAGGTGAGAACAGCCAGGCCATAACATTGTAGCAGGCACTGAAATTCGCTCTGCTCTATCTGATATGACGTGCCATCGGTGATAATGCCACCGGCACCGATATTATAGAGTAAGTTCATCCACTGAGCAGTGTCTCGCTCCACCCAGTTACCTATAGAAAGAAGCGCATCGACTGACTGCTGTTCAAGTCCTACATAATAAAAATAGGTGGAAGTGACGATGGCCAACTCCGACTCCGCGTAGAGCAGACGTGCCTTCTGCCGCTCGGAAAGCTGGTCTCGCTCCTCATAAATACGCTGGAGCGACTTGCGTGCCAAAGTTCTATAGTCGTAAAACTCCCTGTTGTGCGACATTCGCTGACAGAGGCGCATCTGAAGTACGTCTGCCACCATGAGTTCCAACTGGTTGTCGGTGAGAGAATAAACGGAGTCAAGCTGCTGTTTGGCACGTACATAGTCCATTCGGTAGATACTGACGAATGCAAGGTTGTTCAGGGCTTCGGCCTTTCCGTCAGTATAGTCATCAGCCCGGCTGTAAGCCTCGCGTGCATAGTGTTCTGTAGAATCAAGACTCCGATAGTGATAGGCATAAGACAAAGAATTCAGCTTGTCCGTCGCCTGCCTATCTGGCGACGAACAAGCTGAGAGAATGCATAATGCAAGCAGCAGGCTATGCGCGTGCCTTAGCCACATAACCGAGTGCCTCCTTGCACTTGTCGGTCACGTACTGCCAGTCGCCAGCCTTCACCTTGTCGCTGGGGAAGAGCTTCGAACCCATGCCCACGCAGAACACACCAGCCTTGAACCAAGACTTGAGGTTCTCTTCCTCAGGTGCGACACCACCGGTGACCATGATTTTTGACCAAGGCATGGGAGCTTTCAGTCCCTTCACCATGCTGGGGCCAACCACATCGCCTGGGAACACCTTTGTCAGGTCGCATCCCAGTTCCTGAGCCTTTCCAATCTCGCTCACTGTCATGCAGCCGGGGCAGTAAGGCACCAAACGGCGGTTGCACACGGGAGCAATGTCGGGATTGAAGAGCGGACCTACAACGAAACATGCACCCAGCTGTAAATACATGGCTGCAGTGGGAGCGTCGACAACGCTTCCGATGCCAAGAGCCAGTTCAGGGCATTCATGGTCGGCCCATTTCACCAATTCGCCAAACACTTCCTGGGCGAAGTCGCCACGGTTGGTAAACTCAAATGCACGCACACCACCTTCATAGCAAGCCTTCACTACGTTCTTACAGGTCTCAAGGTCCTTGTGATAGAACACGGGAACCATGCCAGTGTCGCCAATTTTTTTCAGTACTGCAATTTTATCAAACTTTGCCATTTTTTTCTATTCTTTAATTTCCCTTTTCAAATACATTCGGCAATCAAAGACGGCAACAAGTTCCCATCCTTCGAAACCCAGTTTGTTGAGTTTCTTCTCTGTACCTACAACAGAGGTAATCACCTTATATTCGAACTGTTTCATAACTTTTTATCTCTGAACGCGTCCACTGGCGTTGCCGCCGGCAAGACTTTCCACTTCCTCTACGCTCACCAGGTTGAAGTCGCCATTAATGGTGTGCTTCAGTGCCGATGCAGCTACGGCAAACTCCAGAGCTTCGCCCTGCGTCTTCTTTGTGAGCAGGCCATGGATGAGACCGCCGGAGAAAGAGTCGCCACCACCGACGCGGTCGATAATGGGATTAATCTCATAACGCTTCGACTGGTAGAACTCCTTGCCGTCGTAAATCAAAGCTTTCCAACCGTTGAACGTTGCACTGTAGCTCTCACGCAGTGTAGAGACCACATACTTAAAGCCGAACTCATCACGCATCTGCTTGAAGATGCCCTCGTAGCCAGCTGCGTCGGTCTTTCCGCCCTCAACATCGGCATCGGGCTTGAAGCCAAGGCAAAGCTCTGCATCCTCTTCGTTGCCAATGCAAACATCGACATACTTCATCAGCGGACGCATGATGCTAATGGCTTTTTCCGACGTCCACAGCTTCTTGCGGAAATTCAAATCTACCGACACAGTTACGCCGTGGCGCTTGGCTGCCTCACAGGCCAGACGGGTGAGTTCGGCAGCCTTGTCGCTGATAGCGGGTGTGATGCCGCTCCAGTGGAACCAGGCTGCTCCTTCCATGACAGCATCGAAGTCGAAATCAGAAGGATCGGCTTCGGCAATGGAAGAATGAGCACGGTCATAGATGACCTTAGAAGGACGCATCGATGCACCAGTCTCAGCATAGTAGAGACCTATACGATCGCCACCACGGGCAATGAATTGCGTATTCACGCCATATCGGCGCATTGCATTCACTGCTATCTGACCAATCTCATGCTTGGGCAGCTTCGACACGAAATATGCCTCATGGCCATAGTTAGCCACGGAAATGGCTACGTTGGCCTCACCACCGCCAGGGATGATGCGGAATGATTCACTCTGAATAAAACGGTCGTTGCCTTGAGGCGACAGGCGAAGCATGATTTCGCCCAATGTTACGATCTTTGCCATTGTTTTTGCTTTGTTTTTATAGATTAAAATACAATATTATAATTACAACCGCAAAATTAGTTATTTTTTTATTAACTCACAAGTTTTTTAAATACAAAAATCTTAAATAGAGAATAATATGAATTATTTTTACAACAAAGCCTCTGAGAATCGCGCGAAAGTGAGGAAACGCACATTGGGCGAAAATTTCAGATAAAAAGATTCTTTAAGTGTAGTTTTCTATTGTTTCAGTGAGATGACATTGAGTTCTTATTGAAATTGTGATGAGTTTTCACTTATAACTACATAGTGATATGAAAGGAATCGCAATGAGAAATCAAAGGAATCACAAGGAGAAATCAAAGGAAACACCAGACGAGCACTTTAAGAACACGCAGGAAATCCAATGAGAAGGTGACTGCGGAGACAACTTAATAAAGAAAAAAACGGCTAAAAAAATGGCACAAACCGACAAAACAAACAACAAAAATGTAAAATCGAACAATACAAGCGATCATTAACTATCAGAATTGTCTCTAAAACATCCAAAATCGGTAACAGAAAAATCCAGAATGCTTTAAAAAAAAAGACCATTTTTTACATGAATAATTTTTACATTTTATCATTGACGAAGCGCCTATACACAGTTAAATACCCTTAAAAAACGCCAAAACTATGCAAATGTGTTTGCTCTGCTAACGTTTACTCGATAACTTTGCAAATGATATAAAAAATATAGTTTGCTTTAAAAAGACTATGGCATCGGACAAAATCAGAATAAAGGATATAGCAGAGAGAGCCGGAGTAAGCGTAGGAACAGTAGACCGAGTACTGCATGAACGGCCTAACGTTTCGAAGGAGGCGCGTGAAAAAGTGGAGAAAGTACTGGCCGAAATGGACTATCAACCAAACATGTATGCATCGGCTTTGGCATACAACAAGAACTACCGGTTCTACCTCATCATTCCCAACCACGAGAACGAGGCATACTGGGACGAAGTGGAAGAAGGTGCTACTGGCGCAACAACACAAAGAAGAGACTTTGGCATCAAACTGTACACCCTCTATTATGAACGTTTCAACCCCACAAGTTTCTCGAAGACAGCACGCGAATGTCTCAAGGAGCAGCCAGACGGTGTAATCGTTATTCCGTCGACACTCGATGCAACTAGGCAGTTCACCGACAAATTACATGAGCTACAGATCCCCTTCATACTACTGGACTCCTACATGCCTGACCTGAAGCCCCTTGCCTTCTTCGGACAGGATTCTTTCCAGAGCGGATATTTCGCTGCACGAATGCTGATGCTCATCGCCCTAAAGGAGAAGGAAATCATGCTCATGAAACTGCTGAAGAACGGACAGGTGGGTTCCAAGCAGCAGATGAACCGTGAGACAGGATTTCGACACTACATGATGGATCACTTTCCTGGAACAACCATCATCGACGTAGACTTACCATGGGACAAACCAGAGACTTATGACGAAACACTGGAGATATTCTTTAAGAAACATCCCAACGTTCATCACTGCATCACGTTCAACTCGAAGGCACACATTGTGGGTGAATTCCTGCTGAGAACTAACCGAAGAGACGTGCAGATTATGGGGTACGACATGGTGCCGAAAAACGCTGACTGCGTGCGACAGGGAAGCATCTCGTTTCTTGTAGCACAACATGCCTACATGCAGGGATATGCATGCGTGAAAGCACTGTTCGATGCCATTGTCATGAAGAAAGAAGTGACCCCCGTAAACTATATGCCCATCGAACTGTTGACGAAGGAAAACATCAATTTCTATTGCAGAGAAAATATCGGATAATTAAACATACTTAACGACTAATTTATGGAACAGAGAACTTATCTGAAAATCAATCCGGCCGACTCCGTGGTGGTCTGTCTCGTAGAAAAGAAAAAAGGCGACATCATTGAGGCTGGTGGTGAGCGCGTAGTGCTCACAGAGGATGTGCCGGCAGGACATAAAGTGCTTCTGAGAGACGTGAAGGAAGGCGAAAACATCATCAAGTATGGCTACCCCATAGGGCATGCTCGCCGCAATCTGAAGGCAGGCGACTGGGTAAACGAGAACAACCTGAAGACCAATCTGGCTGGAACACTGGAGTATACCTACAATCCTGTCAACGAACCGTTGAACATCAAGAAGGAGAACCGCACGTTCATGGGGTATAAAAGAAAGAATGGTGACGTTGGTGTTCGCAACGAGGTGTGGATTGTACCGACAGTAGGCTGCGTCAATGGTATTGCTGAACGCATAGCACAGAAACTGCGCGAAGAGACGGGATGCAAAGGCATAGACGATGTGCATGCCTGGCACCACAACTTCGGATGCTCACAGCTGTCGGGCGACCATGAGAACACTCGGAAAGTGCTCCGCGACATCGTGCTTCACCCGAATGCCGGAGGTGTGCTGGTGCTCGCACTCGGCTGCGAGAACAACCAGCCAGACGACTTCATGCAGATGCTGGGCGACTACGACAAAGAACGCATTAAACTGCTGGTGACACAGCGCGTGGAGGGCGACGAAACAGAAGCTGCCATGCAGATGCTGCGCGAACTATACGAGACGGCACGTCACGACGAGCGTGTGGAAGTGCCTGTGTCGAAACTGCGCGTGGGGCTGAAATGTGGTGGCTCTGACGGATTCTCAGGCATCACCGCCAATCCCCTCGTGGGCGAATTCAGCGACTGGCTGGTGGCACAGGGCGGTACAAGCGTTCTAACAGAAGTTCCCGAAATGTTCGGTGCAGAGACAATTCTCATGAACCGCTGCGAAACGGTGGAACTATTCCAGCAAACGGTATCGCTCATCAACAACTTCAAGGAGTATTTCCTTTCACACGGAGAACCCGTCGGCGAGAATCCGTCACCAGGAAACAAGGCTGGAGGCATATCGACACTTGAGGACAAGGCACTTGGGTGTACACAAAAGTGCGGTCGCGCACCTGTGAGCGGTGTGATGGAATACGGTGACAGACTACAGAACACAGGACTGAACCTTCTCTCGGCTCCTGGCAATGACCTTGTAGCAGCTACCGCACTTGCCTCATGCGGATGTCATCTGGTGCTCTTTACCACAGGGCGAGGAACGCCATTCGGAACGTTTGTACCTACGATGAAGATTGCCACCAACCCTACTCTGGCAGCACGGAAGCCTAACTGGATTGACTTCTCTGCAGGACAACTGGTAGAAGGACGAACCATGGAGGAACTTGTTCCTGAGTTCATCGACAAAGTGCTAGCAGTGGCATCGGGCGAGAAGGCTCGCAATGAAGAGAATGGCTATCGAGAGATTTCCATCTTCAAGAACGGTGTAACACTTTAAAGAACAGTATTTTTTCGGGGGTACTAAACGATTTTGTACCCCCGAAAAAAAAAACTATAATTTCACCAATTCGGCATAAATGCGTTGAACGGGCAGTCCCATCACGTTGAAATAGCTACCGTCGAGACCCGTCACACCAATATAGCCAATCCACTCCTGAATGCCATAGGCACCCGCTTTATCAAACGGATGGTAGTGTTCAACATAGAATTGGATTTCTTCGTCTGAAAGCCGTTTGAACGCTACATCGGTGGTAACAGAGAACTGCCGCTGGATGGTAGAAGTGGTAAGACACACACCGGTGACGACTTGATGCTTGCGTCCACTCAGTTTACGCAACATTCTATAGGCATCAGCTTCGTCAGCAGGCTTCCCCATCACCTCGTCACCTACTACCACAATGGTGTCGGCAGTAATGATGAGCTCGTCGGCATGCATCACCTTACGATAGGCAGCTGCTTTCTCAGCCGCAATATACTGTGCTATCAGGTTCACTGGAAGTGTGTCGGGATAGCTCTCTTCAATGTCGGGTAGAACACGAACATCAAAATCAATGCCAAGCCCTGAGAGTAGTTCCTGGCGACGGGGTGAATTGCTGGCGAGAATGATGTGGTATTTTCTTAGATTATCGAGCATAACGGTAAATGTTTTTAGAAGGTGGATTCACTTTCTATTTGCTTCAGCAGACTACCACCCAAAGGCTTTATCGTCCATAACCCACTTGCCTTGAGCGCGAAGCGTCTGCTCAATGACATCGCGACCACAACCGTAACCGCCAGGCAGATGGCTTATATAAAG
>ODAI010796304.1_pt1 | contig 15302 bp, 11 predicted proteins | sample 1539321 | NCBI WGS metagenome assembly ODAI01 (sample SAMN02144231, study PRJEB22623) | gut metagenome | biome: sheep rumen | host: Ovis aries | place: New Zealand
CTTGACGCTGCGTGCTCGTATCTTCCCTCGTCGGATTCTGTTACCGAGGGCGAGGATTATTCCTATGACGTGAAGTACACTATCGGTTCCTTCCTCAGGCAGCTCGAAAGCTATCAGGAGGACTTCCGCTCGGGTCTGAAATACTACTACGACCCGAAGACACACAAGTATATCTATTATTTTAACGGCGAACTCAAAATAACGAAGTTCAAGCCGCCGGCTGTCTATCTCAAAGCGCTCGCTATCGCGCTCGTCGGCGGAGGTATCGTGCATCTCATCACCTATTTCGTCGCCAAGAGCAACTATAAGTTCAAGGCAAAGACTGACCCGAAAATATACCTCTCGCGCGAGGAGACAAGGTTCAATTTCCGCGATGACCACCTGCTGCGCTCGAATACCACAAAGACATACATCTCTTCAAACAGCAGCGGCGGCGGTCATCACAGCGGCGGCGGTCACCGGAGCGGCGGAGGTCACCACAGCGGCGGCAGCCACGGCGGCGGCGGAAGACACAGATAAGCGCAGTATCAGCAAAAATCGCTTGACAAAAAGTGATTATTGTGGTATAATGCAGTCATAAACCAGTGAAGAAGTGTGAGTAGCCGCTTCATAAGCGTTCCAGAGAGCCTGCGGTCGGTGTGAGCAGGTGCGTGAGGCTGCGGTGAATGGACTTCCGAGGGCGGACAGAAAGGACTTTGCGTCTGAGTAAGCGAGCCGCAGCGGTCCTGCGTTATCAAAACCCGTGTATGAAAGTACACACGAGAGGACGTTTTTACGTCAAGCGGGGTGGCACCGCAGAAGCTGAATGGATATTCGCTCCTGTCCCGGCATTTCAGATAATGTCGGACAGGGGCGCTGTTTTTTTGTCCGATAGACAAACAAATTCTGATAAAAAGGAGAAGATCACAATGGCAAAAGAAATACCTTACAAGATTTACCTCGAAGAGAGCGAGCTCCCGAAGCAGTGGTACAATGTCCGCGCTGATATGAAGAAGAAGCCGGCTCCTCTCCTCAATCCCGGTACAGGCAAGCCTGTCACAGCTGAGGAGCTCGGAGCTGTGTTCTGCGATGAGCTCGTTAAGCAGGAGCTCGACGATACAACTCCCTACATCGACATTCCCGACGAGATACTCTCATTCTACAAGATGTACCGTCCTTCACCGCTCGTAAGAGCTTACTGCCTTGAAAAGGCTCTCGGTACTCCGGCTAAGATCTACTACAAGTTCGAGGGCAACAATACCTCGGGAAGCCACAAGCTCAACTCTGCTATCGCGCAGGCTTACTACGCAAAGAAGCAGGGACTCAAGGGTGTTACCACCGAGACAGGCGCAGGTCAGTGGGGCACGGCTCTTTCAATGGCTTTCTCTTACTTCGGTCTCGACTGCCACGTTTATATGGTAAAGGTATCATACGAGCAGAAGCCCTTCCGCCGCGAGGTAATGCGTACCTACGGCGCAAGCGTTACTCCCTCGCCCTCAGACACAACAGAAGTAGGAAGAAAGATCCTCGCTGAATTCCCCAATACAAACGGAAGTCTCGGCTGTGCTATCTCTGAGGCTGTTGAAGCTGCGACCACTAAGGAAGGCTACCGCTATGTTCTCGGAAGCGTTCTCTCTCAGGTACTTCTCCACCAGTCCATTATCGGCATGGAGGCAAAGATAGCTATGGATAAGTACGGTATCAAGCCCGATATCATCATCGGCTGTGCCGGCGGCGGCTCAAACCTCGGCGGACTCATCTCTCCCTTCATGGGTGAAAAACTCCGCGGTGAGGCTGACTACAAGTTCATTGCAGTTGAGCCTGCTTCCTGCCCGAGCTTAACACGCGGCACCTATGCCTATGACTTCTGCGACACAGGAAAGGTTTGCCCGCTCCAGAAGATGTACACTCTCGGCAGCGGCTTCATGCCCTCCCCGAACCACGCAGGCGGTCTGCGCTATCACGGCATGAGTGCTATCCTCTCCGAGCTCTACGACCAGGGTCTAATGGAGGCTCGCTCTGTTGAGCAGACAGCAGTATTTGAAGCTGCACAACAGTTTGCAAGAGTTGAAGGTATCCTCCCTGCTCCGGAGAGCAGCCACGCTATCCGTGCAGCTATCGACGAGGCTATCAAGTGCAAGGAGACCGGTGAAGAAAAGACCATACTCTTTGGTCTTACCGGTACAGGCTACTTTGATATGTACGCATATGCAGCTTACAACGACGGCAGAATGACCGACTATATCCCCACTGATGAGGAAATAGCTGCTTCTCTTGCTAATCTGCCCAAGATAGACTGATATCCTGACAAACAAACTTCCCCCGGAGGCTTCACAGACCTTCGGGGGAAGACTTTTTATTCATAATTAAAATTAGATACTCGAATGTCAGACCCATAAGAGCGATCCGTGAAGGGCGCAGCCTTCGGCTGCTCATGCCTTTCTGAGCATCTTTCTGAGCGTCATGAGAAACGCCTTGTAGTTGAGGAATATCTCGGCAGCTATCATGATAACGAGCCAGAGACCGAATGCAGCCGGCTTTGCGATGATGACCCAGCACATCACAAGGAGTATCGTGGTATTGACGATGGACTTCACCGCATCGAAACGGAACGGCACATAGTATCTCGCATCGATTATTCTTGCCCAGAAGCAGAGATAATAGCTGAGGAAGGTCGCAATGGCAGCGCCGTGGATGCCCCACTCGGGGATGAGGAAGAAGTTGAGGACGATATTCGCCATGCTTGCCGTGAAGCTTGTCCAGAAGGAATTCTTGGTATGCTTTGTAGCGGTATAGATACTGCTGAGGAACTGGTCAAGGCACATGAACAGCACCGCCACTACCAGCACGGGAGTGTACTTGTATACCGCCTTATACTCACCGAAACGCGCTGTGCTGACGAATATCGGAGTGACGATCTGCACTCCCGCGATAAGAAACGCCGAGGCAACGAACAGGAGAGCCTCATAAGCGCCGTATACCTTCTCATAGAAGCGGCTGCGGTCGTCGGAATCGTTCTCCATGATAGCGGACATATTCCACGCCTGAAAGAATATCGTCGAGACCATTGAGATGAGGTTCGGGACCTTAGTTGCAAGACCGTAGATACCGGCAGCGCTCTCGCCGAGTTCTACCCTGTCGCTGTGCATATAGCGGATGAAAAGTCTGTCTGAGAAGCCGGTTATCACCCACATGACGACGGTAGGTATCAGGGGAACGGCGAACTTCATCATGCTCGTTGCGAGGCGTTTATTATAGCTTTGTATTCTGAGGTACTGGTGAAGTCCCGCGACGATGAACAGGAACACTGCCGAGCAGAGGTCGGAGAGGATGACCGAGAGCATGAAGCCCTTGACGCCCCAGTGGAGGTTGGAAATAAAGATGATGCTGAATATCAGCAGGGTTATCGTAGCGAGTATGCCGTCGAGGGAGAAAAGCTTGACCATTCCTCTTGCACGGACGAACTGCGAGCACAGTGACCTGAACGCCGAGGTGCAGACGTAAATGAGGAGGAGTATGGTATAGCCGTCAATGAAGTCGAGGAAGGAGATTATCCTGAATATCGGTGTACACAGCAGCATCAGCACCAGTCCGATAGAATTGAGGACGGTGGCTGTGGTGAAGACCTGTGATTTATCGTACTTGCTATCGAGTCCGAAGCGGATTATAGCCTCGGTCATTGAGAATGTGAATATCGGCAGGAGGAAGTTTGCAGTTATCTCAAGGAGTTCCTTAGTGCTGAGGTCGGCAGGGCTGATGTTCTTAGTATACAGCCTCGTCAGCAGCATTACAAGTATCTTTGAGCCGAAGCTGCCGATAGCGAAAATAATGGTATTGAACGCTAATTTTTTATATTTGTTCATTTTTGTCTCCGGTATTTCTTTAGTTCACGATTACATGATTCGGGATAAGGGAATGTACGGTTATGACTATTTTTTTATCCGTTCGATAGCCTTTGAGCAAAGGAAGGCGAGTATCTTGTAAGCATTGGTTATAACGAGTGCCCAGAACACTGCGTGGAGGAATACATAAAGCCACGGCTGCCAGACATGGGTGAAGCGGTCGTAGTTCCAGCTTTCGCCGGGTGCGGGGGGATATTTACCGGTGAATTTTCCGTAGACCTTTCGGTCGAATACATAGGATATCAGGTAGAGAGCAAACGTTGTTGAGGAAAGCTGCTGGAGGACGAATTTAACGCGCGGGTTGCTTGTGGTGATATCGAACAGCAGCAGGAATATGCAGACCGCCATGATGAATACGGGGTAAGTGCTGTAGTCATTGAAGTGCCATGATGTGAAGTGATAGTTGTTATCTGCATTGGTGCTTGCGATAGTGTGCTTGTATGAGCTTTCGGTGATGAATGCCACACATGAAGCGAACACAAAGAATATCAGTGCCTTGTTCCGCAGACAGCGCTTAGGAGGATATTCTCTGATATAAGCTCCCGCATAATAGTATGCAAGCGGCCACATACCGCTGAGATAGTCCGGGAAAAGTCTCGCCTGGTCATTCGCCTTGAAGCCGAGGAAAAAGCTTCTTGCAAAAACAGAGAATGCGGTTATCGTGATGAGAAGGATGAGCCTCTGGTTTCTTGTCTCAAGGCCGTTGAACGCGAGGTTCAGGAACGGTATCATGCAGAAAATGGCAATGTAGTAGTTCACATACCAACCGTAGTCGGCGGCATTGAATTCGAGGTATTTTTTCAGAATGATCCATTTTGTGTATTCGGTATGGAACACAGTGTGATTGGCTCTCAGGCAGAGTATACCGATAAACAGGTAAATAACGATGATCTTTATCAGGCCCTTGTAATAGGAAGGGCTGAACTTCTTGTTTTTCATGAGGTAGCCGGTCGTAATCATGAACAGCGGAACGCAGGTATATACGATCCACCGCAGAGCGATAGGCACGATATACTCAGTATCTCCCGAGTGTATCTCGGCGCCGTAGAATCCGTTGTAGAGGAAGGTGTGTATACCCACGACGAAAAAAGCAGCAAGTATCTTTACTATGTCGATACCTGCAAAATACGGCTTTGCCGGAGCAGAGGGTTTCAAAGGTGTCTGATCAGGGGGCACTGCGGCAGCAGCTGTCCGGCGCTGTGAAGATTTTTTACTCATTGTCGTTGTCCTTTCTTTCGGAAATAACTGAATTTATTATATAACAATTTTGCATGAGTGTCAAGCCTTAAATAAGCGGAAAGTCACGTTGGGCAGCAAGAAATCCCGAATAGCATATCCGGGGCATCACTGCACAAAAAAATAACCGCCGCAGCTAAGCCCGGACGGTTATTTCATTTTATTAAACTTGCTGGATCATCAGCTTATTTTTCAGAATTTATGAACATATCGTAGATACGTCTGATAGCCTCGGGAAGGTCGTGCTCGCTCACACCGACGATAACGTTCAGTTCACTTGAGCCCTGGTCTATGAGCTTGACATTGATGCGCGCATGGGCAAGGGAGGCAAATATACGCGCAACAGTACCTCTTGTATTCTTCATTCTTCTTCCGACTACTGCAAGCATTGCGATGCCGTCCTCGATCTCGAGGTGGTCAGGCTCAACAGCCTTTCTCAGACCTGCAAGCACCTTATCGCGCACCGGTGCGAGCTTATCCGTGCTGAGGGTGATGCTCATTGTGTCGATACCGGAGGGCATATGCTCGAAGGAAAGGCCGTTGTCATAGAGTACCTTGAGCACCTTCATGCCGAAGCCGGTCTCGTTATTCATCATAGCCTTTTCTATGTTGATAGTGCTGAAGCCCTTCTTTCCGGCAATACCGGTGATGGTATGGTTGAGGCTTTCCTTGCTGAAATCGAAGTCATTGGAGACTATCATAGTGCCTGCGTCCTGAGGGCGGTTGGTATTGCGGATATTTATCGGTATTCCTGCCGAACGGACCGGGAAAATAGCGTCCTCATGGAGCACGGAGGCGCCCATATATGCAAGCTCACGGAGCTCACGGTAGGTGATTGTATTTATCACGTCGGGATTCTCAACTATTCTCGGGTCAGCCACAAGGAAGCCTGAAACATCGGTCCAGTTTTCGTATATATCAGCCCTTACAGCATTTGCGACGATAGAACCGGTAACATCCGATCCGCCGCGTGAGAAGGTCTTGATATAGCCCTCCGTGGTCTTTCCGTAGAAACCGGGGATAACAGCATTGTCGAGGCCCTTGAGCCTTGTGCGGACAGCCTTTACGGTCTCGTCGAGGAGGAGAGAGCCCTTTGTATCGAATACGATAATGTCAGCAGCGTCAACGAAGCTGAAGCCGAGATACTTCGCAAGCACCTTGCCGTTCAGGAACTCACCGCGGCTTGCAGCGAAGTCCTTTGCGGGGCGGGCTTTGAGTTCACTGACGATAGAATCGAAATCCTCGTCGAGGGACATATCAATGCCGAGCTCAGATATTATGCCGTTGTAGCGGTCTCTTATGAGCTGAAAATCGTCAGTAAAGTCCACGCCGCTGCCGGCAAGCTCGCAGCACTTGTAGAGCATATCCGTGACTTTGATATCGTCCGAGAAGCGCTTTCCGGGTGCAGACGGAACAACATACTTTCTTTTAGGGTCGCTCTTGATTATCTCAGCGACTTTCCTGAACTGTGCAGCGTCAGCGAGAGAGCTGCCACCGAATTTTACAACCTTATCAGCCATTCAGATCATTCCTTTATAAAAGCTGCCGCGGCGGGGCAGCTTGATATTTTTGTGACAATCAAATAGCAAACGACAATATCGGCGTTTGCTATTTGCGATGCACTTTAAATCATCCATTATATCGAACGTCAAATTATTATTGGCGTTCAATATAATTATACTTGAAATCGCACAGAAAATCAATAGACTGAAAAATAGAAAATCCGGCACGGCTTGCTTGTATTTTTGGTGAATACGCTTGTACGCCACTGGCGCACAGCTTGTGTTATCCGCCGGTTGTCTGCTGAAAAACTGTTATCAGGCGATGCAATACAGATATCGACCTTGTTTCACGGCTTTCCACCGTACAGAATGGGGCCTTGCGATTATTTCCGGGGGACTGGACAAAATCTATTGACTTTCACGCCTGTTTATTGTATAATTATTGTAGTATATCTTCAGCTATGAGGTGAAATTCTATGGCAAAATACAAAGCAATCGAAAAACAGGGACAGATCGGCATCCGCTGCAAGCTCAGCTCCGGTGAGTCCATAAACAGCAGCGAGATACTCTATTTTTCCCAGCACTACATCCGCGGTCTTATGCAACCCACCGTCGAGGACGCCGGCAGACTCATGTTCATCGGCGCACAGGGCGTTCCGCTGAGACGTTTTCTCCGCAACCCTATCAACAAGGATCACTTCTTCATGATGGCTGCACAGATCATCGAGACATACAAATCTGCCGTGAACAACGGCCTTGACCCGCAGAACGTGGTCTATGAGCCGGACAGTATAATCATCGACCCGAGCAGCGGTGAGCTGTTTTTCGTCTACGCTGCTCTTATCGGCTGTCCGCCGCAGAACGGCGGCTGCGTTTATGCAATGAATCAGATAGCTGCAAGTGCCTTGTATGCGTCTTCCGACGATTACAATGCAGTCGGGGCGTTTCTCAATTATCTGGGAAGCTCGCCGCGGTTTTCTGTCAAGGCTGCGGAGGAGTACATCTCCAATGTTTCGCCGGTGACATACAGCATTATTCCCCGCCAGGAATTTACCGAGCCTGCGCCGCCTTCCGCACCGGAAGCTGCGCCTGCCTATGAACCGTATCCGTCACCGGATGCGTATGCTGCTCCGACGCCTGAAATGTACGCTGCGCCTGTGCCAGATATGTACGCTTCCTCTGCGGAAATGGTCTCACCTGATGCGATGTTCTCTCCATCAGCGCCCGAGGCGGCTTCCGGAAGTGATAGCCGTCTTGTAATAAATTTAGGAAAAGCTCCCGAGCCCGCTGAGGAACCTGCGCCTGCGGAAGAACCTGCACCTGCCGAGGGACCTGCGCCTGCCGAGGAACCTGCGCCTGCTGAGGAACCTGCGCCTGCCGAGGAGCCTGCGCCTGCGGAAGAACCTGCACCTGCTGAGGAATCTGCGCCTGCAGAAGAACCTGCGCCTGCGGAAGAACCTGCACCTGCTGAGGAATCTGCGCCTGCGGAAGAACCTGCGCCGGAGGAGATCGCAGCCGAGGCTCCCACCATAGACCGCGCCGACGAGATCAGCGAGACCCTGAAAGCTCCCGAGCCAGAAACCGCCCCCGCTCCGACACTCACACGCCGTTCATCCGGCGAAAGCTTCTCTGTGAACAAACCCGTTTTCAGGATAGGCAAGGAGCGTGCTAAGGTCGATTTCTGCGTGACCGGCAACAAGACTGTCAGCCGCGTCCACGCTACGCTGTATCTGCGAGGCGGCGAATGCTTTGTTTCCGATAATAATTCAACCAACAGGACCTTCATCAACGGCACTCCTATCCCTGTTCAGACAGAAATAAAGCTCAAGAACGGCGATGTCCTCAAGCTTTCAAACGAAGAATTCATCTTTACCTGCTGAACCCACCGGGAGGCTTATTATGGATTATATCACAATTGCCGACACTGATATCGGCATATCCAAAAAGGTCAACCAGGACAGCCTGTGCATAAAGACTGCCAGGACCTCCCGATGCAAAGCGGCGCTGCTTCTTGTCTGCGACGGCATGGGCGGACTTTCAAAGGGCGAGGTCGCAAGTGCGGAGGTCGTCCGCAGTTTTTCCGACTGGTTTGAGACCGAGTTTCCAATAGAGCTGAACAACTGGAGCTGGGACAGGGCGGCAGCCCTTGCCGTACAGCGGCTGAAGGACCTCAATTCGCGTATAATAGCCTACGGCGAGCGCAGCCAGATCAAGCTCGGCACAACTGCTACCGGTATGCTCTGTGTAAATTCGCAGTACATGATCTTCCACGTCGGCGATACCCGGGTCTACAGGATATCCCACGGCGTTGAGCAGCTCACCGACGACCATACCTTCGTCAACCGGGAGATCAAGCGCGGCAGAATGACGCCCGAGGAGGCTATGAAGGACCCCCGACGCAATGCTCTCATACAGTGTATCGGCGTTACAGGCAGCGTACAGCCGGACATTACCTTCGGTACGCTTGAACCGGATACAAATTATCTCATCTGCTCCGACGGTCTGCGCCACGCTGTTACAAATGAAGAGATCCTCGATATCCTTTCACCGCGCCTCATCACGACAAGGTCGTCCATGCAGGCAAGGCTGCGCGAAATGATCGAGCTTGTTAAGATACGGGAGGAAAAGGATAATATCTCCGGCGCAATGCTCCGCGCCGAGTTCTGAACCATAGCAATAAAGGAGGGAAGCACCGTGACGTCTGACGAGATCAAGGTGGTGATAGCTGCCGCAATAGTTTTTGTCATAATAAATATCATAATGTGGTCAGTCATCGCCGCGGTAAACCGCAGCCATCGCAAAAAGCAGAGTCCTTCTGCTCCGGCCACTGTTATGGAAGGTCCGCCCGGTGAGCGTATACTTCTCATCCAGCCCAATGATGACTTCGACAGCCGGAAGAGTGACCGGTTCAGCGAGGTTCTTCCCACTCAGCAGCCGCTGAAAGGAGCTGAGCCTGACGCGACATTCCGCATAACCTCCAGCACACTTATCACTCATACCGACGAAAGACTGTAAGCCTAACCGTTTGGTCAGACCGTAGATCGCACCGCCTCCCAGAAACGGGAGGCGGTGCTTTTTATGTGAAAAAAATTTGCCGCTGAGAACAGCGGCAAATCATCAGTATTCTATTGCCGGAACTCACGCCTTAGCGGGAGCGTCCTTCTTTGCCTCTTTTCCCTTCCACCATGACCATGTGACAGGTGCCACAAAGAGTGAGGTGTAGGTACCGGAGATAAGTCCTGCCATAAGCGGAACTGAGAAGCTGAGGAGTGAATCGTAGCCCTTTATCATAACTACTACCGTGATGATGAGCATTGTGCTGATAGTTGTGATAGAAGTTCTTATCGAACGTGTAAGTGACTGTGTGCAGCCGGTATTGATGAGCTCGTTGAGAGTAGCCTTGGGCATGAGTCTGCGGTTTTCTCTGATTCTGTCGTAAATAACGATGGTGTTGTTGATAGAATAACCGAGTATCGTAAGGATAACTGCAACTGTATTTGCGCTGAACTCAAATCCGAACAGGTAAGAGACAGCCATTGCGGTCACAAGATCCTGGAAAAGCGCAAGTACCGAGCAGGCACCTGCTGACCAGCCGCCGATCTTTCTGAATCTTATCGCAACATAGATGATGATCATGATCGCGGCGAAGATAACTGCGATAACGCACTTGAGAAGGAACTCATTACCTGTAGATGACGTAACCGTTGTAGCGTCGCTGGCAACGATGCCGTGATCGGGGTATTCCTGCTGGAGGAGGAGTGTGAGCTGATTCTGCTTTTCGATATCGAAGTTACCGGTGCGGAGGTTGATAGTAAACTGCGGAGCGCCGGTCTTTGCGTCCTCGCCCTCGCGGACTGTGACCTTTGAGCTTGTCAGTGTGCTTACGATATCCTTGACCTTGCTCTTGTCGATGCTGTTGCCTTCCTCATAGGTGTAGGTTTTTATTGTACCGCCCTTGAATTCGATGGAACGGTTGTCGCCGCGGATGATTATCCCGACGATGAGCGCTACAATAACGACTATGCCTATAACGGCTATCATTTTTTTCTTTCCGCAGAAGTTATAGACCTTACCGAGCTGAACTGCGGGAGTCTGCTGAGGCTTTTTCTTTTTTGTGCTCATTTCACGTCACCTCCGTACAGCTTTCTGTTCTTGAAGCACTTGAACTTCGTGAGCGATGTTACCATAAGTCTTGAAGCGAAAACGCCCATGATGAAGTTCAGGATAACGCCTGCAAGGAGCGTGAAGCCGAAGGAGTATACAAAGCCCTCAGCCGTAGCGCCGAATGCGAAGAATATGGTCTTGTTGAGTATTTTTGAGAAAAGGCTCGTGGGAACGCCGAATGCACCCATGAGTATTACCGCGATGATAACGTTTGTAACGTTACCGTCGAGGATAGCGGAGAACGCTCTCTTATAGGCTATCCTTACCGCAGAATCGAGGGACTTTCCTGAACGGAGCTCTTCCTTGATTCGCTCGCCTGTAATGATATTTGCGTCAACGCCCATACCAACGGCAAGGATGATACCTGCGATACCGGGTATTGTGAGGGTAGAACCGCTCATGAAGCCGAACCAGCCTGTTACAGCCGCGATGCTTCCCGCGATCTGACCGATAAGTGCGATCACTGCAACACAGCCCGGGAGCTTGTAAAGAACGATCATGTACACCGCGATGAACGCAAATGCGATACCGGCGGCAAGGACCATTGCGTCGAGGGAGCCTTCACCGAGGGTGGAGGAGATCCTGTTTACGCTTACGGCTTCCATTTTAAAGGGAAGAGCACCGCCGTTTATCTGGTCGGCGAGCTTCTTTGCGGATTCGCTTGTAAAAGTACCTGTGATGATAGCTGAACCGTCAGTAATAACGCTGTTTACGGTAGGAGCGGAGATCATCTCATTGTCCATCCATATCGAAAGCGGTGTATCAGTTCCGGCAAGCTCTCTTGTAGCGTCCGCGAACTTGTCGGTACCCGCGCTTGTGAGCTTGAGGTCAACGAGCCATTCCTGATTGCTCGCCTGACTTGTCTGACGATAGTCATAATCAGCTTTATCGACATCTGAGCCGGTGAGGACTATTTCGCCTGTCGGGATGACATTTCCGTCCTCGTCGGTAGTGGTGCTGTCGCCCTTGCGGAAGGTGAGCTGAGCCATATTTCCGAGTGTTTCAACAGCCTCATCGGGATCGAATTCGTCGCCGCTCTGTGTCGGGAAGCGCACGATTATTCTGTTGCTTTTGCTGTCGCTGTAAACCTCATTGTCTGTAATACCAAGTGCAGCGAGTCTGGTCTTCATGATCTGGACAGCCGCGTCGAGCTGGGATGATGTGACGTCACCGTCATAATCATCTGAGGGCTCGAAGGTAATGTCAACGCCGCCCTGGATGTCGATACCCTTTTTGATATCGTCAACGCCCTTGATATAGGTCTTTGTCTTGTCGCCATACGCAGAGTCGAGTCCGACAACGGCCGTAAAAGCAAACAATGCGATTATAGCAACGACAATGAAGAAAGTTGATTTTCCTATTTTTTTCACAGTCATGCCTCCTAAGATTTTTGTGTCTCTACGACAATTACTATTATTGTACTATAATTCCACAGAAAAGTCAAGCATTACGGCATAAAAAGTTCATATTTTTTTAGTAAGTAGTAAGCGGTTATTAGTGATTAGTTATCAGAGCTTAGAAGAAGGTTTGTCAATAGTATAATTTTTATCTGCTCCTCTTGTTATTTTATTATGTAATTGCGGCGTCCGCTTACGCTGACGGATTTAAAGTTATCTGCCGCCATATTTGCTGCTTGCTAAACTCCAGCTCTACATTATATAAAAAGAGTTTTCCCCACGGTGTTGAAAACTTTGTTAAAATGTGTTCTGATGCAACATTTTTTATGGCAAAAATTGTTGAAAGCGCCGAAAATGAATAAAACCCTTGACAAAGCGGCACAATAGTGATAAATTATAGTTAGCACTCAGAGAATGAGAGTGCTAACACTTAAAGCTCCCAAGTGCTTACGGCGGCGGGAGTACAGAAAGGTGGTTGAGCCGTGGACGACAGAAAGCTGAAAATACTTGCTGCTGTGGTCGATGAGTACGTCAGAACTGGCGAACCGGTCGGCTCAAAGGCAATTTCAAAGCTCGATAATATCAGAGTCTCGTCTGCTACGATCAGAAACGATATGGCTGCCCTCGAACAGATGGGCTACCTCGAACAGCCCCATACCTCTGCCGGAAGGATCCCTACCTTCGCCGGCTACAGGCTTTATATCGACGAACTTATGACTCCCCCGGATCTTCCGGATGAGGAAAAATCAAGGCTCGACGAAATGCTCGGAGGCAAGGATACCCCTGAGGAGCTGCTCGTTCAGAACGCCGCAGCTGCCCTCACAGAGATCACTCAGTGTGCTGCGGTCGTGACAAATTCAGCACCGCGCTTCTCAGTGATATCAAAGGTCGAGGTCATCCCGACCGGTAAGCGGCTGTACGTCATTCTCCTGATAACATCGAGCGGAAGCATCAAAAACAAGGCTTGCAGGCTGGAATTCGACCTCAGCCACGAACAGCTCGACTTCTTCACAAAATACGTTGAGGATAATCTCAGCGGCGTTTCTGTCGAGGAGCTTTCAGACGAGATGTTCGACAAAATGGTCGCGGCAGTGAGCGCTTATATGGTCTCACTTTCCCCTCTGGTCCGCGGGATATGTGAGCTGTCCGAAGACCTCAGACAGCAGGAGCTCACCCTCAGCGGAGGCGAAAAGCTCCTCTCATGCGAGGACCTCGATAAAATGGAGGTCGTCCGATTCATTGAACACAAGGACGAGCTCTCAGAGTTGCTTGAAGGCACGTTCAGCGGCATTCAGGTCAAGTTCGGCTCAGAGTCGGACAGCTTCGCGATAGGCAATTCAAGCCTCATCGTTTCAAAATACCGCAAGGACGGAAAAGAAGCCGGCTCGCTCGGAGTCATTGGTCCTATGCGCTTGGACTACAAAAAGATCATTCCCTACGTCGATTACCTGACACAGAAAATATCCTATCTCATGTCAGGCGGCGAAGATGACATAATCACAGGCACAGTCGATGATATCGACCCTAAGCCTTAGGAAAGGAGCACGACTGATGGAAGATAATTTACAGAATGAGCAGCAGGAGCCCGACGCTGATAGCAGCGCCGAGCAGTCCGTTGAAATAGCTGACGAGGTCATCGAAAAGGCTCTCGAAGCTGCCCGCTCGGACGAAAACGCCGAGGAGGACGAGGCTGTCAGCGAATACAACGACACCGCTACGCAATACGCCGAGCTGGAGGATGCACTTAACGAGGCGAACGACAAGTTCCTGAGGCTCTATGCTGAATACGACAACTACCGGAAGCGCACAGCAAAGGAAAAAACAGAAACTTACCAGAACGCTTCTGTGAAGTGCATTGAGGATCTTCTCCCGGTTATCGACAGCTTTGAAAGAGCTCTCGATGCAGACTGCACCGACGAGAATTTCAAGTCGGGGATGCAGATGATCTTCGGACAGCTCAAGGGCTTTCTCGATAAGATGAACGTCACCGAGATAGAAGCCCTCGGAGCGGAATTCGACCCGAATTTCCACAACGCTATCCAGCAGCAGGAGGGCACGGATTACGCCGCGAACCATGTGAGCGCTGTATTCCAGAAGGGCTATATGCTGGGCGATAAGCTTATACGTCCGGCTATGGTGGCGGTCGCAGTATAGCGAACAAGTATTTCAATTCGGAATTCGGAATTCGGAGTTCGGAATTGAATGTGTCCGCGTAAGCGGACGTAATTGAAAAAATATTATTCAAATTCATCGCCGTCAGGCGATACCAATAATTCAGAATTCCACATTCCGAATTCCGAATTATGTTTAATATTAGGAGGAATTATTATGAGCAAAATTATCGGTATTGACCTTGGTACAACAAATTCATGCGTAGCCGTTATGGAAGGCGGAAACGCAGTAGTTATCCCCAACAGCGAGGGCGCAAGAACTACCCCTTCAGTAGTCGCTTTTACCAACAACGGCGAGCGTCTTGTTGGTCAAGTGGCTAAGAGACAGGCTATCACTAACCACGATAAGACAGTTTCCTCTATCAAGAGACATATGGGCTCTGATTATAAGGTAAATATCGACGGCAAGAACTATACACCTCAGGAAATTTCCGCTATGATACTCCAGAAGCTCAAGGCTGATGCTGAGGCTTACCTCGGAGAGCCCGTAACAGAGGCTGTTATCACTGTTCCTGCTTACTTCACAGACTCCCAGAGACAGGCTACAAAGGACGCAGGTCAGATCGCAGGTCTGAACGTTAAGCGTATCATCAACGAGCCTACCGCTGCTGCTCTTTCCTACGGCATCGACAAGGAGGAGGAGCAGACCGTTATGGTTTATGACCTCGGCGGCGGTACATTCGATGTATCTATCATCGAAATGGGCGAGGATGTTCAGCAGGTTCTTGCTACTGCCGGTAACAACCGTCTCGGCGGCGATGACTTCGACCAGCGCATCATCAACTGGATAGTTGAAGAATTCAAGAAGGCTGAGGGCATAGACCTCTCTCAGGACAAGATGGCTGCCCAGAGACTCAAGGACGCTGCTGAAAAGTCCAAGATCGAGCTTTATTCCACAACTACTTCAAATATCAATATCCCGTTCATCACTGTTGACGCAAACGGCACTCC
>ODAI010954164.1_pt1 | contig 15302 bp, 12 predicted proteins | sample 1539321 | NCBI WGS metagenome assembly ODAI01 (sample SAMN02144231, study PRJEB22623) | gut metagenome | biome: sheep rumen | host: Ovis aries | place: New Zealand
CGTTTATCTTCAGCAGCATCTCCCATAGTTCCTTACGGCTCACGGGGTCGACACCCGTCGTCGGCTCGTCCAAAAAAAGCACGCTGGGTTGATGTATCAAGGCGCAACTCAATGCCAGCTTCTGCTTCATGCCGCCCGACAGCGCACCCGCCTTGCGGTCCTTGAACCGCTCTATCTGTGAATAAATAGCCTTGACCGTATCGTAGCCCTCTTCCACAGTGGTGCCAAAGAGCGTAGCAAAGAACTGCAGGTTCTCCTCCACTGTCAAGTCTTGGTAGAGCGAAAAACGGCCAGGCATATATCCCACACGCCTTCGGATGTCCTTCATCTGTTTCACCACATCGAAGCCATCCACCATCGCCGTGCCCTTCTCAGGCAACAGCAACGTGCAGAGGATGCGGTACAGCGACGTCTTTCCCGAGCCATCAGGACCAATCAGGCCGAAGACCTCACCCCGTCCCACGCTCAGCGTCACATCGTCGAGTGCCTGCACGCGACCGTAACTCTTGCAGATGTTCTTTACTTCAATTGCGTTCAAATCTTCAGATAGTAAAATCTCTTGCCCCTTGCTCCTTGCCTCTCGCCTCTAAGATAGTCAAATCATAATTGTCCATTGTCAATTGTCAATTATCAACTGTCCATACATTCCAATCTTCACGTAGCCGTCGTTCTTGAACGCCACCTTCACAGCATACACGATGTCGGCACGTTCGTCATCGGTGAGAATGGTCTTAGGCGTGAACTCCGAGCGCGAGGAAATCCACGAGACGGTGCCCGCATACTCCTTCTTCTGCCCGTCGCCATAGTCGGCAAACACAGTCACCTTCTGTCCCACCTTCACCTTTTGCAACTGCGACGAAGTGACATAGGCGCGCAGATACATCCGCTCCGTATCAGCCAACTTGAAGAGCGGCTTGCCCGTAGTCACAAACTCGCCTTGCTCCACATACTTCTCCAACACTGTCCCCGTGATGGGAGCCTTCACACGAGTGCCCTCTATCTGGTCGGCAATCTGGCGCTGCTGCGCACTGAGCCCTTCAATCTGCGCACCGATGCCTTTGCTCTGCTCCGCCAGACTGGCGTTGTTGCTGCGAATCTGATCGCGCGTGGCATCGCGCTGGCGTTCCAACACCTTCAGTTGGTTGTTGATGTCGTCCAACTGCTTGCGGGGCACAGCACCATCGTTCACTAGCTCCGTGAACCGTTGCCGCTCGCGCTGCGCATTGGCAATCTGCTGATTAATCGACGAAAGCTGCTTTTCCAAGTCAAGGCGGCGGCTGTCGGTAGCATTGCGGGTGGCGCCCAATTGTCGCTTCTGAGCCTCCAGCTGCAGACTGGTCTGCTGCAGCTGATAGGAATCGATGGTGCCCACAACAGTTCCTTGCTCGACAATCTGCCCTTCGCTCACATCGAATGTCTTCAACTCGCCCGCCGACTTGGCCGATACCGTCACCTCTGTAGCCTCAAACGTGCCTGTGGCATCATACGTCTTCTCTTTGTCGGAGCAGCTGGCGAATAAGGGTAAAAGGGCAAAGAGGAAGAAAGCAGCCACGCCTCCAACCATCCCACTTACTGATGTATAATCACTCTTTTTCATATCCTTCGTTTTTTACCGTTTTACTTTTCACCCGTAGTGAACTTGTTATCGTAGATTTCTTTCAACAGCTGAATCTCGTGCATCGACCGCTGGAGACGAGCCGCATTCTCGGCATTCATTTCCCTGACGAGGTCGTTCACGTCGATGATGCCGTGAGCGAGTTTCGACTCGGCAGCCTTCCTCACCGCCGACCGCAGCTCGATAATCTCCTCGTCCGCAGCCATCAGTTGGCGATAGCGGCTGATGTTCTCGTTTTGCTGAATCTGCTCCAAACCCTTGTTGAAGACAAACACATCGCGATTTGTCTCCGTCAGGTCGCGTTGCAACTGAATCTTCGCCTTGTCGTTCTTGCGCGTATAGAGCGCACCGATGTTCCACGTCAACCGCGCACCCACCAGTCCGTTCAGGCTCCACTCGCGGCTCATCATGTCTTCGAACATGTTCAACCCGGGATAACCATAGAACCCTTGGGCAAACACGCCCAACTTGGGCAGCAATGCGGCATCAAGCGCCTTCTCCTGAGCGTCAGCCAGATGCAGCTGGGCGTCAAAGAGTCGCATCTCAGGACGCAGTCCACCTGCCGACTCCGCCAAAGCGTCTCCACGAAGAGGCTTCGAAGGCGATGTCACCTCCATCCCGCAAAACACCGAGAGCATCGACTGCAGCATTCGTCGCTGCGACTCCAGGCTCGTCCTCTGCTGCGCGACATTCAGGCGTTCCGCCTTCACGTTCTGCAGGTCGCACTCGGCAGCCGTGCCACCTTTCACCATCGACGCCAGCTTCCTCTCACTACCGCCCAGCAGCTCCTGCAAGTCGCGGTTCAGCTGAATCTGGTCATCGAGCAGCAACAAGGCGAAATACATCTCGTTCACGCGACGGCGCACCTGATAGATGCTCACCTCCGTCTGCGCTGCCTCCACCTCGCCCTGCTGGCGGGCGACAGCCTTCCCCCGGCTGATGGCGCCACCGTCGAAAACCGTCTGGCTCACATCCACGCCCACCCGATACTGGTCTTTCGTCAGGCCTTTCATGTCGATGCCCATCTGCTGATACACCGCCCGCATCTCGTCGGGAAACGTCGCCACATCGCTCTGCAGCGTGGCCTGTGCCGAAGCCGACACCTGTGGCAGCCATCCCTTCCCGATGTTTGCCACCGTCAGCTCCGCCAGCTTCCCCACGAGGTCGCGCTGCCGTATGAGCGGATAGTTCCGCTCTGCCGCCTGCTGACACTCCTCCAGCGTCTGCGCCTGCCCGCTAATGGCAAGCAGCAGCAACACCGTCACAAAATAAAGTCTATGTCGCATCATTATCTTATTTCTAAATTGTCAATTAGTAAATAGTCAAATTGTCCAATAACACCATGCAAAGATAAGTCGAAATTCCCGATGTCGCGTTATCCGACTGCACGAAAAGATGTCCTTTTTGTTCGATTTGTGCAAAAACAGAACACCATTTCAACAAAAAACATTATCTTTGCCAACAAAAACCGACAGCCTATGAACAAGCAGCCTCAGCTGATGGACCTCCCACGCATGCGCGACATCCTCAGTCCCCACATCGCTCAAATCAGCGACAATATCTTCTTCAACAGCGAACTCGGCATCGTCCGCGGCGACCACAACCTCTTCAGCCTCATCCTCAAGCATCGGCCACCCTTCATCATCAACGACCACCGCTTCGGAATCATCCTCAGCGGAGAGGCCGACATCTGCTTCAACCTGCAAGACCGACACGTCACAGCAGGCACATTGGCCTACCTTGGACCAGGCACCATCATCAATCCTCTGCGTTTCTCCAGCGACTTTCAGGTTTACGGCATCATCCTCTTCAGCTCGTTTCCCATGCCTTTCGCACAGCATCAGATGCCATCGGCCTTCAACGGACAAGTGCGCGACTTCCAGATACCCGCCAACGAGAGCGACATCAGCACCGCCCGACACATCCTCGACACCATATGGCACGTGCTGCACACCGACGACTACCACCGCCCCACCGTCACCGCACTCGTCGCCGCACTCATGCACCACTACGACCATCTCTTCCTTCAACTCTCCAACAGTCAAGCCTCCTCACGCTCACGCGAGCAGACCATATTCGACCGCTTCCTGCAACTCGCAGGGCAGCATTGCACCGAGCACCACCACGTGGGCTACTACGCCGACCGCCTGTGCCTCTCCCAGCGCTATCTCACCACCGTCGTCCGACAAACCAGCGGCACCACAGCCAAAGACTGGCTCGACCGCGCACTCATCACACGCATCAAGATTGAACTGCGACACACCGACAAGTCGGCAGCGCAAATAGCCGAGGAAATGCACTTTGCCAACCCCTCCTTCTTCTCCAAATACTTCCGACGACTCACTGGAATGACGCCTATGGACTACAAGATGAAGACATAAGCGCATCCCAAAAGCTAGCTGCAGAAACCGTTTCATCACAGTCAGTTCACCCTCTATAGCGCCTTCTATGATGTCAGATGTATGCTCTGATGTTGTCAGAGTGGCCCTTTAACGTTGTCAGATGTATCCTTTGGTCAAGTAAAATAAATTATTTTACTCGATAAAATAAATTATTTTGGTCGGTAAAATAAATTATTTTACTTTGCAAAATAATTTATTTTCCAACGTCATTAGCCACAACTGAAGACGCCAAAGCTATGCTCTTGCTGCGCTAAAAGGCCAAAGTGACACGCTCTTTCACACCCTGCAAACTATCCATAAAACAATCATTATACAAAAAGGCGTTAAACAAACGGGGGAAATTGGCTTTTTTTTATTACCTTTGCATGCAAATTATCAACTATCATTATGCTTAAGAAAACTATCATCACCTTCCTACTCCTCTTCATAGCTGTGGTGGGACAGGCGCAGAAAAAAGTCTGGGACAACGTTGTGACGGGCTACGCCAACGTACCCATCATCAAGGTAACGAAAATAGCGATTTACGACGACCGCACGGAAGTGTTCTTTCACTTTGAAGTGCCTCAGCAGATGACAGGCGAGTCCGTGCCCATGGCCACCAAGCCCACGCTAACGGCTGACGGGAAGATATACGCCGTGAAAGGTGCCACCGTTATTTCGCTGACCGAACCCTACGCAATCCCTGCAGACGGCAAGGTGGATTTTTCACTTCTCTTCGAGCCTATCCCTGCCAATACATGGATGATAGACGTGGCAGAACCCAATGCGTGGACCTTCGCCAACATCCGCGATGCAGACAGCCAACCTACGGGCATTGCCGACACTTACTGGCGCAACGAAGCAACGGGCGACTGGCTGATAGGATTCACGCCGAAGCACGTCATATATAATAATAAGGTGTGGGACATCGTCGGCCAGACGATGAAGAAAGATGTCTATACGCTGACGCTCAACAATGGTACGACTATCCGTGTCGACAAGATGAAGAAAGGCCTGCGCCAGATTGCCATCGGTAAAAACAAGGCAATTGTTTGCAGTCCGATAACTGGCACAGCCTTGCCTGACTATCCAATAAAAGAAACACGCACGGGCTTCGTTGATAACGGCTACAAGGCCGGTGACAGCGTGACCATCATCGGTTGGATGAAGGATATGCCAGAGGAGGTATGGAAGCGGAATGGCCGAGAGTTTGAAGTAAGCATTAAAAACATCCTCAATGATGAGAACACAGATACCTACATCCGGATGGACTCGTTGGGGCGCTTCACCCTGAAAATACCGTTGCTTAACACCTCGGAAGCCCTCCTCGACAAGGGCCGGACCATCGAGAGAACCGTGCTGGAGCCAGGCAAGACATACTTCTTTCTCAACGATTTCAAGACAAAACAGACGCTATGGATGGGCGACGACGTGCGCATGCAGAACGAGTTGGTGGCTCATCCGCTTTCACACGACTATGCCGAGATAGACGAAAGTCGTAGTGACCTTGCCCCTATGACATATCTGGCTCAGGCGGACAGCGTCAGGCGGACGCAGATGAACGAATTGGCTGGGTGGGTCACTGACCACCCCAATCTCTCACAGCGCTATCAGGACTATGCGACCGGATACTATCAGAACATCCTGGGGTTCTCGATGACGCAGGCACGCTTCATATTCCAAATCCAAAACCAAGAGGTTCCGCAGGAATACATGAACTTTTTGGACAAGGAATGTTGGCAGAAGGCCATCAAGCCCTATACGCTTTATCATGAATTCTCCTCATTTATGCACGACTATCTCAGCGAGGTGATGCGCAAACGGGTGTGGACGGTGCACTGGAACATATATGATTACAACGAACAGATCGCCTCGAACGATGAAGAACTGTCGCTGCTGAACAGATGGAAGGGCTGGTATATTGATACGCACGCCAAGGTGATGGCTGCTCCACAGGAAGAGAGGCAGAAGATAGCAGAAAAACTAAATGCCGACAATGCCGACATGATAGCTGAGGTGAACAAGCTTATCAACGGCCCGAGAGGTTTGAAAGTGCAGAGCGGAATTGGCCCCGTCATTCGAATGAAGCAAGATGCTTTTGCCCTCGATTCACTGGGTGCTGACCAAGACTTTAAAGACATCTGGCTCACTCGGTTTGTATATGATGAGATTAATAACACGCACACATCGATGTCGCCGATGGTCATCGACACGCTGAAGGCTTTGATTGCCAATCCAGTGGGTATCCCGATGATTGAGAAGCAAAGCAACTACTACCTCGCCCTGGAGAACCACGAGTTTGACAAATTGGTACTCAAATCATCCGATAATCTTGCAGACCTCAGCGAAGGTGAGGCGCTGCTGAAGAAGATTCTCGAACCGTATAAGGGCAAGTTCGTGCTCTTAGACATCTGGGGCACGTGGTGCGGTCCTTGCCGAGAAGCACTCAGCCACTCCACCGAGGAATATGCCCGACTGAAAGACTACGACATCCAATACCTCTATCTTGCCAACAAAAGTCCGCAGACCGCATGGGAGAACGTCATCAAGGAGTACAACGTCAGTGGTCCGAATGTGGCTCACTACAACCTTCCCAGCGACCAGCAGGCCGCCATCGAGCACCACTTGAACGTTGGCTCATGGCCCACCTACAAGCTTTTCAATCGCGACGGCGAACTTCTAGACTTGAAGGTTGATGCCCGCGACCTTGAAGGATTGGCCGGCCTGTTGGAGCAGATGAAATAGAAGGCACATGCGAGTATGGGCGACAATGAGAGGGGCTGATTTGTTGGACAAACCACAAAAGTTTAGTATCTTTGCATCCAAGAGTAGTGAGCTATGAACATTCTGAACCGCAAATATCCGTTTAAGCAGAGCGACAACTTTCTGAAAGACAGCGTTGTCTATGGCATCATCATCTGGGCAATCCTCTATTTGCTGCAGCCCTTCGGCTTCAGCGCATATGGTGGGAACAAGTTCCTGATGGCGGGCGTCTTCGGACTTATCACATCGTTTTGCTACGCTTTGTACTACTGGGTTGTGCTGAGGCCGCTGCTTCGTCGCGTGAAACCTTGGCGCGTGTGGCACCAAGCCTGCGCCGTGCTGGGGCTGATAGTCTTCATCGCCATTTGCAACGTCCTCTTGTTCCCTATCGTCTTCCGCTATCCCATCTCGCTAGGGTTCTTCCTCATGTTCCTTTATTGGACGTTGATTATCGGCGCTTTCATCACCGCTCTTTCCATAGGCATAGAATACAACCGAAGCCTGAGGGAGAGAATGGAGGCTCTGCTCACCAACACAACGGAGGAACAGCGCGACATCTCGATTACCATTCGCGACACCAGCGTCAGGGGAGCCGACCTCACCATTCCCATCAACAGCCTGCTGTATATCGAGGCGCAGAAGAACAACATCTCCGTGTGCTACCTGAAAGAAGGGAAAACCAGCTACGCAGAAGTTCATACCACGCTGACCGCCGTAGTGGAAGAGCTGAAGAAATATGAAAACATCTTCCAGTGCCACCGCTCGTTTGTGGTTAACGTGAACAACATCACATCGGCTAAAGGCAACTCCAACGGCTACCAACTGACGCTGGGCCCATGCACCAACAGCATCCCCGTCTCCCGCTCGTATGTGCCGCAGCTGAAGGAGTTCATCGAATAAGGTGATGGGGGGTGGGGCGCTCCGTTTTTGGATGTTAGCTATTACCTAATACCCTAGTCATTCGTCCAGAATCTTAGTCATTCGTCAACGGGCTTAGCTTTCCGTCAGCGTTTTTAGCTGTCTGTCACGGAAATTTGGAGGCTCGCGTTTCTTGCTGTATCTTCGCAGCATGAAACAAAAGATTTCGCATATCGTTTTACTGCTGATGGCTGCCTGCAACCTGGCTGCGCAGACCATCATTTCTGGTATTGTCAGCGACGGAAAAGAACCGCTCGCAGGTGTTAACATCTTTATCATAGGCACGATTGACGGATGCCTGTCGGACTCGCTCGGGCGGTTCTCGTTCACGACAACGAAAACGGGCGAAGCAACGCTGAAAGCCTCGTGCATCAGCTTTGAAGATTACACGCTATCAACTGACGTCGGGCAGATGAGCAACCTCACCATCCGCATGACGGAGCAGGCCGAGAGCATCAACGAGGTGGTGGTGACAGCCAGCACGTTCAGCTTCGGCAAGAGCGAGAACTTCAAGACGATGGATGCGCTGGACGTGGTGATGTCGGGCAACTCGTGCGGCGACATCGTGGCGGCGCTGCAGACACTTCCCGGCACGCAGATGGTGGGCGAGAACGGGAAACTGTATGTGCGAGGCGGCGAAAGCGACGAGTGCCAAACGTTCGTGAACGGAATGCACGTGCTGGTTCCTTATAGCACCAACACGGAGAACTCGGCTGTTCGCGGGCGCTTCTCGCCGTTCCTGTTCAAAGGCATCAACTTCTCGCTGGGCGGCTATGGCGGCGAATACGGTCAGGCATTGTCGGCGGTGCTGCCGATGGAGACCACAGATGCGGCCACAAGCGACAAATACGGCGTGAGCGCATCGTTGGTGGACTGGAACGCTGGCGGCACGAAGGCCTTCAAAAACAGCTCGCTCTCTTTCAATGCCGCGCTGACAAGCATGGGGCTCTACAACCGCCTGTTCACGGAGAGGTTCGACTTCACGCGTCCTTACCGCAAGCTGTCGGGCGAGGCACAATACAAAAAAGAATACTCTGCTTCGAGCGTCTTGAAGTCGTATGTGGGTTACGACCTAACATCGGTGGGGCAGCACATCGACGGGCGCAACCTGTCGCTGAAGGAAAACAACGTATATGCGAACGCCACATATAAGACAACCATCGGTCGCGGCTATACGCTCTTTGCGGGCATCGCCAACTCTTCGGTGTTCAGCGATATCGACAATGCCCGCACAGCTGGCGACCATTATCATAACTTCCGCAACGAGGTGCATCTGAAGACTGAGGTGCGCAAGGTCTGCTCCCATGTGTTGAAACTGTCAGCCGGCATTGAAGACTATATCCGTAACAGCCGGTTGAAATACGATGTCTATCGTTATCAGCTCGACTACAACATCCTTGCCGCTCACGTTGACGCCCAATGGCGCGTCATTCCTCGAGTGTTCCTTAACACGTCGGTGAGAGCTGAGGCGATGAATTCTGCCTGGCTGCTGATGCCCAGGACAACGCTGAGCTATGTCCCCAACAAGCATGTGCAATTCTCTTTGGTTGCTGGTCGCTACAGCCAAACAGCTGAGGACGATTATCTGGCCATGAGCCGGAAGACGTTGAAACAAAGCTCGGCCGACCACGCCATCCTCTCGATGCAGTATCAATCGAAAGGCACACTTCTGCGCATTGAGCCTTATTGGAAGAAATACCACCATCTGCCTTTGCTTGTAGACGGCATTTATCGGCCTGATGGTTTTGGCTCAAGCCGAGGAGTGGATGTCTTCGTGGAAGACCACTCGCTCAGCAAGCGTCTCTCAACAACTCTGTCTTATTCGTTCAACGACTCTGAACGCCTTTATCTCGACTATACGAAAGCACGGACACCCGACTTCGCTTCGCGCCACAACCTCAGGCTGACGGCGAAATATGCAGTCGGCAAATGCATCTTCGGCATTGCTGAATCATACGCCAGCGGAAGACATTTCCCTGCAGGCACTACTCCGCATTACAACAGCGTGGACATGAACCTCACCTATCTGCTCAGCCCAAAGGTCATTGTCTACACCTCTCTGAACAATGTCTTCGGCCGCACAAACATTTTCCGTTATGACGCAAGTGGCACTCCCGTCACAGCGACGCGCGACCGTTTCCTTTATATTGGTATATTTGTTTCACTTAAAAATAATAAAGCTTATGACATTTCAAACTTTTAGATTCAGCGAGAGCAAAGCTGACTGGCTTGCTCTGCCGAACGTGTATGCAATTTCTGTACTTCGCGTGTTAATCATCGCCTTCTTCTTGATGGCTGCAGTAGGTATTCGTGCTCAAGAGTCCAGCCGCATGGAGGCACTCATCGGCCAGTCGCTCAACAAGGTTCAACAGCCCACGCCTGAGGCCCTGCTCAACTGCATTGCAGAGCTGAAACGCATCGATGCAATGTTCCCTGACAGCGTACAGCCCAAGTATCAGATGGCCTTGCAAAGTCTCAACTTCTCTGTGATGAATCCTCATGCCGCGCAGACGGAAAACCTGCTGGCTGAAACAGCACAAACCATCACGAAAATGGAGCAGATGAAGAATGCTGACCAGTCTGACCTCTGCACACTCCGCGGCTTCCTCTACATGACGCGCATCGTGCAGAATCCCGCCCAAAACGGCCAACGCTACTATCTCGATGTGATGCAGAACTTCGAAAAGGCATTGAAACTCAATCCCGAGAACCAACTCGCCAAGCAACTGCAGCAAAAGTTCTTCGAAGGGATGAAGCAGGCCCAAAAGAGATGAACGGCCATTCCGCCTACTCCCGTTAACTCCCTAAATCCTCCCCTCAACAGGGGGAGGATTTAGGAGTGTCTTATTCCTGATACTCAAGAATGTCTCCCGGCTGGCAGTCCAACGCTTTGCAGATAGCCTCCAGGGTGGAGAATCGGATGGCCTTTGCCTTGCCTGTCTTCAGGATGGAGAGGTTAGCCTGAGTGATGCCAATCCTCTCGGCCAGCTCCTGAGACGACATCTTGCGCTTAGCCATCATCACGTCTACATTTACAATTATACTCATAGTCCTTCAATTCATGGTTTTCAATGATGGTCAGATAGTCAGTTCCTGCTCTTCCTTCAAATCCTTCCCCATCAGAATGATTTGCGAAACAATCATCAGGGCAAGACCCGTGATGATATACATGCTGTTGCACTCATTTTTGTACACGATGTAATAGTCGGTCAACTGAATATTATTGATGCAATACTGTGTAAAAACGTAGTAAGAAAACCATTGGAACAGGTAAAGAGCAGTCAGAAGAATGCCTGTGGTTTCAAGGTATTTCGACACTTGTGCCACAAAGATATCTCCCTTGCGAATGCTGCGAATCAGTTTATACACCATGCAGAGAATCCAGATGGTCACTATCATAATGACGATGGCAGAAGCAATGGCGAGAAACCTTACGTGGAAGTTAAACGAAGTTTCAGAAGTGGGAGTCTCTAGCTTCACCTTTTGCATCTCCACCTTGTAGGTTTGTATTTCACCAGCCGAAGATTGCTCGATGCTCTTCGCTGTTGAGAGGAGAACCCTTTGGTTTCGCGCATCTTTAGGTTTAACGTAGACTTCATAGGAAACAGTTGGCTTGCTAATCGTTCTGACGGCACCACCTTCGAGCGTATCACGAGTCATAAACCCAGGAGCTTCATCCACAAACTCTAATTTGTCATGGCCTCCTTGTCCCCATCCATATGAGTCGAAATGGAAAACGCTGGTTACTACCAAATAAACAAGCACCACAACAAACAGCGTGCAGTAAATCTTTAGTTTCTTGCTCATAATTTATAAGAATTTATTGTTAAACGATAATTAATTTCGGTGCAAAGATAAATATTATTTTTTAATCTCCAAAGAAAAAACGAAATATTTTTATCGAATAACAATAATTTTTTTAAGAAAAAGGATAAAGCAGTCTTATTTCCAATCGTTTTCGAATGATAAAACAAGAATTGCAGAAGCCAACTCTGCCGCCGTCAGAGATGGCAAGTAAAACTGTCACTTGCGGCTTCTAATCTTGTCACTTGTGGCTTCTAATCTTGTCATTTGCGGCATATAGCACCGTCACTTGTGGCTTCTTGTCAAGTAAAATAATTTATTTTAGTCGGTAAAATAATTTATTTTGGTCGGTAAAATAATTTATTTTACTTTGCAAAATAATTTATTTTACTAGACCAGATGATAGCAATGACAACACCAAAGCATAGTTATGAACAGACCAGAGCATGCAAAAAAAGGAATATCCGAATCCGTTTTCATGGAAAAGTTCGTACCTTTGCCCCTGAATTACACATTCGAGTGATTACCAGCAAACATAACAAATGAAGAGAATTGGCGTTCGCTATCTCGTTCTAAAACCAAATATGATGATTACAAATTCAAGCAAGACAACTGTCATTACTTTCTTTTTATCAGCCGTGATTTCTTTTGTTCTCTGCGCATGCAGCGGCGACGGCATCACGGACACCTATTGGCGCGACGACAAGACGGGCGAGTGGCTGATAGGACTGACTGAGGACAAAGTGATTTACGACTGCAAAGTGTGGGGAGTTGCATCGAAGACAGAAAGCGATGGGATCTACACCATTCAGGCCAATCATGGCTTGGACAAGCTCGACATCAACTTTGGCACGGAGCAGGAAGGAAAGCGGACCATCACCATCGGCGGCAAACAGTATGATTGCAGTCTCATCGATGGCTGGTATCTGCCCGACTACCCAGAAAAAGACACCACAGCCTTTGCCAACAACCACTATGCCGCAGGCGACAGCGTGGCCATCGAAGGATGGATGGTGAACCATATGCCAGGCATTGTCAGAAAGATAGAAAAAGAGCTCAGTAGTGATGTGAAGAACGACAGGGAGGTGGCCGTGAACATGATGGCCAACATCATGACCGACGAAGAGCAGGTTTTTACGGCAACGATAGACAGCGTTGGCCATTTCACACTGCGAATACCGATAGTGAACACGACGTCTTTCAATCTGTATTGCGGCAGAAAGAACGTGAACGTTGTGGCAGAACCTAACGAGACCTATTTCCTCACTATCGACGAGACACAGGGCAAGGTGCTCTTCATGGGAAAGAATGCCCGACTGCTGAACGAGGTGAATGCACACCCCATCTGGCCGCATTCTTATGGAATAGAGAAACTGAGGGAAATAGGCGACTTCACGGCCATTCTCGACAGCGTCAGGACTCAGACAAAAGAAAAAATGCAAGAGCTGAACAACGTATGCCATGAGCATCCTACACTATCGAAGAGGTATCGCACCTATTATCGAAACAACATACTACTCAACGATGCATACCATTTGACACAGAGCATGTATTTGGCAAAAAACAATGAAGTGCCAGAGAAATACAACAAGGTCGTGGATGAAAACTACTGGAAGCAACTCGCAGAGCCTTACACGATGGATGCTTGGGGGTTCACGCACTTCTTCAACGACTATAGCTATCATCGTATACAAAAGAAAATCCAAAGCAAGATTGACTACAAGTTGAAATGGATTATGGACCAAGCAGAAAAAGACGGCATCATCAGTCTGTCGGACAAGGACAAGGAAGCCATCAGGCTGTTCGATGAGGCTTATCCTGCATATTATGAGAAATGGGAGAATGCTCCCGACAGTCTGAGGAAAGCGATTAACGAAGAGTTCGAGAAGAACGACTTCATGGCTGTCATCAACGAGATAACCAGCCGCAAGGGCTACGAAGATTATGCCAACGCCAAATTCTTGATGCGCAATTTGACGTATTTTCAGGCCGAGATGAACGCTGAGGGATGGACACAAACCATGAAGGACATCTTCCTCAGCCGCTTGTTCTGCCACACGCTTAGAGACACATGCAAGCCTCTCGGAAAAGTTGTTATCGACTTTGCTGACAAGCACATCCAAACTCCCGCTGCACTAAGTGCTGTTCACGCCTTGAATGACAAATACGAGCAACTGAGCAACTTCATGCTGGACAACGAAGACAATTTCAAGTCGAATGATATCGTAAAAGGCATGAGTGATGGAAAAAAGATATTCCAAAAGATTATCGAACCCTACAAAGGAAAAATCATCCTCCTTGACGTGTGGGGCACGTGGTGTGGTCCCTGCAAGGCCCAGCTCTCACATTGCCAGGAAGAATTTGAGCGGTTGAAGGACTTTGACATCATCTATCTCTATCTCGCCAACCGCAGCAATGACCAAGGCTGGAAGAATGTCATCAAAGAGTATAAGGTAGCTGGCAAGAATGTAGTCCACTACAACTTGCCCGAAGACCAGCAAAAAGCTGTCGAAGAATATCTGGGTGTTCAGGGTTTCCCCACCAACATCGTCTTCGGTCGCGACGGCACGTTGTACAAAGTCCTCGACTTCCCTTTAGACGTAGAAGCTGTGGCGAAACTTTTGAAAAGGATGAAATAAACAGCTGTTAAGCATAAAAAGGAAACAAGCGATGAAGCATAGAGTTTCATCGCTTGTTTCTTCTAATATTCATCCTCGTTGAATAGAAAGTCTTCTTTCGTAGGATAGTCGGGCCAAATATCTTCGATGCTTTCGTAAACATCGCCTTCATCTTCAATTTCCTGCAAATTTTCCAACACTTCAAGTGGCGCACCCGAGCGGATTGCATAGTCAATCAACTCATCTTTTGTTGCAGGCCAAGGTGCATCTTCAAGTTTCGAAGCTAGTTCTAGTGTCCAATACATAGTTTATTAAGTTTAATGCGTTTCAAAAAGATGCGCAAAAATAGTAAATTATTTTTTATTACCAAGGATTTTAGCAACTTTTTTCATATGCAATTCACATTTTTTCTTCAAAAAGCGCATTTGTTACCCTCATATTTAGTATCACGCTCCTGTATCATTCATGTACAGCGCCTTTAATCAGAAGTTAACAATGTAATTTTGTTTATATTTTTTCTTGTCAAAAAACACCAGGCCACAATCATAAAGATCATAAGTAATACCTGTTCGTTCATCATCAACTATCTTTTTCCATAATTCCTTTGAGTTCTTACTTGAATAAATGCCCTCTATAATCAACATGGAATGCGATAAAGCAATAGAGACCAAATGTTCGAATCCTTCATGGTCAAGTTGATTACTATTCACTCGCAAAACATCAAAATCAGATATCGAAGACACGGAATCACAATGCAAAAACTGTGTGTTAACTGAACCAGAATTGACGTAATTCCGGATAACATCATTATTCTTGGTACTACAATCTATCCAGGTTGAAGCCTGCATATAATTGGAAAGGCGGAAATACAACCTATAAAGCCGCAGCTCGTTGTTAGTCAATGCAGAAGAACAATCTTTCAGGTCATTATATGCATAATAAGGATAATGCTCGTTAATGACATATCGGATGAACCGATAAGCCGACGGAGACTGAACCCCAAACCCACGAACATGACGGATTCGGCACAGCCAGACAAATATCCTTTTAATTGACATAGTTTGCTATAGATTCATTAACAAAAAAGCGGCCCCGAGGAAATGTTATCCTCAGGGTCACTCATGCCTTATAGGCTCTTCTTTTGAAAAAAGGCGGCCACCTACTCTCCCGCATTGCATCGCAGTACCATCGGCGCAGGCGGGC
>ODAI012416087.1_pt1 | contig 15301 bp, 10 predicted proteins | sample 1539321 | NCBI WGS metagenome assembly ODAI01 (sample SAMN02144231, study PRJEB22623) | gut metagenome | biome: sheep rumen | host: Ovis aries | place: New Zealand
CTATGGCGACAACCCGCCCGAAAAGGCCAAAAAAAGACCGCAGTAAAAAAGTTAAGTTTGTTAGGGCCTTCCTTCAAACACTGCGGTCTTTTGTCGTCCAGACAGGCAATTAAAAAATTTTCAATTTTACGTTTTCAACTTTCAGTTTTCACAGTTTCTAGTTCTTCCTTAAGTGCAAGCACTTGCTCCAGCGGAAGAGAGCAACAGCGAGCGATTTTTTCAGGGGAATCACCCTCTTTAAGCAAATTCTTTGCATTCTCGATTGCGGTTTGTTTAGCACCTTCTGCTCTTCCTTCCGCGGCTCTTTCATCTCCGTATTCTTCAACAATCCTGCACATAGTCGTAACTCCTTTAGTTTCTTGTTTGTGGTAGCGAACCTTTTCTGCAAGCTCGCTGTAATTCATGTCGTCGGCATTTGGTGTGCAAAAATCATGCATTAGTCGACCTATAGCATCGTTTCCTCGATAAGCCCCATTTACATAGATTATATTGCACCCGTCTTCGAAAGGCAAATACATGCTGTTCGCTGAAGGCAGATGTACTGTCTTTCTGATTTCGTAGAATGGCTGTCCGAAACCATAATAATCATTTTCAGTGATGAAGATTATGTATGTTTCCGGCAGTTTGTCAAAATCATCCCTTTTTTGCAGTATATGGTTGTCGAGCATGGCGAGGTTGTAGCGCACCCTTTTCGGCGAGGCTCCCTTGTCAGCACGCTGAATCTCGACATTGTAGACTTTGCCGCTGGTGTCCTTGGCGAGAATGTCCAGCTTTACGGAGCGGCCGTAGATGTTGCGCTTTTCTTTTTGAGTCATAACGCTGTCAACATGCAGGTCGTTGCGTCTCAGCAGAATCCTCAGCAAAAATTCAGTAAGTTTGATGTCTTCCTCAAATACCACACTCATAAAATCATCGTCCATGAGTCGCAATGCTTGAATTCTTGCAAGCATCTTGGGATCAATTGTATCGAAAGAATTTGTCATCGAGTTTTTCTCCTTGCAAGCTTCCAGCCTTGGCCTGCATATATTAATAGCAGGAGAAATTCGATTTTTGGCAGCATAAATTGAAAAAAGTCAGAAAAGTGCAAGAAAAATGTTTGTATCACGGCTGGGCGGGCACGGCTATGGAGCGGTGGCGGAGCCAGCCACTGGACTGAGCGTTAGCGAGGGAAGCGGCCGAGGGTGACTGAGCCGCGGAACAGCCGCAGCAAGTTGATTGCCCCCAAAAATTTTTTAAAGCTTTTTGTGCCCGATTTTGACATTTCCGGCATAATATCGATATTTTTTTGACGAATTGGCTTTAGAATTAGTTTTGGAGGAAAAATATGAAAGTTTCAAAAATCTTATTGACTTCTGCTGCGCTTCTTGCTTGTGCTGCGGCCGGTTTTGGTCAGGGAAAGCCTTCTGCTTACACCGAAAAGGACTTGGTGTGGCAGGATGATTTTAATGGAAAAAAACTCAACATGAAGGACTGGAATTTTGAATTCCATGAGCCGGGCTGGGTAAACGCGGAATTGCAGTCTTATGACGACTCAAAAAAGAATACTTATCTTAAAGACGGCTGCCTTGTAATTCAGGCGATTAAGACTGAGAAAAAAGACGGCACCGTGACATATACTTCTGGACGAATCAACACTCAGGGAAAACATGCTTACACTTACGGCCGTTTTGAGGCTCGTCTTAAGGTTACGAAGGGCATGGGATTCTTGCCGGCATTCTGGATGATGCCTGATGACGAAAGCTTCTATGGTCAGTGGCCGAAATGTGGTGAGATTGACATCATGGAAGTCATGGGTCAGGAAACTAACAAGCTTTACGGAACTCTTCACTTTGGTGAGCCGCATGGTATGGTTCAGGGCACGAAAATTCTTGATAACGGTAATTTTGCCGATGAATTCCACACTTTTGCTGTTGAGTGGGAGCCTGGTGAAATCCGCTGGTACTGTGACGGCGTAAACTACAAGACCGCAAATGACTGGTTCACAAAAAAGCCTGGTTTTGGCGAACAGACTTTCCCGGCTCCTTTTGACCAGCCTTTCTATATCATTTTCAATGTCGCTGTCGGCGGTTCTTGGGTCGGCTATCCTGATGACACTACTGATTTTGATCCGAAAAAAGACGATGCAAAAATGTTCGTCGATTATGTGAAGGTTTATCAAAAAAAAGAATACAACGAGAATGTCGAGAAGCCGGCTAAGGCTCCTGTCGTCGCAAAGACTGACTCTTCTGGAAACATGGTTTCTACTCAGAAAAGCGCGTGGGAATTCATGACTGCTGGCGGCGGTGCTGGTTCTGTTGATACTGACGGAAAAATGCACACAATCAAGTCAACGAACGCTGGTTCTCTTGAATATTCAGTTCAGTATGTTCAGGCAAAAGTTCCGCTCAATCAGGGATTCCGCTACCGATATTCTTTCGATGCTTGGGCTGACGAGAACCGCACGATTATCACTGGTATCACGGCTCCGAATAACAGCTACGAGCGAAGATTTGGCGATGAGAAAGTCAAATTGACCACTCAGAAACAGCATTTCAGCTACGAGTTCAACATGATTGCTGATTCTGACCCGGAATGTCGTCTTGAATACAACTGTGGTGCGCAAGGCTCGACTGCAAATGTTTACATCACTAATATCCGTCTTGAAAAAATCGGTGAAGTTGATTTGAGCTTCGGAAAAAAATGCTTGCCTGACGGAAACTACATCTTGAACGGCCAGTTCCAGGAAGGAAAGGCTCGTTTGGGCAGCTGGCAGATGGACAACAAGGCAAATGCTGAAATCAGCGTTACAAAAGACCGCGCGAGAATGCTCAAGGTTGTTTCGCCGAAAAAGGCAAAGGCCGAGGATGTCGTTCTCAAACAGACTGGAATTCAGCTCGACAAGGGCACAAACTATGTTGTGAAATTCGATGCTTATTCTTCAAAAACAACTAACATCATCGTGAAATACGGAGAAGTTGAGCAGAAAATCCGTGTTATGGCTGCAAAAACTGATTCAAAGACAAAGGCTCTGATTCCTGGACACTTTGAGTGGGTTTACACACCGACTTCTGACAAGGAAATTGATTTCGAGCTTCTTTTGGGTACGGACGGCGCGACTGTTTTCGTAGACAATGTTTATGTCAAAGAAAACTGCGTTGTAATCAATGGCGGTTTTGACACTGGAATGAGCGGCTGGGAATTGTACGCAAACGAAGCTGCAAGCGCAAAATGTGAGGTTATTGAGAAAGAAGCCCGCGTAAAGATTGACAATACTGGAAGCTTGGACTGGATGATTCAGCTCAAACAGAACGGATGTCTTCTTGAGAAGGGCAAGATGTACAAAATCAGCTTGCGCGCAAAATCTGATCTTGACCGAACAATCATGCTTGCAATGCAGCGCGATGGTTCAAAGGATGACAACTGGTATCCGTATTCAAATACGCTCAAATTCAATGTCGGAAAGGAATACAAGGATTACAGCTGGCAGTTCACGATGGGTATGGACACTGACCCGAATGTAATCTTCACGATTTCGATGGGCGCGGTTTCTAACAAAGTGATTACGCAGCCGCACACTGTAACGATTGACTCGATTGTTGTTGAGGAAATCCAAAAGAAGAAGTAATGAACCAAAAATTACCTCCTGTAATTTTTGGTTCTACGAGAAAATTCTGTTCACCTAACGGCAAACACGGCAAATATCGTTAAGTTTGCCGTTTGAATTTTCTCTCTTTGCTGTTTCCCTGCATCCGTGCAGGGATTTTTTGACTTATAAACTTATAGGATTTGGTTATGAAGAAATTGGCGAGAATCCTGTTTTTTGCTATGACTGGGCTTCTTTTTGTTTCTTGCAGCGGTGATTTTGAAAAGAAAGAAGAAAATGCTTCCGGGGTGTTTATGGAAACTGAGATTGTTAAAAAACTGAAATTGGGTAACGGCTGGAATTTAGGTAACACGCTGGATGCCAATACTAATGGAACCAAAAACAATTTGGGGCTTTCGACGGAAACAAGCTGGGGAATGCCTGAGACAACTCAGGTGATGATTAAGGCTATCAGTGCAAAAGGATTCAAGACAATCCGGATACCTGTGAGCTGGCATAATCATATCACGGACTCGAATTATACGATTGACAGTGAATGGCTGGCTCGCGTCAAGAATGTCGTTGACTGGTCGATTAATTCTGGTCTGACTGTAATCATCAACATTCACCATGATAATTTGAGCGAGGCGGAGATGTCTTCGACTTACGGATTCTGTGTGCCGGAAGATGCAAATTCCCCGCTCAAAACTCGGTCGATTTCATATATAAAAGTCGTGTGGAATCAAGTCGCTTCGTATTTCAAAAATTATGATGAAAATCTGGTTTTTGAAGTGCTGAATGAGCCTCGCTGTATCGAAAAATCTTACGAATGGAGTACAAACGGATACGACTCAAAGGTCGCGGCCGCAAACAAAATCATTATGGAGTATGAAAAGGCTGCGCTGGACACAATCCGAGCGACTGGCGGCAAAAATGCGAGCCGTTATGTGATGGTTCCGCCTTATGCCGCAAATCCTGACATGAGAAACGGCTGGTCTTTGCCTTCTGATTCTGCGAGCGGAAAGCTGATTGTTTCTGTTCATGCCTACAATCCTTATGAATTCTGCATGAAAGACATGAGCGTTACGGTTTTCAATTCATCTCACAAAGATTCAATCGATTACCTTTTCAGCTCGCTTGGAACAGATTATGTCTCAAAAGGAATCCCTGTAGTGATGGGGGAGGCGAGCGCAAGCGACAAAAACAACACCGCAGAGCGCAAAAAATGGGTTGAATACTATTATGCAAAAGCCAAAGCTTTGGGTATTCCAGTGATTCTTTGGGATAACATGGTCGTGTGGCCGAACGGAGATGATGCCGGAGAACGCCACGGCTGGTTCAACAGAAAAGATTTGACCTGGTATTATCCTGAATTAGTTGATTTGATGGTTAGATAAAAAAAACGGTGGCTTCAGATGTGAAACCACCGTTTTTTTGTAAGGATTTTGTTTTAGTTTGTGAATGCTGCCATTGCTGTTCCGCGAGTGATGTCAACTTCTTCTGGAAGCATATCGTAGTAAACTTTTTTGCCTTCGAGGATTTTTGCAAGGTATGCTTTTGTTCGCTCGATGACTTTGTAAGTCTTGAAGAATGTAGTTCCGTTGCAAGCTACGCAAATCGGACTGCTTTCTTCTTTGCCACCCTCACATTGAGTGATGCAGGCTGCGAGGATTACTGCCGCAAGTTTTGCCATGCGGTCTACGAGAGTGTCGAAAATCTCAAAGAGAACTTTTGAATCGTCTTTTGTGGCTTTTGAGAACAAAGCCTTGCCGTTTGAAAGGAAGTCATTGACCTCAATCAAAGAAAGAGAGTTTTTTGAAGCGATTTCTTCGGAAAGCTCGGTAGAGAATAAGCCTTCTTTTGCTGCAATCTGGATTGTTTCGAGCGCGAGTGGGCCGAGATATGCTCCAGAGCAGAGTTTTTCGTAAGGAGCGACACCTGGAGCCACGCTTTTTTTGTCGAGGTTGATGTCGAATTCTGAGTTTTTGAATCCACCGAATTTTGCGCTCTCACAAACGATAATTTGATTCTTTGTTGTGTTGTACTCGGCTTTTGCAGGCTGAACGAATGCTGCGTTGAGGCCTGTTCCGAGGATGAATCCGATGTAAGAAGAGTATTTTTTGCTCGTGCTGCCTGTTCCTGCGAGAAGGGCTGAGGCTGTGTCGTTGAGCAGGATGACCTGAGGGATTTTTGTCCAGCCCTGCTCTTTGAGGGCTTTTTTAAGTTCGGCACCGATGTGGCTTCCGACGACCTCTGGAGCTTTTACTTCTTTTGAGAAGTTGTCGAGAATGCCGTCTTTGTCCTCGGTGATTGTCATGGCGTAAGAGAAGCAGAAACAGATTTCGTCACAGCAGTCCTTGAATCGGCTGATGTTGCTTGCGATTTTAGCGAAGAAATCTTTTTTGCTGAGTTCGCCTTCGGTTCCTGGCATTCTTGTCTTTTCAAACTGAGACACTGTGAAAGAGCCGTCTTTTGCGAATGTGACAAGTGAAGAACGGAAATTTGTTCCGCCCGCATCAATTACGATTACTGATTTTTCACGCATCGCGATTGAAGACGGGTCAATATAAGTTTTTATCATGTCCTGGAAAGACTTCTTGCCGGAAAGACCATTGTCCATGTCCTGCAAGAAATCTTTTGTGAGCGATGATAAGTCCAAATCGGTATAGAATCCGTGTTTTTCAAAAAAATTTTTTACTTCCATGCTCATAATGTATCACACTTTTTATTCTTTTACAGCACCCACAGATACGCCGCGGATAATATTTCGTGAGAGGAACATGTATACGATTACAAGCGGAATGATTGCCAGACAAATAACCATGTATACCTGACCCATATCGAACTTCTGGTAGTCCGCGCTTCGGAGCTGTGCGATAAGAATCGGAATTGTCTTTTTGAGCTTGCTGTTGATTACCAAAGCAGGGATGAAGTAGTTGTTCCATGAGCTTACGAAAGCGAAGATTGCCTGAACTGCGATTGCCGGCTTCATGAGCGGAATAACGATTGTGTTGAAGATTCGGAATTCCGGGCATCCGTCGATTCGGGCAGCCTCTACGATTGAGTAAGAGAGGGTTGCTGTCATTGCCTGATACATGTAGAAGAATACGACTGGAGCTGCGATTGACGGAATGAAGAGGGCAGGGAGAGTATCAATCATCTTGATTTTGATGAGCAACTGGATGAAACCAAGTGATGAAACCTGTGTCGGAATCATCATGATTGCAAGGATAAGCTTGAATGCAGAAGCCTTTCCCTTGAAATTGTACATATAGATGCCATAAGCGGTCATTGCCGAGAAGTATGTAGTGAGAAGAGCAGACATGAACGATACATAAACGCTGTTGAACAGTGCTCGGACAACCGGTGTGTTTTCATTTTTAAGAAGATTTGAGAGATTAGCGAAGAAAGATGTGCCGAAGAGGGCAGAGAATCCTCGCTGAATCTGCGCGTGATTTCGTGTTGAGTTGACCAAAAGAATGAAGAACGGGAACAAAGATGCAATGGTCAATGCGACAAGGAAAATATAGCAAAGGTTTCGTTTTAAAAATGTTGATTTTGTAGTAACCATTTTATTTTCGTCCTCCGGTCATGTTCTTGTATTTTTTCATTGTCATAGAGTAAATGCTGAAGCTGAAGATGCTTGTAAGGAAGAATGTGATTACAGAAACCGCACCTGCCATACCGTAGTTTTTGCTGAACAAATGTTTGTTGAGGTACATGATGAGGGTCATGCTTGTTCGGTTAGGATTACCTTCGCCGTTTGTCAAAATCTGCGGTACATCGAACATCTGAATACCGCCGATAAGGCTTGTAATCAAAACATAAATGAAGATTGGCATGAGCATCGGCATTGTAATTCGGAAGAATACCTGAACCGGATTAGCACCGTCGATTTTTGCTGCCTCAAAGATGCTGTCGTCGATTCCCATGATGCCCGCCATGAGCATGATGGTTGTATTTCCGTACCACATAAGGAAGTTCATCGTAGCGACAAGACCGCGTGTCCAGCTCTGTGAGCTAAGGAAGCGGATGTTCTCCTCTGCGAATCCCAGTTTGATTAAAATGCTGTTTGCCGGACCGTTGTCCGAGAAAATTGTGAAGAACAACATTGCGAAAGCAGATGCCATGATCAAGTTAGGCATGTAGATGACTGTTTTGAAGAACTGCTGTCCTTTGATTCTTAAATCCGTGCTGGTGAACCATACTGAAAGAAGAAGTGATACACCAATCTGCGGAATGAATCCTACGATCCAAAGAATGAATGTGTTTCCAATGTAGCGAGGCATATCGCTTTTGAAAACCTCGACGAAGTTTTTAAGACCGATGAATTTAGGACCAATCTGCTGCAAACCTACGCGATAGTTTTCAAAAAAGCTGTTCGCAAAAGTTGAAATCAGAGGGATTAGCGAGAATATCGTAAAAACGATAAAGAATGGCGCAATGAAAAAATATCCCCATCTGTTAAAATCATAACCTTTGCCTTTTTTTTCGGCTTTAGTTTTTGTTGTGTCGTTCATAGTAATCCTCTTAATCCTCTCTGATTTCAGATTAATTATTTGCTCAAGTTAGGGTACATCTCGATGACTGAGCGATAGAAGTTATCCCATGCCTGGTCGAGAGTTACCTTTCCGTCGAAGTAGTCTTTCATTGAAGCCTGAATCTTCTCTGACATACCCTGATCGTACTGTGTGATGCAGCTTTTATCGATGCTTGTAGCAGAATCAAGGAAGAATTTGATGTGGTTCTGGCCGCCGAGGAATGGATTCTGGTAGTCGCTTGTGGCAACTGCTTCCATAGCCGGTATGTTGTTTGTGAAGTCACCCTTTTCTTTTGCGATTGCTGTCATTACAGTTGAGTCACATGTAAGAGTTTTGAGGACATCACGGATGATTTCGATGTTGTCTGAGCCTTTAGCACCACAAATCCAAGTGCCGCCCCAAGAGAAGCCCTGTGGACCTTTACAGAATGCCCAGTCACCGTAAGAACCGTTACCGAGTTCTTTAGCTGCGTTTGCATCGTTCAAAGAGCTTGGAGCCATAACGAAGTCGATGAACCATGCTGGTCCGAAGTATCCGAATACTTTTCCTTTTGCACCCATGCCCTGTGAGCTTTCTGGTGACCAAAGTGAGGCTTTGTTGTTGTAGCCGTTTGATGTGAAGTTCTTTGTCTGCTCGATCCAAGCGTTGATCTGTGGATCAATAACGATTTTGTTGTTTACAACCCATGGCTGTTTCATGTTGTCGCTGAATACGCGGAATGCATCATCATAGCCAGAAAGCATGAAGTAGCCCTTCTTTTTTGCAGCTGCTGCAACAGCGTTGAATTTGCTCCAGTCTGCGAGAGCCTCGCCTACTTTTACTGGATCATCTGTGCCGAGAACATCTTTTGCGATTGAGCGGCGATAGATGAATCCGCCCGGACAAGCCTGCCAAGTAAGACCTTTGATGTTGCCTTTTGAATCAGTCATGATGTCTTTTGTATATTTGTACTGATTTTTGATGTCCTGCTGTGAGAGACCGATGTCGTTGATTACATCGAGAGTGAAGTCTGTGTCAACATATTTGAGTGCGTAGTCAGCCTCAACAAGGAACAAGTCGATTTTCTCGTCTGTTGGAACAGAATCCTGGCGCATGAGTGCTTCATCAAGCTTGTCCTGATAAGCACTGCCCTGATTTGGTGTCATGACCCAGTTGACTTTTACATCAGCAGGGAGTTTTTTAGCGTAGTAGTTGTTAAAACGCTCCTGGAATTCTTCGTTCCAAACATAAATGTTCAAAACTTTTCCAGCTTTTGGTGCAGCTGCAGCTGCTGGTGCTTCTGCCTTTTTCTCTTTACATCCGTTGAGAGCAACGAGAGAAGCGAGTGCCATTGCGGCAACAACGATTTTTTTCATACTTTTTTCCTCCTTTTAGTATGACTTTTCGTTATATAATATATTTTATTATAACCCTGATACTCTTATACTACAACCTTTTCGTGATAAAGTCTAAGGGTCAAACGGGTATAAAAATATAAAAATTTTGTAAAAAATATCAATATTTTGGGATTTTTTCAGTATTCAACAGAGTAATCTTATTATATAATAAGATATCAATTTTCTGGGGATGTCATAAATGGGAATACAGGACGAACTCGCAAAGGTTGAATTCAAGAATCGTGAATATCTCATAAAGCATATTTCTTATGATCGGGAAATGGCTTTTTATCAAAGCATCGGCAATGGCGATATGGAGGAGATGAAACGCCTTTTCATACCGTTCAATGTCGAGGGCTTTGGAAAACTGAGCGAAAATCCTCTCCGCAATTTAAAGTATCATCTTATAATTACGGTGGCCATGATTACGCGGTATGTAATCGAGGCCGGACTTGAAATGGAGGCTGCCTATAATCTCAGCGACATTTACATCAGAAAAATCGATGTATGCGGTGACGAGGACAGCATCCGTAAAATCCATGAGGAGCTTTGCGAGGCTTATGTCAAGCGAATGCAGGCCTGCAAAAGGCGTCGGTTGTACTCAAAGCCGGTTTCCCAGTGTATTGATTACATTTATGACAATCTCCATGAGAAGATTTCGCTTGAGGATCTTGCCGAAGTTTCCGGGGTCAGCAGTTCCTACATATCAAAACTTTTTCATTCTGAGGTAGGAATTACAATCGCCCAGTACATCCAGAAAAAGAAGATCGAGGCTGCGAAAAATCTTCTGTTGTTCACTGATTATTCCATCACTGATATTTCAAACTACATGCAGTTCAGCACGGAAAGCTATTTTATCAGCGTTTTCCGTAAGTTCTGCGGGGTTACGCCCAAGAAATTCCGGGAAGTTCACTTCCGCTCGAAATTGTCCAAAAGCGCAAGCCCAAAAGACGACTAGAAAGCCTTGAATCAGCTTACGGTCGCCTGAATTTCAGAAATTTCTCCGCTTCTTGAGAACAGGAGGCGGCTTTCTTCTTCTGGAAGGATGCTGCCTTTAAAACTGAGCGTTTTTCCGTCCTTCATGATTACAGTCAGATTTTTCTCCTTGCCCTGAGTGTAGGTAATTTTTGTTCCGCACCAGGTAAAGTGAATCTGATTGCTGTCGGTGAAATCCTTTTTTTCAAGATATGTCGGGTTGAACACGGCTTTTCCGTCATCGATGTCGAGTCCGAGTTCACGCCAGCGGCAGATGATTTCTTCTTTTACTTGTCCTGTCATGCCCGGCTGTCTTGCGCCCTGTTTGAAAGGCGTGTGCGAGTATGGGTCGAACGGGAATGCTCCGTATTCCTGTGGCGTTTTGCTGCTTCCAAGACCTTTTTTGACATCCTTGTAGAATGAGATGAACGGATCTTTGGAATTTACGATGTTTTCCTGAACGGCGAGCAGGAGTTTTGAGACCATGTGCCAGTAAATGCAGCCAAGTCCTTCGTAAGCGTAGAAAGTTCCTGAACGGCCGGTGAAGCTCTGGTGATTGAAAATCTTTTCGTAGAGCTTGAGAAGGGCTTCTTTTTCGTATTTGTTAGGCTTTTTCTCATCGGAAAGTGAGTCGATTGCTTTTTCAAGACATTCTGCGTTTCGGAAATCTGAGTTGAAGTGGTAAGTTCCGCCCAAATCCCGGAGAATGATTGAATTTCCTGTTCGTTTTAAGAAGTCCTCAAGGCCGCGCAAATCTGTCGTTTTGAATGCGTTCTTTTCCATAAAAGTCGGAAGGGTAGTGTTAGGGTAGAGCATGTAAGAATGTTGGTTTTCCTCGAACAGGTCGCTTCCGTGCATTTTTTCCAGGACCAGCTTTTTCTCGTTTTTGTTGAGAACCGCGCAGCTGAGTGCGGCAACCTGGCCTTCGAGCATGAGCTTGAGGTTGACGATGTTGATTTCTTCTTCTGAGACAACGACTGAGTTGTATGAATGGAAGAGTCCGTCAGAGCGTTTGTTTGCTTCAATTGATTTTTTAAGGGCTTCTTCAAAAACTTTGAGGCTTTGTATGATTTTTCGGGCAGAAAGCTGCTCGTAATCCTCAGAGAAGCCGTTTTTGTAGAGGCTCGTGCGTTCTTTTTCGAAAAGCAGTCCGATTTCGTCAGTGAAAATTTTTCTTTCTTTGTTTGTGATTCCTTCGCTGGTTCTTGAGCTAAAATTCTTGTAAATTTCAACCGTTTTTTGAAGGGTTTTCGCTACGGTTTTGTTGATTTCAAAAGTTCCGTCTGAATCTTCAAAAAGTTTGATGAGGAAGGAAATCATTCGGGCGAGGTAACACATCGTTACGACGGAAGTTCCCCAGCCTGCAAGCGCGTTGTTCGCATCATTCCACTCTGGACGCTGCATGTTCATCCAGATTCCTGCTTCCGGGATGTGGTTGAGCATTTTTGCGAGGATGAGCTGCGTGATTTTTGTCGCCATTGTCGTGAGGAGAAGCTTTGAGTCCTTTCCGAGCAGGCAGCGTGCGTCAGTTCCGAAATTTATTTCTTTTTCGCGGAGTTTTTTGTCCAAATCGTAGTCAAATCTGATTGAATTCCGCGGATCTTTGAGAATTTCTTCGTAGCTCTTGATTCTGTAAGGAATGTTCGCCGTTGAGAAGACTTTTTCGTTCATCAGCGAGAGAAGTTCCTTCTTGTTGTATTTTGCGAGGAATTCAAGGATTTTCTGGAGGTAAATTACCTGATGGTCGCCCCAGAATCCGAACTGCGCCCACGGGTTTCCTTCTTCCGGAACTTCCCAGTCCAAACCTTCGCGGCTGATTCGGTACGGATTGTAGCCTTCGATGGTCATTGTGTTGAGGAAGACTGAGCATACATTTACGGCATATTCCGGATAAGACCAGAGAAGTGCTTCCCAGTTCTGGAAAATGTCGCGCCAGTTGCCCTCGTAGCTGATTTTTTCTGAGCCGTCCTGTGCAATCAGGTCGATGTTGAAGCGGTTCCACGGCCGACTTGGGTCTCCGTGCCTGCGTGAGAATGTGAGCGGGAGATATTCGAGGAACATTCGTTTGAGCTGAGTGTCGCCGTTGCTAAAAACAAGTTCTTTAAGCTCGTTTCGGCTGACAGAATCTTTTGAAGCGAGGTTTGAGCCGTTTATGAGCGATTCGATTTGTGCCCCTGCTTCCTTGTTGCGGTTTTTTGCGAAATTTACGAAGTCGCTCAGCCTGATTTTGCCTTCGTCTGCGAAAATTCCGCCTCGCATGATGTTGAACATGACATTTGTGCGGTGGTGAAGGTCGGAAATCGCATTTCCTGATGTCTGAACGCCGTCCGCCTCAGCAATTTTTTCATTGAGTGCCAAGTCAGTCGCTTTTATGTCCTCGGCGAGAAGTTTCCATGCGTTTTCCCGGTTTTCAATCTGGTTCCTCAATTCGATGAGTTTTACGACATCATAATCAACATCAAAAACCTGCTCCCAACATTCCGCGCTTTTTCCGTTTAGCTCGCTCTGGTGGATGATGAAGCATTGTCCGCGCTTTCCGTTGAGTTCCTTTTTTTGTGCCTGAAGGAAATCTGATTTTCCTGAGAGGAACATTTCGATTGAGTCCTCGGAAAGAATGATCGGGTCGTTCGTGGTGAACCAGCAGACATTTGTTTTTAAAGATTCGCTCGGCTCGGCCTTGTCAGTTACGATTGATGAGAGCGTGAAAAGGGCTGTGTTTGAGACTGGCTCGATTTCAGTCTTTTTGTATGCGTCGAGAAGAACGCTTTTGTTGTTCTGGATGTTGCTGTCGCATGATGACGGCAGGATGTTGCGGCAGCCGTCAAGAATTTTCAGCGTGATTCTTTTGTCAGTGAGATTTTCGATTCGGCAGCATTTTACGAGTCCGAATTTTGCGCTTGAAGTCCAGCCGTATCGGAAGGAAATTCCTGCGAGAAGGTTGATTTCCTCAAACCAGATTTTGCTTCCGTTGAGATTTTTGTAAAGGTTCCGCTGAATGCCGATTTCTTCGTTGTACCGGCCGATTCCTGTGCTGAAAAGATTTTCAAACGGCTGCCAGATTATGCCTTTTTTCCCTTCGCTTTTGATTTTTATTATCGTGATGGAGCCGGTCGTGCCTTTTATGTCCTGAATTTTGTCGCATGTGTAATATGGGAAAATCGGGTGGTCACAGTTTTTTCGTCCTGCTGTAATTCCTCCCTGCGCCCAGCAGAAATTCCATACATCGCTGGAACTTGTGATGGTCATGAAAAAATCTTCCATCGCATCAAAGTTTTCGATTTTGTAAAATTCTTCACCGTCCAGAAAAACTGGAGTTCCGGAAACACTTTTTTTCATTTTATCCTCCGTGCCACTTACTTTTGTAAATTATTGCCTTGAAATTTTGAAAAAAACTATCAAAAATATTAAAATTATATCAAAGAATTATTCTAATTCAATTTTTAATAAATCGCAAAAAAAAGATATTTTTTCAAAATTTTTGCTATGGTTATGGCGGGAACGATTGTATAAATGAAAGAAATGTGTTTTTAAAAGGGGGCATTTTTATGAAAAAATGTTTGATTCTTGTTTTTCTTTCTATATTATCACTCTCGGCGTTTGCGGGCGAAAAGTATAATTTCAGCTCAAAGGGTGCCGTAAAGGATAAAAAATCTGTTCAGTTCAATGAATGTACTGCTCTGGAACTTGCTGAAAAAATGAAGTGCGGTTGGAATTTGGGCAACACTCTGGATGCAAACGGCAAAACAGGGCTTGCTTCTGAGCAGAGCTGGGGACAGCCTGAGACGACAAAAGAAATGATTGATGCAATTGCTGCTGCCGGATTCAAGACGATTCGAATTCCTACAAGCTGGGCGAACCATCTTGTTGATTCGAATTATACTATTGATCCGGCATGGATGGCCCGCGTTAAGCAGATTGTTGACTGGGCTGTTTCGGACGGACTTTATGTTATTTTGAATGACCATCATGACAATTACGAGAGGGAAGGGCTGATGCCGAAAGGAAAGGGCTATTATCCAAGCTCTTTGAACTACAACGAATCGATGTTTTTTGTAAAGAATATCTGGGCGCAGATTTGCGTGGCATTCAACAAGGGCTATGACGAGCATCTTATTTTTGAAGTTTTGAATGAGCCTCGTCTTCGCGGGCATGACCATGAGTGGTGGTACAATCAGGGCTGCACGGTCTGCAAGGATGGCGCAAAAAATCTTAACAAGCTCAATCAGCTTGCGCTCAATACAATCCGTGCTTCGGGCAAGAACAATGCAAAACGATTTGTGATGGTGACAGGTCTTGCGGCATCAATAAATTCTTATCAAGCGGATGAATCTTGGAAGCTGCCGGAGGATTCTGCTAATGGAAAGCTTTTGATTTCTGTTCATCTGTATTCACCGTATTCTTTTGCGATGGAAAATCCTGGCGAAACGGTTTTTATGGAAAAACATCAGAATGAACTTGCGTATAATTTTTCATGGCTGAATGATCGTTTTGTCTCAAAGGGAATTCCTGTGATTATCGGAGAATTTGGCGCGACCAACAAAAACAATCTTGAAGAGCGCGTAAAATGGTTTGAATATTTCGTTGGTGAATCTCACAAGTACAAAATGGTCTGCTGTCTGTGGGATAACGGAGATCCAAATGCAGCAAATACTTATGAAGAAAAATTCGGTTTTTTCAACAGGAAGGAATGTTCCTGGTTTTTCCCGGAAATTATCGAAGCGATTGTAAAGAATTCCGGGGAATAAACGCCAAAAGAAAAAGGTTTATATTTGGAAAAGAAAAGCAAAAACAAGCGTAGGCGGCAAGCACTTGCGTTGTTGTGCTTGTTTGGTTATGGCATGAATCCA
>ODAI012631967.1_pt1 | contig 15301 bp, 14 predicted proteins | sample 1539321 | NCBI WGS metagenome assembly ODAI01 (sample SAMN02144231, study PRJEB22623) | gut metagenome | biome: sheep rumen | host: Ovis aries | place: New Zealand
AAAAAAAGACTGCAATCTGTTAAGAATTGCAGTCTTTTATGCTGTGTTAAAAATAATTCTTACAGCTGGTTGATGTGCTGGCAGAGGCTCGACTTCAGATTAGCGGCCTTGTTCTTGTGAATGATGTTGGTCTTAGCCAGCTTGTCCAGCATCTTCTGTACTTTAGGATAGAGAGCAGCAGCCTCTTCCTTGTTGGTCATAGCACGGAGCTTACGAACAGCGTTACGCATGGTCTTAGCATAATAGTGGTTGTGCTCTGCCTTCTTCTTGTCCTGACGAATTCTCTTCAGGGATGATTTGTGATTTGCCATTTTTTTAATTTTAATTTTAATGTTTAACCATAAAGCTTATGGGTCTTACACCTCATCGAGGTCGCCCTGGGCGGGTTGTTACACCCTCTGTCACCGTTTTCCTCATCGGATAGCACTTGGCTGTGCAGATGACAGATTTAAGTGTAGTCCCTAGGAGAGTCGAACTCCTCTTTAGAGAATGAAAATCTCTCGTCCTAACCGATAGACGAAGGGACCATCGCCTTTTTTAGCGGGTGCAAAGACAGTGCAAGCCGAATACAAAGAATATGTTTTTTGTTGAGGCGTAGCCTGTTTTCGCAGCGGCATTTTCCCAAAATGCGGCTGCAAAGGTACTGCATTTTTTCCGTTTCACAAAATTTTCTTTGAGAAAAATGCTTGTTTTACAATAATTTTGTGTAATTTCGCCATCGTGTTAGTGAAAACGGAAGCCATTGTGCTGCATTCCTTTAAGTTAGGCGAGTCTAAATTGGTCGTCGACATGTTCACTCGCGAGGCGGGTCGGCTCTCATTTGTCGTGTCGCTGCCGAAAACACCAAAGTCGCGTCTGAAGAAGCAGTATTTCCAGCCGATGACCTTGTTGGAGGTGGAGTGTGACGTACGCCAGCGCTTACAATTGCAGAAACTGAAGGATGCCCGTCTGCTGTCGCCCTATACTTCCATCCCTTTCTCGCCGGAGAAGCTGGCGCTGTCGCTGTTTATCGCTGAGTTCCTTTACCATGCTCTGCACTCTGAACAACAGAATGAGCCGCTCTTCGTTTATGTTTGCGACTCTATGCAATGGCTCGATATGGCCTCTGCGGGCTATGCCAACTTTCATCTGACGTTCCTGATGCGCCTGTCGCGGTTCTTGGGATTTTATCCTAATTTAAGCCTCACCCCCGTCCCCTCTCCGAATGGCGAGGGGCGTGATGTGTTCTTCGACTTACGTGAAGGTCAGTTCTGTACTTTAGCCCCCACACATCGCGATTTCCTCGGACCGGATGATGCGCGTCGTATCCATCTGCTCATGCGTATGGACTTTCCTACGATGCATCTCTATCGCTTGAACCGCATGGACCGCAACCGCATCGTTGAGGTACTGCTACAATACTATCGGCTGCATATTCCGCAGTTTCCTGAACTGAAGAGTCTCAGTGTGTTGCAGGAGCTATGGTAGTCTACGCGTAATTTAATTAGGTGTGAGCGTTTCGCTGAAGAAAAGATGCCGTTGGCTGAATTTTTTTTCTCATTTGGCTCTTTTTGACTACATTTGCCGAACAAAACAATGTTATTTAACTCCAAATGATATGAAAAAAACATTATTTATGCTCTTGACGATGATGGGGACGTTGACCGCACAGGCCGACAACACGACGTATCCCTATCTGATAGTTGAGACAACGGCGGGAACAACGACTGCCATTGATGTGTCATCAGCAGCTGTACCGCTGACTTTTAGCGGTACTACGCTGAAGGTGGGTGACAAGACTTTCACGCTTACCGACTTGAGTAAGATGTACTTCTCTACTTCGAACGAAACGACGGGCATCAGCGAGATCACTACTGCTGACCTGGACGAGGTGACTGACATCTACGACCTTCAGGGCCGTAAGGTGAGTAAGGATCAGATGCGTAGGGGTATCTATGTGATTAAGACGAATAAAGGGACCTTTAAAGTGAATGTGAAATGAAGAAACTATATACTCTCCTTGCAGCCCTCATGCTGACGATAGCAGCTGGGGCACAGACACTCAGTATCACCACCAGCAATGGTACGAAATCGTACAGTGCGGCCGACCTCACCTCGACTTCACCCATTACGTTCGCTAACGGTTCAACCATGACCGTCGGCAGCGATATCTATACGATCAGTGAGATTACGAATGCCGGAGCCGCCGACGTGGATGCCAATGAGGTACATATCATATATGACGGCTCATCGGCTACAGTAGTGATGGCTACCAACGTGACTAGCTATGTCACAGCATCCGTCAGCGGAGCACATGTTAGCATTACCCAGTCGAATACTGATGCGGTTGACGGCGACGAGATAACCTACGTGCTGTCGGGTACGACAACGGACGGAGAGTTCGCACTTTCCGGTTCGTATAAGTGTACGGTATCATTGGCCGGTCTGACGCTGACCAACCCCAGTGGTGCTGCAATCAACATCACTAACGGCAAGCGCATCCAGATCAGTGCTAAGAATGGCACAGTGAATACGCTGACCGACGGTGCTGGCGGTTCACAGAAAGGCTGCATCTACTCGAAAGGACAGATCCAGTTGCAGGGTAAAGGTACGCTGAACGTAGTCGGTAACACCAAACATGCGGTTAAGAGTGGCGACTACATCACCGTGAAAAACCTGACGCTGAACATCACATCGGCAGTAGGCGATGGCATCTCGTGTAACGAATACTTCCAGATGAAGAGTGGCACGGTAACTATCAGCGGGGTAGGCGATGACGGTATCCAGTGCGACCTGGACGGCACGACGTCGACGGGTGAGACCACAGATCATGAGGATGAAGACTCTGGTAATATCTATATCGAAGGTGGTACGCTGAACATCAGTGTGGCGGGCAATGCTACTTGGGACAGCGAAGACAGTGAGGTGAAGGGCACTAAGTGTCTCAGTGCCGATGGTGACATGAAGATCAGCGGTGGTACGCTGACGCTGACGAACTCGGGTTCTGGTGGAAAGGGTATCAAGGTGGACGGTGCATTGACCATCTCTGATAATGCCAATATCACTGTGACCACTACAGGACAGATTGCCTACTGCTCAAGCACCAGCAATACGACCATTAGGACCACGACATCATCGTCTACTACCGAGCGGTTGGCCGATGCGCTCAAGACTTCACCCAAGGGTATTAAGGTCGATGGCGCGATGAAGATCAGCGGTGGAACGACGGTTGTCAGTGCCAAATACCATGAGGCTATTGAGACGAAGAGCACGCTCGATATTTCAGGAGGTTATGTCTATGCCGAATCGAGCGATGATGCCATCAACTCCAGCAGCCATATGACGATTTCCGGTGGTTATGTGATGGCCAATTCGAGTGGCAACGACGGACTGGATGCCAATGGCAACATGTATATTACAGGAGGTAATGTCTTTGCCATAGCTACGTCGCAGCCAGAGGTTGGCATCGACGCTAATACTGAAGGTGGCTATAAGCTTTATATCAGTGGCGGTAATGTGGTAGCCATCGGAGGCTTCGAGAATGGTGCTAGCATTACAGGCGGAACGGCGAAGTCGGCCAGCTACACAAAAGGTGCTTGGTATGGACTTTCCAACGGTAGCACACAGGCCTTTGCCTTCAAGGTTCCTTCCAATAGTTCTATGGGTTCGACAATGGCTGTTTACACCACAGGCACTCCTGCGCTGAGTCAAGGTGTCACTCGCAGCGGTACCAGTTTCTGGAACGAGAATGGCTATAGCAGTTTTAGCGGTGGCTCGTCAGTAAGCCTGTCTACCTATTCAGGTGGCGGCGGTCCTGGCGGCGGAGGAGGTCCTGGCGGACGCTGGTAAGGTTCGTTGAACGAAACAGCCGGTTGGCTGAAAACTTTTGCGGGTGATGGGGGCAAGTGTTAACTTTGCATCAGAAATCAAAACTAAACTGCGATGACTGAACTGCTGAAAACATTTGCCCCCATCTCTTTGGATGCGATGTCTGGCGTGAAACTGATGAACCGTACGGATACGAAGTTCGTCACCGACCAGAACCACCTGCGTATGCTCCTGCAGATGGCACAGGGTGATTACTTCGTACAGGAGATTGACGGACAGCGTAACCTGGAGTACGATACCACGTACTTCGACACCGCTGCTTTCGATATGTATAACCAGCACCAATGGAACCATACCAACCGGCAGAAGATCCGCTTCCGCACCTATTGCATCAGTGGTCTGCAGTTCATGGAGGTAAAGACGAAGAACAACCACGGACGCACGAAGAAAAAGCGTATGGAGGTGAGCGATATGAATGTCACCGACCAGGCAAAAAGCGACTTCCTGGAAAAACACCTGCGCTATGGGGTAGACACATTACAGCCAGCCCTGAATAATCACTTCTCACGCATCACATTGGTCAATCGGGCCAAGACTGAGCGGCTGACCATCGACAGCGCCTTGCGTTTCAAGAATCTGGTGAGTGGACAGCAGAAGGATATGGGTCAGTTGGTCATCATCGAACTGAAACGCGACGGACTGGTCTATTCGCCCGTACTCGAGATGCTGCGCCAATTGCGTATCCATCCGCATGGCTTCTCCAAGTATTGCATGGGCTCAGCTCTGACCAATCCTCAGCTCTCTGTAAACCGTTTCAAGCGCAAACTCATCGAAATCAACAAAATAGTAACGATAAATAATAAGTAGATTATGAGTATTCAAACCATGTTTTCTAATGATTTTGGCGAAACGCTGCTGCGGTTCTTCGTCTGTCTGTTCGTCAATTGGCTGATCGTTCACTTCCTGTATTTCAAGAAGGGCAAGCGTCGCGACTTCTACTTCACATTTATGATCATTTCCGTAGCCATTTTTTTCTTGGTTTATCTGATGATGGGTATGGATCGAGGAAAGGCTACGATGGGCGTCGGACTCGGACTGTTTGGCATTTTCAGCATCATGCGTTACCGTACGGACTCGATGCCGGTACGCGAGATGACTTACCTTTTTGTCGTGATCTGCCTTTCTGTTGTTCACGCAATGGCTGACTCCTTAGGTGTAGATTATCAAGGCGTCATGATAGGAACTCCACTGCCCGAGCTGGTCGTCATCGACGTGATTGTGCTTGCCGTGATCTTCTTGTTTGAACGGATGGTCAAGGTCGATGCGTCGAAGCTGATACAGTATGACCGCATCGAATTGATCAAACCTGAGCGCCGACAGGAGCTGATTGACGACTTGACACAGCGTACGGGACTGAAGGTGCTTAACGTTGAGATTGGTGCCATCGATTTCCTGCGAGATATGGCGATGCTGCGCGTCTATTACGAATCGGGAGCCCATAAGCGTGATAAGGAAATAGACAATATGATGAAAATTAAGAACTCAGACTATGCAAAAATTTAGAATCACCCTGACGACTCTGGCACTGACGGTGCTGAGTCTGCCACTCATGGCACAGAGCGAGGCTGGCCTGCTGATGGAGGTCGGTGCTGAGAAGAAGTTCTCCAAGAAGTTCAGCGTAGGACTGGAGGCCGACCTGCGCACCCGTAACAACCTGAAGACGATGGATCGCTGGAGTCTGGGCATCAGTGCTGCCTATAGGCCGCTGAAGTATCTGAAGTTCGATGCGGGCTATACGCTGCTGAACAATAATTTCCGCGAGGACATCAGTTACAATGCCAATGGCAGCTACAACAACTGGACACCGTCCTATTGGGGTATGCGTCATCGTCTGCATGCCTCAGTAACTGGGACTTATAAGTTTCAGAACAATCTGCGTATCTCACTGCGCGAACGCTGGCAGTACACCTATCGTCCTGAGAAGACCGTCAGTCGTTGGGACTTCGACAATTCCTGGTGGGAAGACAAGGTACGCTCGGGCATGGGTAAGAACCAGTTGCGTTCTCGTCTGCAGTTGGAGTACGACAAGAAAGGCGCGCTACTGACGCCTTATGCCAATGCCGAGCTGTATCACTCGTGGGCTATCGAGAAGATACGCTACACCATTGGTACTGAGTTGAATCTGTCCAAACAGCACACCCTCAATCTCTTCTACCGTTTCCAGAATATGCAGAATGTCGATCATGACGATTACGATCCCGACATGCACTATATCGGAGTAGGGTATAAGTTTAAATTCTAAGACTACGAATTATGCGAATAAAACGAATTGAAGATATGAAAAAGAATATCATAACCATCTGTATGCTGGCATTAGGGCTTGCAGCTTGCCAGAACGACGATACCGACTTCAGCGCCTATACTGGTGGCACGATGTCGACGGCTAATGTCATATACATATTCTATAATGGTACTACAGCGACAGTCTCTGGTGATGAAAATAACTATGTGACCATCAACGGGGCTGACGTCACCGTCAATACTGGAGCAGCCTCCGATTCGCTGTTGCTCGTGCTCAGCGGTTCAACCAGCGATGGCTCTTTGTTGATCTATCGTGAGAGGAAATTCGGCATTAAGTTGGCAGGGGTCTCCATCCATAATAACGACGGTCCCGCCATCAACAACCAGTGCGGCAAGTCGCTCTATGTTGAAGTGGTCAGCGGTACGACGAACACCCTGACGGATGGCACCTCCTATACGGAGCAGACCTATCAGCAGAAGGGTGCCCTCTTTAGCGAGGGGCAGATCTATTTTAGCGGCAGTGGTACGCTCAACGTAGTGGGCAGTACGCAGAATGCAATTGCCTGCGACGACTATATCGTTGTTGATGAGGCTAGTATCACGGCTACATCGTCTACTGGTCATGGCATCAAGGTGAACGATGGTTTCTGGATGAACAGCGGCACGCTGACGGTCGATGTGACGGGCGATGGCTGTAAGGGTATCAGCAACGACTCCATCACCGTCATTTCGGGTGGTACGATGGCCATTACGACATCTGGCGATTGTGTCTACGATGCAGAAGCTGCTGATTACAGCTCTGCTGCCTGCATCAAGAGCGACTATCAGTTTAAGATGACAGGTGGTATGGTGACGCTCGTCAGCTCAGGTGATGGCGGTAAGGGTATCAACTGCGACGAAGATGTGGTCTTCAGCGGTGGCACGCTGACTGTTACCACAACGGGAAGCAATGACGATGCCAAGCCCAAGGGCGTCAAGGGCGATACTGGAATTACCGTCAGTGGCGGCTCATTTACGGTAAACGTGAAGAAGAGCTGGGCCTGCGACAATGGCACAGACAGCGATACTCCCGCCGACCACGTGACGGTAGTAGGTACGCCAACCTCCTCGACTATCGAGAAGAAGTCTGTCGAGATTATCTTCTGACGGCAGGTGTTGCAGGCGGATTGATGCTTACCCTTTCGCCAAACACCCTGCGCAGTTGAATCTCTTGCTGTTCAGCCAGTTCTCCTTTGATGATGAGGTGATCTATCCGAAGCTTATAAAACCAGTCGGGTAGGGTCACCTCTCTTTTATTAAATTCAATGTCGAGCCTGCGGATATGTTCTAACTGCGAGAGAGCTAGAGGTACCTCGCTCACCTGTTGCAGCTTGATGCCGCCATAGTATTTTTCTGCTATAAAGAACTTCTGGACCAGTTCCTCTTCCTCGTTCGAGGTACGTACCAGCCATCCGATGCGAGGCGCCAGCTCCTGTGTGTTGTCATTGCGGTCAATGCCGACAAAGCCAGCCCACAGTTCCATAGGTGTCTCGCTCAGCATCTGGCCTTTGCCGTCTACCTTTTTATATTTGAAGCCCACGCGCACCATTTCCGACGGCATGTAGCGATAATCGTAGGGAATGCTATCGAACACCTTCCCGTCCTTGTCAGGAAACAGTTTCAGGAACCAGCCATCAAGCCTGGTAGGCTTGTCGGGACTACATCCGCCGCCTCGCAATTCCCCAACTCGCTTCTGTCGCACGATGCTCTGCCAGAACACCTGACGGGGCTTTCCTTCTGAGGCTGCAACGAACTCCTTGAGGATAGGCTCCAGCTTCTCTATCCAAGGAGCAATGCCTTGATAGGCTTTCAGCTTCTGCGTCTTGCTGAGCACATGCTGCCAGTCCTGTGGCGTACCCGTCAGCGTGATATACGGAATGCCACAGACGATGTACATGACCTGATAGTTGAAGTACTGTTTGAACACATCCATCAGCACCACCTGCGAGGCAATACGCTCCGTCGCGCCAGTCGTACTGAAGTCGGCAGTAATGTTCTTTGCCAAGTCGCCTTTGGTGTTTTTGCCTAACTGGCGCGTGAAACCATCCAGCAATGCTGCCCAATCTGCATCCTCCGTCAGCAAGTCTTTTTGCGACACGATGCTAAGGTTTTGCCTGCCCTCCTGATGATTGACCAACAAGGGGCGCATCTCCTCGGCGTGGGCATTGACATAACGCGAAAAGCCCTGACTGATGATGAGCCAGAGGGCATCGGGCGACAGCACCACAGGACGATGGTCAGCGTAGGCTGTGCGCAACATGTCGAACAGCACAGCCGGTCCATGCATGACCAGCGAACTACCCTTGAAACTGTAGGAGAGGATGCGCGTTCCATCGTCATCAGGCATATTCTCGCTTTGCATGATGACTTTGGCAACAATGCTGTCTGCCAGGCAACGCAACTCCTCCTTAGGCTTGGGCAGGTCTTCGTCTACCACAAAAGTGACAGCCCCCTTCGACTTCTTAATGACGGTATCGTCGGCCCATAGGCTGATGCCCAGGGTCAGCAGCGTGATAATACATATTGTCTTTTTCATATCCTTAACGTTTCTTCTTGGCATACTTCTTTAGTTGTTCGCGCAGGTCCAACAGGTCGGTGGGCTTGTTGCGCTTATAGACCACGCGGCCCGTTTCGTCGACAATGACGTAGAGATAGCGGCTCTGATGTTTGCCCATCACGCTACGAATGATGCCTATTGGCTGGTAGTTTGTGGTAAACGGATAGTGGTAGCCCGGCAGTTGGGGCAGTTGCTGGCGCCAGCTGTTCTCGTTGTTATGGCGGGCCAGGTGTACCCATGCTATGTCGTACTCTTCGAACTCCTTCTGAAGGGGCATGATGGTGTTTCGCGTCATAGCCATATCGCTGTTAATCGTGGGATGCCAGATGTGCAGGAATATCAGTCGTCCGCGATAGCGCTGGCAGATACGCTCGAACAACAGATGGTCGCTATAAGGAGGCACTTCCGGCAACTGGCATACCTCATAGTCTGTGCGACGGCTGTTGTCAGCCATCAGTTGGCTCAGTCGCTGTCTGTAGTTGTCAATCCACAACTGGTATGCTTTGGGCAGCGTAGCCATATTCTGTTGCAGCTGCACGGAGTCAAGTTGTGTGTAGTCCTTGTGCAGTTGCTGTTTCATCGAGAGTGCATTGACTTCGTGGTCCACATAGTCAGGATACATGGTAGGCATCTGGCTTAGCAGGTGGGCAACACCCATGAAGGCAGGACACAGCAACTGCTTCTGCGAGGTGAGCATCTTGAGATAGGCTTCCGTCACGTAAGGCTTCACCTCTTCTGCCCAGCGTTTCCTGCGACGGTTATACATGGCTTTCACCACGCCTCCACGCTGGTTGATGTGGTTGGGAAATCCCATCAGCTCCTGCTGATAGATGGCTATCAGGCAGAGTTGGTCGTTTAGCTTGAGCAGTTCCTGCAGAGCCGGCGACAGCTTTTTGTAATGAATGTTGCGGTTATGTATTCTTCGGTCAACCACTTTTGGCAATAAATCCTTGGGATTGCTGCCGATGAAGTCGGGATGGTTGATGTAGGTATCCAAAGCAAATTGGCGCAGTTCCCTATAGTTTTCAATGGGCTGCGTGTGGTTATACTCGTTGGCTAACGCTGCCAACGGTCCGCTCTCTACCAATGAGTAATAGCCCTTTCGCTCCTTCTTGGGCTGGTGCATTGCGAACATGTCGAGTCGTACGCTGGTTGTATCGTCTGGTGCTGCATAGCACATCATCAGCCTTCTGCCCTCATAACCTAACATGACGGGCTGCGTATGGGTGACGGGCAGACGGCATTCAAAGTCGCCATTGTCGGATATCGGAATATGCAGCGTATCAAGGGCAGTGGCGTTGTACTGATAGAAAGAAGCGCTCTGATTGAGGATAATATGGCTCAGCATACCCCTGCGGAAGTTAAGCAGCCGTCCTCGGATGGTGGCTACACCGTAGCGAATATCTGGCATAGGCAGCGAATCAACACGGGTCATAGTAGCCGCCCCCTCCATAGGATCAATCAAATCTGCCCATTTCAAGCTGTCCAGCCGTATGCCATAGATGCCGGCTTCCGTAGGAGGCTCGCCCGTCAGGTCGACATTGTCCACATCCCAATCGGGCACAGGCGGGAAGATCAGCCGCACACGTATCTCGCCCTCATGGCGGGCAAATATCTTCTCGTTTAATCCTTTGCCATAGCGCGAGTCAAGGCCGCGAATGGGCCAGGTGCGCCCCTGAACATCACGAAGCAGCATGTCATCGCCAAACATAAACCACAGATTGGGCTTCTGGTTGACACGCATGTCGAGCACCGTTGCTGTGTCAGTGAGTTCGACAGCCACCAACTCGAACAGTCGCTGTTGCTGAAACATGATGTCAGGCTGTTCGATGCGATGCGTCTGTCCTAAAGCTGATAATGCAGCAGACAACAGAATAAGGTATAGCGTCAATCGTTTCATATCGTCAGTAATCTATGGGTAGTGTATAGGGTGAGGCTACTATCTGTCCGTTTCTTCGGCCAGGAATCCAGCGAGGCATGTCGGCTACCAGCCGGAGAGCCGCCTCGTTGGCTTCTGCGCTGCCACTGCGCAAGATGCGGATGTCGCTGAGGCTGCCGTCCTCGCCCACGACAAAGCTGACAAACAATCGTCCCGCCTCTTCCGTCTTGGGCAGATGTTGTGCGAGATAGTCACGCAGGGCGGCATTGCCACCAGGAAACTGAGCCATCTGGGTGGGTACTACTGCTGTTGGGGCAATGCGTTCTGCCGTTTTCTCTTCCTCAACTTCGACAGGTATTTGCTGGTGTTGCTCCTTTTTAACTTGTCGCTTGACAGATAGCGAGGACTGCGGATTATTAACCGATTCCTCTGCAGGCTTAACCAGAGATGTTTCTTTCAGGACTTTTGTCAAGGGAAGAGACATCACTTCCCGTCTGATGTCATAGTTTGCTACCAACAACAAAGTGAGCATGATGGCAGGCAAAAGTACTGCAAACTTGCTGCGTTGCCAAGGTGAGGAAGGTATGCGGAGCATCATCTGGATGCGCTGTTTCAGGCTCTTGCAGACGAAGCCGTTTACCATTGCCAGCTTTTTGCCCCTAACAGCCTTGCCTATCAGTAACAGTTGATATCGAGTAGCATCCGTCCCACTCTCCAGCACGTCAGCATCCGCTTCATATTCATGCACATCTCTGAGTGAATCGCCCAACAGATAGACAAATGGATTGAACCATTGCAAACATTGACATAGCATCACCAACAGATTGTCGTACGAATGGAGATGACGGACATGCGACAGTTCATGAGCCAGCACTTCAGGATGCTGTTCGTAGTCGGTCTCGCTGATAATGATATGGCTGAGCCAACTGTAAGACGGGCTGTTGCCTGTGTGACAATAGACGGTGGTATCGTGTTCGCGCTGTACCCACAGACAGCCTTGCCTCATGCTCTGACGAACATGCCAAAGCCCCGTCATTCTATAGCCTACCATCAGCACTATACCTATTATATATAAGGGCGGTAAAAGAGGAATTGAAGATGTGAGCGGCATAGCGGTGCCCTCCATATAGCTTGCCATTTGGACTGCTGTGTCCTCGTCAACCATCTCGTTCAACTCCGTCTCGTTGACTGGTATCGTGATGTCTATTAGGGGTAGTGCCATAGACAACACCATCATGCAGAGCAATGCTATACGGTTCAAACGAAAGAACGTTTCCTTTCGTAACATCAGCATCCAAGGCACATAGAGCACCGTCAGACAAATGGCCGATTGCAGGGCATAGTGGAACAGCGTGTTCATGATATGTTTTTCTGCTTTATCAGGGCTATTAATTCTTCTATTTCTTCAGAGCTAAGGTCTTCTTCCTGCACGAAGTGGTTTAGCAGCGACTTGACAGAACCATCGAACAGCGATTCCTTTACTTCGTCCATCACCTGACGGCGGTAGCGCTCCTTCGTCATCAACGGATTATAAACCAATTGTTTACCTATCCCCTTCTTCGCCTCTACAAATCCTTTCTGCATCAGTATCTTCAGAAAAGTCGCTATGGTAGTATACGCAGGACGGGGTTCATCGTATCGTTCCAGAATATCGTTCACGCAGGCTCCACGTCCGATTTTCCACAACACGTTCATCACCTGCATTTCGCCCTTGGTCAGTGTTTTTTCTTTCATGCCTGCAAAATTACTAAAACCTTAGAAATGCAGGAAGCAACAAAGCGCATAATGTCATGAATAGCCGTTTCTTTAACATTCATTCTTAGTAATTAAGGGATTTTGCAGCGATAGTCGATTACTATTCAATCCAGTATAAAAATCGGATTAGGCCGACCGCTCGCACAGATACGGCCGCTCGCTCGAAGATATAAGGGCGGGCGCCCGAATTGATGCGGGCGGGCGCCCTAATCTTTCGACCTGCCGACTCTCTCCTTTTTACATTCCCTGTAAAACCCTGTTAGGACGGGGCTCTACCCCTTTTAGGACGGGGACCTCGCAATGCCAGCCTCAGGCTTTGCTGTTGCCAGCCCTAACAGCAATGGCGGCTACAGCAGTTCGGGCAGTTGGAAGAGTTTAGTGCTGTTCGAGCCTTTGATGAGGATGTAGCGGTGCTGCGGTTGCTCTTTGGCGATGGCAGCCTTGACTTCCTCGACGTCGTGGAAAACTGAGAGGTGAGTGGTTAGAGGTGAGAGGTTAGAGGTTACCTTCTCAAACTCTTCGCCAACGAGCCACACTTTGTCGAAGCCAGCGGTGGCCAGCATGTCGACAACCTTCTGGTGTTCCTCTTGGGACACGTCACCCAGTTCGCCCATCATACCCAGAATGGCCATCTTGGGACTGACCTCCATCAGGCGGAAGTTGTCGATAGCCGCTTTCATGGATGTTGGGTTGGCATTATAGGCATCTACGATGAGATGGTTCGTCTGAGTCTCCGTCAGCTGTGAGCGGTTGTTGGTGGGTATATAATTTTCCAGCGCGTGGTTGATCTGCTCAAAAGGCACGTTGTTGACATAGCCAACGGTAATCGCAGCCAGCATGTTGTCCAGATTGTAAGCTCCAATCAGATGAGTCTGTACCTCCATCCACTCGCTCTGATAGTTGGCGTCGGCATCTTGCTCGCGCCAGCGGAACTTCAGGAAGGGAGCACAAGAGATAACCTCGCCGCGAATCAGGATGTCAGCGTTGTCGCTCTGTCCATAATAATAGATATCTGCCAGCCCGTCGGTCATCTTCATCAGGTGTTCGTTGTCACGATTGACGAATACGGGACATTCGTGTTCGCGGAAGAAGTCGTAGAGCTCACCCTTCGTTTTGCAGACACCCTCGAACGATCCAAAGCCTTGCAGATGGGCGCGTCCTACGTTGGTAATCAGACCACAGGTAGGCTCGGCAGTCTCCACTAGCGTCTTGATGTCGCCAGGATGCGAAGCTCCCATCTCCACTACGGCAATATCGTGCTCCTCGTTCAGCCGGAACAGGGTCTTGGGCACACCGACGTCGTTGTTGAAGTTTCCCTCGGTGTAGAGTACGTTGTATTGCGTCTGCAGCACGGCGGCCACCAGTTCCTTGGTGGTTGTTTTGCCGTTGGTGCCGGTAATGCCGACGATGGGAATCTGGAACTGCCGGCGGTGCTCACGGGCCAGGTCCTTGAAGGTCTGGAGCGTGTCAGGAACTTTTATTAGTTTAGAGTTTAGAGTGGAAAGTGGAGAATTGTCAACAATGGCGTAGCTGCAGCCTTTCTCAAGGGCTTGCAGTGCATACTGATTACCGTCAAACTTTTCACCTTTCAGGGCGAGGAAAATACTGCCTTCTGGGCAGTTGCGTGAGTCCGTGGTGATGCACGGGTGCTGCTGATATAGCTGGTAAAGCTCTTTAATATCCATATTACTTATCTGAAAAACAGCCACAAAGTTACAAATAAATTAAGTAACAAAGAATAAAAAATCACAAAAAAAGCCTGCCAACCATAAATTCTTCACTCTTCACTCTTCACTCTTCGCTAAAATGTGTACCTTTGTACGCAGTATGGACTATACACTGAATATACACGGCCAGTTGCTGAACCTGACGACGCCACGGGTGATGGGAATCCTGAACGTGACGCCCGACTCTTTCTATGCCGGCAGCCGCCAGCAGACTGAGGCGGAGATTGCCGCCAGGGCGCGGCAGATTGTGGCAGAGGGTGGAGCGATGATTGACGTTGGTGCCTACTCTACACGCCCTGGTGCCGACACGGTCAGCGAGGCGGAGGAGATGGGCCGTCTGCGCATGGCGCTGCCCATTGTCAGGCGCGAGGCTCCCGGCACGCCCGTCAGCGTTGACACCTTCCGGCCTGCGGTGGCACGCATGGCGGTGGAGGAATATGGTGCCGACATCATCAACGACGTGAGCGGCGGCCACGACGGTGGAGCCTTTGGCGGCACGCAAACGGCCGACGCGGACGAGATGCCTGCCATGTTCCGCATGGTGGCGCGGCTGGGTGTGCCCTACATCCTCATGTCCACCCAACCGGACATGCGGCACATGCTGCTGACGTTTGCACGACAGGTGCAGCAGCTGCGTGACTTCGGACAAAAGGACATCATACTGGACCCCGGCTTCGGCTTCGGCAAGACGCTGGAGCAGAACTACACCGTGCTGCGCAACCTGCAGCAGCTACAGCTGCTGGAACTGCCCGTCATGGCGGGCGTGTCGAGAAAGCGAATGGTCTGGCAGCTGACGGGCACCAGTGCTGAGGAAGCCCTGAACGGCACCACGGTGCTCAACACGCTTGCCATAGAGCGCGGAGCCGCCATTCTCAGGGTTCACGACGTGAAAGAGGCCGCAGAATGCATCAGGTTGAGCACGGCTGCGGCTATCTGAAAACAGGAAATCGGAAATAAGTTAATCGTAAATAAAAAAACAGGGTGTTAGAGATTTTAGAATTCGGAATAAAAGATATTATCGACATCTTCCTTGTAGCACTGTTGCTTTACTACGCATACAGGCTGATGAAGGAGTCGCGCTCGCTAAACGTGTTTATGGGCATCATCATCTTCGTGATCATGTGGCTCATTGTCTCGCAGATCCTCGAGATGAAACTGTTAGGCTCCATCATGGACAAACTGGTGAGCGTGGGTGTCATCGGACTGATGATTATCTTCCAGGAAGACATACGCAAG
>ODAI014359743.1_pt1 | contig 15301 bp, 14 predicted proteins | sample 1539321 | NCBI WGS metagenome assembly ODAI01 (sample SAMN02144231, study PRJEB22623) | gut metagenome | biome: sheep rumen | host: Ovis aries | place: New Zealand
CCATTCCCGCCGGAATCAGATGCCATTCCCGCCGGAATCAGATGCCATTCCCGCCGGAATCAGATGCCATTCCCGCCGGAATCAGATGCCATTCCCGCCGGAATCAGATGCCATTCCCGCCGGGAGCGGAACACAAAATTGATTTCCGTGATTGTGCGGGCAGGGCTTTTGCAAGAAGGATAAATGCGATATAATAGAACAATATGACTGAACTGTTAGCGCCTGCGGGCAATGTAGAGGCACTGGACGCTGCCATCGGCGAAGGGGCGGATGCCGTTTATCTGGGCTTGAAGAGCTTTAACGCGCGGCTGCGCTCCGCAAATTTTGCGTGGCGCGAATTTGAGGGGGCGGTGGAGAGCCTGCACCGTATGGGAAGAAAGCTGTACGTGACGGTGAATACCGTCTGCACAGAGCAGGAGACCGAGCGGCTCTACCGTTTGCTCTCCTACCTGAACAAAATCGGGCCGGACGGAATTATCGTGCAGGATTTCGGCGTGGTGCGCATGTGCCAGGAATTTTTCCCCGCACTGGAGCTGCATGCCTCCACCCAGATGAACGTGGAGAGCGCGGATGCGGCGAACCTTCTTGCCGCCCAAGGACTCAAGCGGGTCGTCGTCGCGCGGGAACTCGGTCTGGAGGAAGTCCGCAGCATCAAGGCTCGCACAAAAGCCGAGATTGAGATGTTCGTGCATGGGGCGCTGTGCGTCAGCGAGAGCGGGCTGTGCCAGTTCTCCAGCTTTCTTGGAGGCAAGTCGGCGAACAGGGGTATGTGCACGCAGGCATGCCGCCGTATCTATAACGCGGAGATATACAATACCGGCGATCAGGGCTATTATTTCTCTCCCTGCGACCTCCAGCTCATCGAGCACGTGCCGGAGCTGATGCAGGCGGGCGTGGACAGTTTCAAGATTGAAGGGCGCATGAAGAGCGCCGAGTATGTGGGGGCTGTGACCGCGGCCTACCGCTATGTCATGGATCACTGGGAGCAGGACAAGAAGGGCTCCATTGCGGAAGGCCGCCGCATCCTGAGCACGGACTTTGCCCGCAGCAAGACTGATTACTGGTACGGCTTTGCCAGCGTGCCGGACGGCATCCAGGGCGCCGGCGAAAAGATACTGAATCCCAGGCAGGCTGGCGGAACGGGCATCTTTTTGGGCACCATCGCCGAGCTGCGCGCCGCCAACGCGGAGGAAAAGACCGCCGCCGCCGCATTCCAGAAAAAGGCTCCTGCGGAAGCGCTTTCCGCTGGGGATGCCGGCAAAGAAGACGCCGCGGACGAAATCCAGATGGCCATCATCCATGGCGGCTCCTACGACCCTGATGCCGGAGACAGCATCCGCCTGCACCGCCGGGATGACACGGGGCGCGTAAGCCACAAAGTTCGTCTTGTGCGGACAGACGCCCGTGGCAAGCGCTGGATTGATGTTCCCTCCGGTTTTACGCGCGGAGACAGCGTCTATCTTCTGCAGACAAAATCTATGTCAAAGCGCTACAAGCGCGTGCTGCCGCAGGATTTGTCCCGCTTCAGGAGGCAGCCCGGTGCGGACAGGCTTCCTGTCCTTGATTTGACGCCCGTCGAACGCGGCGGCATGCGCAGCTTCCCCGAAGGACTGTATGTGGCGGTCTCCACGACGGCGGATGCCCACGTGGTGCAGGCCGCACATCCGGTGCGCGTCATCATCGAGCTGAACAGCGAGACCTCCTATGACTTCCTGCACAAGGACAGCGCGGAAAAAGCCCTGCTTCCCTACAGCCGCAAAATGACCATCATCGCCCTTGACCCCTTTGCGGCGGAAGGCGATATCCCTGCGCTGCGGAACGTGCTTTCCGTCCTGCTGGAGCGGGGCTACACGCAGTTCGTCGTCAACAACCTTGCGCAGATTGAGCTGCTGCGCGGAAAAAAGGACGTGAGCCTTATCGCGGGGCCGTTCCTGTATACGTTCAACCGCTGGGCGGTCAGTTTCCTTGAGAACCAGGACATCATGGCGCTGCAGATGCCCTACGAGAACAGCGAGGATAATATCGAGGAGACATTCAAAACGGCGGAAGAGCGCTCGCGCGTCCTCCTGCCGATTTTTGCATATCCCACCTTGTTCCGCATGAGGTTCAAGCTGCCCTCCAGCTATGATTTTACCTACTTCAGCGACAAGGAGCAGACCGGCTTCAAAGTCAATTCGACGCCGGACGGCTCCTTCGTTATGCCTGAATATCCGTTCAGCATCATCGACAAAGCTGAGTCGCTCAGAAAAAAAGGCTGGAAGCGGCAGCTGGTCGATTTCTCCAAGACAAAAGTCACAAAGTCCGATATCCGCGACCTGCTGAGCCTCCTGCGGACAAAAGGCAGGATTGAGGGAGCCTCCCGATTTAATTGGAAGGACGGCTTTTACAATCCAGAAAAGATGGAGGCGTATCAGGCCGCCAACGCCCGCGCTGCACAGACCCGCAAAGAATCGGTGGAGCGGCACGGCGCAGCACGTAACGTGCGGCGGAAACGCTGAATGTAGCCTCCGCCATGAATCCCTAGAAAACCGGCTCCACCGCGTCAAGCTCCTGACGGGTGGCTCCGGCTGCCTCCGCCAGCATCGCGAGCTTCTGCTTCTTCGTGAGCGCGGGCTCTGCTTCCGGGGTATCGGCGTCAGCGGGTTCGGCCTTCTTCTGGAACGGCTTGAATTCGATATGCTCCGCGATTATCTTTACGCGGCTGTGGCTTTTGCCGTCCTCGTCCTTCCAGCGGTTCTGCTTGAGCCGCCCCACAATGCGCACCCCGCGCCCTTTGGGGCACCACTTGGCGCAGACCTCCGCCAGATTGCCGTATGCATCCACGTCAAAATAGGAGACCTCGTCCGTAAGCTCTCCGCCCTGCGACTTGTAGCGGCGGTTCACCGCGACGGGCAGTGTGCAGACCGCATTGCCCGACGGCATCTCCTTGCGCTCCGGCTGGCGGACAATGTTTCCTTCCAGAATAATCTGATTCAGTGCGTTCATCGTTATACCTCCGTATTTCTCTTGCCTGCGACCGGCCTTGCTGGCGGCAGACGCTTCCGCCTGGCTCGGAAAGCGGGACTGCGCGCCCGGCCTCCGTTTTCTTCGCCCTGCACCTTTTCTCTCCTCCCCGAATTCTCTTTTTTCGCAAAAAATACGGAAAAATTCCTCAGAAAAATGGAGCCGCCGGAAAGTCCCTGTTTCCCGGCAGGCGTGCGAACAGGATGAACGTGCTGGCAGCCTGCCACAGAGCGAGCATAAAAAGATATGATACATGTGGAAGAGAGAAAATTTCACTTGGAAATTTCAGATTATGATGGTACAATTTTCTCTTAAGGGCGCAGTCGCTGTTGCGAAATCAGCGGGACAAAGATAAGCGTAAATTCTTACGCTTATACAATCATTACGGCTCATAAAATATAAGCATGGAAGAACGACCAGAATTCTGCGATATAAAATCATTCCGGGAATTTTCAAAATATTACTGGTACAGGGACGAGCTGAAACTAATTTGTAATGATTTGGATATAGATTCGTCTGGAATGAAAGCCGACTTGAATCATACTATCGAGGCATCCTTTAAAGGAATCTGGATTCCTAAAAAGAAAAAATCAAAGTCGGTGAAAAACAAGAGACCATCCGTTTATACGGAGCTGACTTTAGATACAGGTCTTGTGGAATGCGGTTTTAAATGCAGCCAGCGCTTCAGAGATTTTTTCTCCGTTCAGACCGGAATCAAAAATTTCAAGTTCAATGTAGATATGCTTGCTAGCGCTAAAAAGTAAAAGAAGAGCATGATGATTCTTTTACACTACGTCGCTGCGTTGTTACGCGCAGCAGACCGGGCAGGAGATAAAAGGGGAGGTTCTATGCTCATCGGAAAAATACTCATCGCGCTATCGCTTGTTTTTGCGATACTATGTTTTGTCTTTGTTGCAATCGCAATTGTACAGGCTTTTACAAAAAAAGCTGCAAAAAAGTATTTCTTGCTGTCTGTTTTGTGTCTGGTGGCATGCGCTGCATCTTTTTTCTCTTCCGCAAAGCTTTCCGAACAAGCATACCAGAATGACTGTGATGCGGTGCGATTGCGGCATCTGCTTTATTACGGGCACCTGATAGAAGCGTATAAAAACTCTGTCGGGAAATATCCGTTTGAAGGCCAGGGGCAGCAAGCCTGCGCATTTGTCTGCAATAACAAGCAGAAGGAGTATTGCGCTGATACAAATCCGTATCCGCATATACAAAAATCCCCGGCGGAATTCTTTTCTGAGCTTGAGCAGGGGCTTGGGTATCGGATAGACCAGTGCTTTGATCCGCAGTATGTTCCCAGTGGCCGTCCCCTCTTTTATATATACATGATTGATGGGGAGCAATATTTTTTTGCCGTTCATCTTGCAAAGAAATATCCGTTTTCAAAGAAAGTTGCCCCAAAATATTATAAATGCGAAATCTCAAATATGTCGGATGCGGCATATCAATTTTATACGGTGGAGGAATTGGAAAAAGATGCGGCATTCCAAAAGGTCGCCGGTAAACATGTGGGCGGCTATTTTGAGCTAAGGGAAAAGCAGCATATCCGGGAGTATGAATAAAGCTTGCCGGTCGCTCCTGCGCGCGAGCTGTACCAGAATCAGCTATCCGCATGCCGCGGCTGACGATGCGTTCCTATCAAAAAATATTATAGTTCTATTGACATTACAACACCACCGCGTTATACTTTATTTGTAACTTGAAAAGAACATTGCCCCCGCCAGTACCTGCATTGCGGCGGGCCGCCGCGCAATCGGGGGTGCAGAGCTTTTTCTGCAGGTGGAAGGGCTGGGCGCATCCTTCGCTGTGCGAGGGCGGGGGGTGCAGGGCTTGCGTACGTGAGGTGTTTTACGCAGCTCCGCTGCTAGTATGGGAGATTTGCATGGAGAATACTGTTACCGTAGAAGATGTTGCGGTCACCCTTGACCGCATGGGTTTGCAGTACCTTGCCACAATCGGTCTGGACGGCCGGCCGAAAGTCCGTCCCGTGCAGTATATGGTTCTGCAAGGCGGAAAGCTGTGGTTCTGCACCAACAGCGAGAAAGCGATGTACGCTGAGCTCCAGAGCTGTCCCTTCATCGATTTGTGCGCGAGCCGCCTTGAAAAAGATGAGATCAGCACATCATGGATTCGGTTCAGCGCGGAAGTTGTGTTCGAGGAGAATCGCGATGTCAAACAGGCAATCATGGAAAAAAGCGCGATTGTGCATGAGCTGTACGGCAACAATCCCGATCACCCGCTTTTCAAAGTCTTCTATCTGAAAGACATCCGCGGCAGCGTGAACAACTTGGGGCATGTAAAAGGATTGGATGAAAAAGAAGAATTTGACAAACCTGTCTTTTTTGATTTGTAAAAGGACGGCGAGTTTTTTGTTCACAAAAATCCGGCAATCAGGCGTAAGCCTGCGACATTTTGCCAAAGCAAAGGAGTTTTCGCTGTGACCGTCAGACCGTATGAAGAGAAAGACCTGCCTGCGATGATTGCGATTTGGAACGAGGTTGTTGAGGATGGCTGCGCGTTTCCGCAGGAGGAGCCGTTGACGGCTGAAAGCGGGCGGGCATTTTTTGCCTCCCAGACCGTGAGCGCGGTTGCGGTGGAAGGCAGCGCCGTGTTCGGGCTGTACATACTGCACCCGAACAATGAGGGGCGCTGCGGGCATATTGCAAACGCAAGCTATGCGGTTGCGTCCGCCGCCCGCGGAAAGCATATCGGCGAGCTGCTGGTAAAGGATTGCCTTTTTCAGGCAAAAAAATGCGGCTTCGGTATCCTCCAGTTCAACGCGGTGGTGGAATGCAATGTGCGTGCACGGCACTTGTACGAGCGGCTCGGCTTTGTCCGGCTCGGCACGATTCCCCGCGGATTCAGGATGAAGGACGGGCGTTTTGAGAATATCTGCCCCTACTATCACGAACTCTGAGCGAGGCCGGTATGCGGATAAGCGTCCGGTTTACGGCTGCGGTGCACACGCTCCTGTGCATCCAGTATTTTGAGAAAGACAGGCGTGTGACTTCTGATTTTATTGCCGCAAGCACGGGGGTGAATGCGGTCATCATCCGGAAGATTCTGCTGCAGCTGCAGAAGGCCGGCATCGTAGAGACGAAGGCAGGCGTGGGCGGCTCGCACCTTGCCAGAAGCGCGGAATCAATCACGCTGCTTGCGATATATACTGCGATAAACGACGGTGAGGACGAGCGGGATTTGTTCAGCTTTCACCCGAATCCGAACGGCGGCTGTCCCGTCGGAAAAAGCATCCACCGCGTCCTTGACCCCGTACTGGAGAAAGCTCAGGCTGCCCTGGAGGCCGAGCTGTCACGGACAACGCTGGCGGATTTGCGTTCGCAAGTTCTTGGTGCGCCGGAATGAAGCTACATCACGATGAGGCGGAGGTGTAAGAACATGACGCAGATTGAGCGCAGACTGTTTTTGATTCGTTTTCTTCTTGCGGAACATCCCGATTATGCGGGCATCGCCGTGCCGGACGATGAGGCAGGGCAAAAGCGGCTCCTGCGCTCGCTCGTAAACGTGCGCCCCGCCGTGCCCGCAAGCGACGAGTTTTTGCGCGTGCAGGATGAATATCTAATAGAAGAAAACAAGTCCCGTGGTATCACCGACATCGCAGGCCTTGCGCCGGCGCAGGGGGATCTCTACCTGTGGCGGGGCGACATCACCACGCTCAAGGTCGGAGCCATCGTAAATGCGGCTAACAGCGGCATGACCGGTTGCTGGCAGCCCTGCCACGCCTGCATCGACAACTGCATCCATAGCTTTGCGGGCATCCAGCTGCGTGCCGTGTGTGCCGGCATCATGCAGAAGCAGGGGCACGAGGAGCCTGTCGGTCAGGCAAAACTGACTCACGCCTTCAACCTGCCGTGCGATTACGTGATTCACACCGTCGGGCCGATTGTTGGCGGGCGGCTTACCGGGCGCGACTGCGATCTGCTTGCCAGCTGCTACACATCGTGCCTGAATCTGGCGCAGGAACATGGAATCGGCTCCATTGCGTTCTGCTGCATCTCCACCGGCGTGTTCCGCTTTCCGCAGGATAAGGCGGCCAGTATCGCCGTCGCCACGGTGCGCGGGTGGAAGGAACGGAGCGGCAGCGCGATGAAGGTGCTGTTCAACGTCTTTGGAGAAAAGGACGAGGAGATTTACCGGAGGATTCTGTATGAGAGCAAGGACTGAAGCACTGGAAAAGGCCATAGAGCGTGCCGACGCAATCATCATCGGGGCTGGAGCGGGGCTTTCCACGAGCGCCGGTTTCACCTATTCCGGGGAGCGCTTTGAGAGGCATTTCTCCGACTTTGCTGCGCACTATGGATTCCGCGATATGTATTCCGGGGGCTTTTATCCCTACAAGACGCTTGAGGAGCATTGGGCGTACTGGTCCCGCTACATCATGGTGAACCGCTATATGAATCCGCCACGGCCCGTCTATGACATGCTTTATTCGCTTGTGGACGGCAGGGATTATTTTGTAATCACGACGAACGTGGACCATTGTTTCCAAAAAGCGGGCTTTGACAAAAAACGGCTTTACTACACGCAGGGTGATTACGGTCTGTTCCAGTGCAGCAGCCCGGAGCCGGGCTCGCCCTGCCAGCAGAGAACCTACGATAACGAAGCGCAGGTGCGGGAGATGTATGAGCGGCAGCGCGATATGAGAATCCCCGGCGAGCTTGTTCCGTACTGCCCTGTCTGCGGAAAGCCGATGGCATGAATCTCCGGGCGGACGACACTTTTGTGCAGGATGCGGGCTGGTACGATGCGGCGGAACGCTATGAGAATTTCTTGCGGACGAGGCGGGCGGCGGACGACGGCACGGCGCTGTTCCTGGAGCTCGGCGTCGGCCCGAACACTCCGGGTATCATCAAATATCCGTTCTGGCAGATGACCGCGCGGAATCCAAACGCACGGTACGCCTGCGTGAACTTTGGCGAGGCGCATTGCCCCAAGGAAATCGCCGGACGCTCAATCTGCATAAACGCAGATATCGGTGACGTGCTGGGCAGCTTGCATGCGGAAGGGGCGGTGGCCGGAGGCGAAATAAAGAAAGCCGCTATGCTGTAGAAGAAATTCCTGAACATGCCTTTAAGGCTGCGGGCGCGGGTATAGATGAGCTCCCCTATAATCTTGAAACTCAATAATTACAAAAGAAATGTCATGTAATATGGTATTGTTATTATGTTATCTGCAACCCCGATATTGTTTTCCGAAAGCTTGTAACATAGGTTTACATCATAGTGAGGATTTTTTTTAACAGTTTTTGCAGATTTTGTATTTCTGTCGTAGCCTTAACTTCAATGAGAGAAATTTCATCATCAACTTTTGAAATAAAATCTATTTCAAGACCAGAATCCTTGTGGAAATAGTAAAGTTTTCTGTCCCGCTTGGAAAAACTGTCCGCTATGATATTCTCAAAAATGGCACCCTTATAGCATCTGAGTTCACCCGAAAGAATTTTAGCAGCGCAATCACGGTCCAGCATAGAAACAAGCAGACCGGAATCCTGCATATAAATCTTAAAAACGTTTTCTATCTTATTTCCTTCAAGCGGATCGGTAATATTATTAAGATTGTGACAAAGAGTAATAATTCCAAAGTCCCACAACCATTGTATTGCCGGAAGATATTTTTCTGGGCGACCTTTTTTCTCCAGAACAGAGAAAACGAACTTCTTGTTTTCTTTTGTAAGTTGAGCCGGGATAGATTCGGACACTCTGTTAATTCTTGCAAGAAGGGAAAGGTCAATTTCTTCGTTTTCATTTTCATCCAGATGCTTACCAAAATCATCCTTATATTCTTCAATAATATCGTGCTGCTCCTGCCATACTACATTCATATCATTTGTTGAAATAAATTGGTCAACAATATAAGGGAGCCCGCCAACACAGATGTATTCCTTAAAATATCTGAGCATGGCCTGATGAGTCGCATCACTAACTGGAGTTTTATTTTTATAACATCCGCGAAGATACGGAACAACATCTTCACTGATTCCTTTTGCCCACAGAAACTCTTCAAAATCCATAGGCTTCATATAGACAATGCGTTCAAAGCCTGTAGGAATCCTCTTGCTTTTCTTTTTATTGTAACCTTTAATTCCTAACAGAGAACCAGTAGCAATGATATCAAAACGTCCGTCTTCGCAAAATGGTTTAATACTTGAACGGGCATTTGCACATTCCTGAATCTCATCAAAAATGATGACAGTCTTTCCTTCAACAAAATGTGAATGAGGAATCAGGGCAGATAAATCTATGATTATTCTGTTTACAGTAAGGTCTGCATCAAAAATCTTTTTGGCACTCTCATTTTCCTTGAAATTTACATATACGATATTTTCGTAATTTGATTTTGCAAATTCTCGGACACTATACGTTTTTCCAACCTGGCGGAGGCCTTTTACCACAAGAGCTTTTTTTCTGCCGCCTGAATTTTTCCAATCTTCAAATTCTGACTGTATTTTCCGTTTAAATATATGGTTCTCCGGTTTTTTACACTTTTCCAAGGGAGTTTTCTTAAGAATTGGGGGAGCCATTGAGAAATGAGCGTTGTTAAACTGTTCCCGGGTGCTCACGAACAAGGCCGCAGGGGTCATAATCGCTTTCGTGCAGTACCAGCTGTACCTGAACAGGATTCGCTGCACCGGCAATGTGTTCTATGTCGATTCCACGCCCGTTTCAGTCTGCGAGAACCGCTACATATCCTCCCGCAAGGTCATGAAAAGACTTGCAGGTATATCAGTTTTCACATTGCCAGCATACTTTCTGTAACATCACCTTGTAAGGTTTTACCCCATTTTGTAAATTTCCTATTTAAGTCGAAATTTAGGCTAATAGCACAAGATATGTGTTTTTGGGCTTTGTCCGCCACCGGCCGCTGCCGCGCCATATTCCTGCCCGCGTGAAATATGGCTTGTTTTAGCGGGCAATATCGTATATAATTGCAGTATTATGGAAGCAACATCTAATATTCTGACACTGCTCAAACAGTATTCGTCAAAGCAGAGAAGCGCCGTCATTGAATTCGGGGAATTCGCGGATTTTGTCCGCCGTTATGCCCAGCATCACGTCAACGAGAAAGCTGAGCTCGCCTCTTATCTCGGCTCCACCGATGATGCGCTTGAAGAGGAGCTGGAGCACATCAGCGCCGACCATCAGGTTGTGCTTATGAACCGGGAGCCGGGAAAGCAGTCTATTTTTGTTGTTTCCTCATTCATAGAGCGCTATGCGGAGACATACAAGGACATCGAGCTGAACGTCTCCGTGCCGTTCCCCAACATCAACGATATTCCCAAGAATGTTCCGAACGATATCGTGACGAAAGTCCAGTGCTCCGACCTTCTGTACAAGCTGCTGGACAAGGACGAGCCGAACGACAAGACGCTCTACAGCCTGATGTTCAGCAAGAATATCCCCGCGCTGCTTTTCCCGTCGTCCGTGTCGGTCAACCTGCTCATAAAACTGGCGCTCAAGAAGCTGCAGGATATGCTGCGCAAGGAAGAGTACCACGACTATTTCCTGAAAAAACTTACTATCTCCAACCCTGGTAAAGAGATATCTATAAAGAACTTCTTCAATCTCTTTGTGGCGCGCCCGGAGGATTCCATGGATGCCCTCAGGACGAACGGCGAGAATTTCTACAACTGGAGCCAGCTCTGCTACTTTATCAAGCAGGACTACAACAAGCTCAAGGACTTTACCTCCGAGGATATCAACATATTGCAGTCCATCTCTATCGTGGAGATAACCGCTTCCTTCTATAAGTCAAAGACGGCGGAGCGCCAGCAGCGCGACAACGCGTTCAAGGAGCTGGATACCCAGCTGGAGAATCCGCCCTACTACTTCAGCACGCATGACATCGAGAACATGAAGGATTCCCATGGCAAGCCGCTGCTGGGCCAGTATACAAAAGAAGAGCTGAACGAGCACCTCTCCAAGTTGCGGGCGCAGAGCATGGGCAACAGCCTGCCGCAGCTGCTTGTGTTCAAGGTGAACGAAACGGACGGCTTCTTTATCCTCAAGGCAAAGGTCATGCAGCTTGTTATCCGGCTGTGCAACGATGCCCGCTCCGTCATACGCAACAGCCTGAACCAGGAGTGGTTCAAGTCGCTGCTGGCCTTTGAGACGCTGCCGGAGATGAAGGACAATGTCGCCTTTGAGCAGAGCCTTGAGCGCGAGCTGAAGGTTGCGGAGCCTGTCCTGTACGCGCTGCTCCATGCGTCTTTTCTGCCGGTGGTCGCCTTTGAGGACAGCACGCCCGGCCGCATCGTGCTTTACCGCAACGGTGCGCTTATTCCCTACAGCGAGCTGCTGCTGGTCAGCAGGGGCGAGATTTATTCGGATGCGAGAATCAAGCTTCCGTTCTGGTATTCGGTGCCGCTGGTCTCGTGGATTATCTCCTTCTTCAAGCATAGGGGCAAAAAGCGCAGTACGGCCGACGAGCCTGATACCGCCACCGAGAAGGTCATGCAGCAGGAGAAAGCCTCTGCGGAGGAGAAGCTGCAGAAGCTGAACGCCGCGGACGCGGGGAATCCCCGTTCCCGCAAGAAGGCGCTGCGCAACAGCGCCGTGGCCGCCGAGGAAAAGCTGGTTCCTGCAAACAGCTCGCTTGACCGGGAGCTGGAGGCATACCTTTCTGAGTGGAACGACCGACTGGAGAGCAATGTCTACGACAACCTGACGCAGGACGTGAACAACCTTATCCGCGATTACCTGCGCAAAGTGCTGCGCTCGCTCCGCTCGGACAGCCTTTCCCCGGAGCGTATCGCGAGCCTTGCCCAGTCGCTAGAGGAGAGCCCCAGCCTGTACAAGATAAAAAATCATGCTGCGCTCCGGCGCTACATCGAGCTGTACATCGTCAAGCTGCTCAAGAACATCCCTTCTTGATTCGCGAGGCGATGTGTGCTAAAATGCGTGAGCAAAGGGGGCATGGCTCAGCCTGAGGCGGCTTGCGGGACGTGTCCCTGGATATCGGCGGACAGCCGGAAAGGAGGTGCCCTATGGATGACGGAAGCAGTTCTTCCTCGTATCATCAACGTATGCCGTGCGCATACCTCAGGACGCTTCCGGCCGGTGCTCCCCGCTGAGCTGCCGCGCTGCCAGCGTCGCATTTCTTTATCAGGAAGACGTCATGATTACATATTGGCAGCAGAACAAAGGCAAGCTTGTCGCAAAAGACGAAGAGGAACTCGACCCGGCGGCGACGACGTGGATTGACGCGCGCTGCGTCACGAGCGATGACATAACGATTCTTCAGACAAAATACAAGGTAGACCCGGAGCACATGCTCGATATCCTTGACCCGGACGAGCTTTCTCGTATCGAATACAACGAGGAGGAGGATTATATCCTGACCATCCTGCGTTTGCCGGTCTTTTCTCCGGGGGACGACATCAGCTATTTCTGTACGCCGCTGGGCATCATCACGTACGGGAAATTCTTTATCACTATCTGCTGGACTGACTGCGAGGTGCTGAGGGACTTTGCCGCGAACCGCATAAAGGAGCTGTCGCTCAACGATTTCCCGGCGTTTACCATACGATTCCTTGCGCGGGCGGACATCACGTTCCTCCGCTACCTGAAGGAGCTGAACCGCCGGGCGACGACCATCCAGAACGAGGTGCTGCGTTCCGTGCAGAACCACGAGCTTATCCAGCTGCTGAACATCCAGAAGTCGCTCGTCTATTTTACTACCTCGCTCAAAAGCAACCAGCTGCTGCTGGAGAAGCTGCGCAAGACAAGGCTTATCAAGCTTGACGAGGAGGATCAGGACTGGCTGAACGATGTGGATATCGATAACCGGCAGGCTATGGAGATGGCCGATACCTACACGGACATTATGGCGGGCATGAACGACGCCTTTGCTTCAGTCCTCTCCAACAACCTGAACATCGTGATGAAGACCATGACCGGCTGGAACCTCGTGCTCATGATGCCGACTATCGTGACCGGCTACTTCGGCATAAATGTGCCGCTCCCGTGGATGCATTCCGGCTGGACGGGCGCCCTTGCGGTCATCGGAATCTGCATCGCCTTCTCGGCTGTGACCTATGTGTTCTTTATGAAGCGGCAGATTACCGTTGTGGCAAAGCCGCGCCACCAGCGGCCGGGCCGCAAGAATTCCCGTCCCCGGAGGCGCCGGAAGAACAAAAAGACCCGCGCCTGATGCCCGCCACCATGCGGAGCCGCATTCTGCGGCTGCTTGCCAGGAAAGGCTGCGCTAGAGCTTTTCCAGTGTGGCGCGGGTCACTTTCCAGCCGCCGGCGTCTTTTTCCGCCTCCAGCCACGCGTAGCAGCCCTCGTCGAGCGGGCCGGGGTTGATGAGCGTCGTCCTGCCAATTGTGTCGATGGCGGCGCTCTCATGGATGTGCCCGGTAATCGCGGCGAGCGGCTGGTATTTTTCGATGAAGGCGCGGAGCCTGGGGCTGCCGACGTGCGCGCCGTTGGAGATGGTGTCGCATTTGGTGTCTTTGGGCGGGTTGTGGACGATGACGATGAGGTTGTCCCACTGCTGCTCGCCCTGCTGCGCAACGATGTCCAGGTCGGCGGCAAGCTCGTCGTCAGTGCGCTCAAAGGGCGTCGTCCCGGTGAATTTGCTGCCGCCGCCGCTCCCGGCGAACACGAGCCCCTCGCGGTTTACGAGGCTCCCCTGCACGGAGATGTCCTTCTGCTCCGTCTCCGCAAGGAACGAGGGGTCGTCGCAGTTGCCGATGACAGAAAAAATGGTGTCGTGCATGGCGCAGAGTTTCTCCAGCACCGGCAGCCCCGTCTTTGGAGCCCTGAATTTTGCGAAATCCCCCGCGAACAGCACCATGTCGGCCAGCTTGAACTGGGATTCCAGCCGCTCAAGATTGTCTATGTTGCCGTGAATGTCGCTGATGACCAAAAATTTCATTATAAAACCTCCAGAACCTTTTTGAGCGCGAGCATCTGCTCGTGCGTACCGATGGTGATGCGCACGAAATTCTCTATTCCCGGCGTGCGGAAAAGGCGGATGAGTATGCCTGCCTGCTTGGCCGCCTGATAAATATCGTCCCCCGTCCGGCCGTCTTTGCGCGCAAAGACGAAATTCGTGCTGCTGTCTATGACGAACCAGCCTTTGCCGCGCAGGAATGCGGTGAAGTCGCCGCGTTCCCGGATGATTTCCTGCGCGTTCTTCGCGTAGTACCACGCGGCGCGGCAGGAGGCCTCGGCGGCGGTTTTTGCGACGAAGTCCACGGGAAAGTGGTTCACGGAATTCTTTACCGTGAACACCGCGCGCACAAGCTCCGGCGCCGCCACGATGTAGCCGAGCCGCATTCCGGCAAAGGAGAGGCTCTTGCTGAACGTGCGCACGATGACGAGGTTCTTGAATTCCGCCAGCAGCGGCAGGCAGCTTTCCTCCGCAAAGTCGCAGTAGGCCTCGTCCACGACGAATACGCGGTCTTTAGGCGCCTGCAGGAGCATGTCCCGCACGGCTTTTCTGCTGAGGGCAATGCCGGTGGGGGCATTGGGATTTGCGAGTATGATGGAGGAATTGTGCTCTTGTGCGGCACGGAGCATCGCCTCTGTGTCGAGGCTCCAGTCGGGGCGGAGCGGCACCGGTAGCATCGGAATCCGGTAGAAGCCGCAGTATACCGGGTAAAAGCTGTAGGAGAATTCCGGCTGCACGAGCGGGCGGTCGGCGTCAAAAAAGGTGTAGAACACAAAGCTCAGCACCTCGTCGCTGCCGTTGCCGCAGTAAATCATATCCGGCGTGATGGTGAATGGCAGCCGGTTCCGCTCGTCCGGGCTGCAGGTGCTGCCGTCTACGTGAGTGTTGCCGAAGCAGCCGCCCGTGGCGTTGAGCATGGCGGCAATCTCCGCGCGGAGGCTGTCCACGTCGGGATCGGGGTAGAGCCCCAGCAGGGAAAGCTTCTCTGCCGCAGCCTGCTGGACGGCGCGCCCTACGCTCTCATGCGGAGGATAGGGGTTTTCGTTCGCGTTCAGCTTTATATACGTCCTGTCCGTCGGCTGTTCGCCGGGAACATAGGGATGCAGGCCGTTCAGTCTTTGTGCAAGCATGGCACACCTCGCTCTAGGAAATGTCGCGCGGACTGGCGGCCGGGGAATCCCGGAGCGGGCGACGGCGGCCTCCGCTTCCCTGCAGGAGTGCAGGACGCTTTATTTTATTCCAAAAGCCCTTTGTCTGCAAGGGGGAGCGCGACGTGCCCAAGGGATTCAGCATGAGATGTATTTCATCTGAAAGCGGATGCGATGTTGGCAGTTTATGCAAACTGTTTTTAAATGATTTCTTTTTCTATGCTACA
>ODAI013843747.1_pt1 | contig 15300 bp, 22 predicted proteins | sample 1539321 | NCBI WGS metagenome assembly ODAI01 (sample SAMN02144231, study PRJEB22623) | gut metagenome | biome: sheep rumen | host: Ovis aries | place: New Zealand
GGCTGGCCGGTGGCTGTTGATAACCGGGTGTAGGAGGTTGGCGGCGTGTGAATAAGTCCGAGGGCAGGGCGGAGTGTGCGGAGAACAGGAGCAACGCGTTGAACATGTTAAAAACTTGTTGATAAATCACGAAAATGTGTTGATAACTCTTGAAAATCTGTTGATTTATGATATACTGTTTTCAGGGAGGTGTAACAATATGGAAGTAGTTTTGCAAATTGTAAAAGACCTTGGCTTTCCGGTGGCCTGCTGTCTTTATCTCGGTTATTACCTTAAAAAGCTTTTAGAAGCATACCGGGCAGACATACGCGATATAACCGACAAATATGACAGATCTATCGAAAAGTTTTCACGGTCCATCGACAAAAATACATCTGTTTTGACCGCCCTGGAATCCAAAATTGACGGAAAGGAGGAATAAAACATGCAGCCCTTTTACATTCTGGAAAGAAAAGCGCTGAAAGCCTATGACAACCGCGCAGCATACGCCTATTTTTACGGTGCGAAAAATGTTGTTTTGAGCGATCAGGTTATGAATGACTTAATCCGGACATACTGGAATGAGCATTTTAAGAGGTACGATCAGCGCCAGTTGGAGAACATAAAAAACTTTTCCAGAAATAAAATCGGCCTTGACTGCAGTGGATTTATAACGCTAATCAGCGGATTATACGGTTCGTCCGCGATGCTTTATAATTCATGCCCAGTCAAAACGTCGATTGAACAGGGAAAAGCTGGATCACTGCTTTTCAAGTCCTCCGGATCCGGCAATCATTGCGGACTGGATTTAGGATATGGATATTGTCTGCATATTCCAAGCGAAATGCACACAATCGAAATCACAAAAATTCAGGCCGTCGGATTCACGAAAAGCGGAGAGCTGCCGGGATTTGATTATTCCCAGGCGCAGAATTTTTAACGGAGGTAAACCAAATTGAACAGAGACGAAGTAATTGAAATCATCAAAAAGCGCTTCGGGACGTCGGATGAGGACCTGAACGACCTTGATACTATCATGACGGCGCTGGACGGCCTTGACAAGGTTGAATATCTTCAGCAGCAGATTGCAAACGATAAAATCGAGCATGAACGCAAGCTGAAAGAGCTGGATGACGCGTGGCGCACACGCTACAGAGACAGATTTTTCAGCGGAGATTCAGCCATTGACGAGGTTGTTGAAAAGATGGAACGCGCTGAGGAAAAGGAATCTGACGCTGCGGAAATCACAATTGACGAATACCTTGACAGATTAGACGAAAAGGGGGAATTTAAGTAATGCCTGCAAATTATGAAAACTATAAGAACATGCTGAACGCGATCAGAAACGAAATGTCTGAACGCTTTACAAACGCCGTCCCGGCCGCGGATGGATCCGGCGACAACCTGCGGACTATCGGCGCGACGATCACCGGCAACCAGTCCTTTGTCAACGAGTGGCTGGATGCGCTTTATAACCGTATCGCAATTACGCGTGTCATCACAATGGACGGTTTCCAGAATCCGCTCCGGGAGTTCAAGCGCAAGCTTGAGTTCGGCGAGAGCTATCTTGAAGTTGCTATGCGGCTCCTGAAAGCGCATGTCCGTGATTATGTCTATGCAAAGGAACATTTCATGGACATCAGCACGCCGGCGGTTTCTTCAAGCCTTTACCATATTAATTCCGAATTTTTCTATCCGGTTTCCGTCCTGCCGCTTGAGCTTCGGAAAGCTTTCCTGTCATACGAAGCTTTCGCGCAGTTTATCGAGACGACAATCAACAATATTTACCGGTCCATGGAATATGACGAGTTCCTCGCGATGAAATATGTCGTCTGCCGCGCGATCAGCACCGGCCAGATGAAAGCAGTTGAGATTCCGGCAGTTTCTGCAGCAAACGCGCGCGAAATCGTTACCAGAATCAAAGCGGCCTCAAACAAGATGGAATTTTTGAATACTGAATACAACGCGGCCGGTATCGAGTCCTACGCATCAAAGCGCGATCAGTATTTATTCATGACGGCAGATTTTGACGCTGTGGTTGACGTTTCCGTGCTTGCGGTTTCGTTTAACATGACGCTTGCGGAGTTCATGGGTCAGCAGCGCCGCGTAGACAGCTTCGGTAACCTTGACGTCGAGCGCCTGGATGTACTTTTCGGCCGTGATCCGATGTATACCACGCCGACCGACGAAGAGCTTGAAGCCTGGGCAGGAATCCCGGCTGTTATCCTCTCGCGTGACTGGTTCGTCTGCTTCGATCAGGTCACCGAAATGTGGACGAATGAAAATGGCATGGGTCCTTACAGAAATTACAACCTGCATTGCGGCAGAATCTATAGTTATTCTAACTATATGCCTGCAGCATACTTCATTCCCGGCGAGCAGTCCGTGACCGGCGTTACCGTCGCACCGAACGCTGTGACAATGGCGCGTGGTGATGTAAAGACTTTCAAGGCGACCGTAGCAGCCGTCAACCTTGCGGATCCGTCCGTTGTATGGACCGCAAACAGCAACAAAGTACAGATTGATGTTATCGACTATCAGACCTGTGCGGTTCGCTGCCTGGAGGCACTGGGAGACGATACCGTAACACTTACGGCCACATCTGTATTTGATAATAGTAAAGTGGCAACCGCTGAAATCACAGCGGCATAACGAAAGCCACAAACACGTCACAAGGCCGAAAAAGGGCCATATACAGAAAAAGGCAGGGGATCCGGAGCGATCCTCTGCCGCATTACAAAAACAGGAAAGAGGTACAAATAAATGACTTTTACAGACGGTTACAGGGTGGAACGCGTATATTTCGAACGCTTGAAGTCCCTTATTACAATCCTGAAATCCTTAAAAGATGGCGTTGAGGACGAAACCGTCCGGACGCTTATTGAAAACGCGATTGACAGTGACGGTGCGATCCTGCTTTTATATCGCAATCTCGGTGAAGCATGGGCAGAGTTGGCGGATCAGGTCCAGAAAACGCGGAAAATGCTGCAGGACCTTGACGAGAAAACGGAAAAGTATCATGACGAGCTGAACGAAAGAATTGACGAGGTCAACAATTATCTGATGGCCTTAATCCGTGCACTTGAAGCCCGGATGGACGCGGTCGAGGCGGATCTTGCGCAGATGGGCCGCCTGTATACCTACGACCTGCAGCGTGTCAATGACGCATACACGCTGACAGAATCCGGCCAGCCGGTCACCTGGGCAGGGACGGTTGAAAAGGTCCAGCATGTCCGGCCGCACTTTGTAACGGTCCGCGGCGCGCTGGACGGAGAAGTGACCTATTTAATGCCGCGTGAATATGATACGCAGCTTGCTTCCGGCATTTTCGAGTGGTATTCCGTCGGTTTTGTCGGAAACGAAATCCATGAAGTTACCGTGACACTGTTACCGGACGATTCCGTAAATGTCGCAATCCATACAACCGACTTTGCGGCGATTCTGCAGCGCATTTCCAACCTTGAAACGCGGATGACAACCGCGGAATCCGACATTGACAGTCTGGAAACGCGGATGCAGACCGCGGAAACTGATATTGACAATCTGGAAACCGAAATGGACGGAAAACAGGATGCGTTAACGGCAGGGGCTGGCATTTTGCTTGCCAACAATGTTATTTCAGCCGATACGGACGTACTGCAGGAAAAGCTTGTTGCCGGCTCCGGTATCAGCATTGACCCGAACACGCATGAAATTAGTGCAGGCTCTGGTGATATAAAATTATATCCGTATCCTGATGGCGGTTCACAAACTTTAACTGAATATTTAACACAACCCAACAACCCTGATAGTAGTACATTCCCGAGGAGTGTATGTAATCTAACTATTGCCAAAAAAATAACTACAGTAAACAGAAACAATATAAATTATATTCTTATTGAACTTCAAGGTGTCCACAATGAAGGTGAAATGACAACAACACCCACAAATATTGATGCTTTTATGTCAGGTTATCAGCACTATTATTTTGTGTTTAATTTTTCAAAAAGTGGCGTAACAAAAAAGATTTATTTATCACTTTCAAAGAATCATTATAAAGGTTATTATACTGTACCAAACGGAACACTTTCAGGTGTTGGTTTAATAACTGAAAGTGAGGATTTATATGTTCCATTTGATATTAGCGGCATGACTAAAGCTGGTTATACATTAGATAGTATTGAATTAGATTCAAGAGTATCTTTGATCTTACATAATATTTCTATGACTGACAGTGAGGGTTTAACATATAGACTAATAAAAAATATTTGTAGTCTTGTTGTTAAGTATGAATTGCATTTTAACTAAAGGTGGTGTATTATGGCAACAGCTATGAATTGCGCAGTAAAGACCTATAAAAATGGAGGTTTTTAATAAATGGCAACCGCTTACAATTCCTCAATCAGGCTATACACCGGTGTGCCGCTTGTTAAGGGCGGCACCGAGGTCCTGTATTTATCGCAGTCAGCTGCGGAGGGCGCCCTTGCGGCGTTCCTCCTGGCTGAATATACGGAGTATTATTTTGTCAGAGACAACCGGCGCGCGGTACAGATTGACGCGCCTTTCGGATCCTGTGATGATGTAAACTATATCAGCTTCAAAAACCAGTCACACGGCGGGAAAATCTTTTTCGCGTTTGTGGACAAGGTTATTTACATCAACGATAATTGCACGCAGATAGAATTTACTATCGATCCGTTCCCAACGTATTTAGGCGATACAAAAGAGCTTGATGATAAGTATATAGTCCGGAATACACCGACGACGGACACAAGAGGCGCGAACCTCGAACCGGACTATTTGCCGCAGGGAGCAAAAAATCAGTACGTTGAGCTTGCGTCAATGTCCTTGGAATGTTCACAAGGCCGCGTCCTTTTTGCCGGTAAAACCGGACTGGGAACGCCGCTGACGGATCCTAACGGATATGTAACAGGTATTCAGTCAGGATCACTTACACCGGCAGTATTAAAATCTATACTTGACGACGGTGGTACAATTATCGGCGCATACCTGGAGCCTCCGAACATCGCAAGTCAGATGGTAATACCGGCAGGAACGCTTTCCGGAAATCCGCTTGCACACATGGCCGGTTATACTTACAAAAAACTACAAAGCGGTGTATATACACAGGTCGCGCTTGTAACATCGCAGGCAATGAAAACATACGACGTGGAGGAATTTACAAACCCGCAGAATGTCGAATTTGCTATTGTATATTTCCGGGTTCCGGCGTTTTCTGTTTTTATCTATCCGAAAAATTACAGAGGTGTGATTGACAATACAAGCGAGGGTGTATATCTGCAGGCGCCGTCTCTTTCGATCAGTGCGCGACAGGGATATACTGACAGCCAGCTTTCTTCTGATATTTTTTCGACGCTTGCGTCAAGTATCGGCGGATCGATCAGCGGAGCGCTGACAGGTGGCTGGATCGGTGCTATTGTCGGTGGCGCGTCCGGTTTGATGGGGGGTGCGGCAAACATGGCGAAAAACGCATATCAGGCGAAATTTAAGGCGCCGCAGACGTCCGCAGGCAGCGTTCCGGTCACAGCCGCGGATATGTGCCTGAAAGCATCACTTGTCGCGGTTAGTCCGTCGGTCCTTGACTGCCGCCGAATTGACGCTTATTTTGATTATTACGGATATGCGGTGAATCACGAATCGACGAAAAACAAACCGATAATCACAGATGCCATCAATATGCAGGATGGTGCGTATTTACAGACAGGGTCCGAGTTCGTCCATGGATCTGAGGCAGACGACGAATTAAACGCGAGGATCATGTCCGGGATTAAAATCCGGAAATCACTTTCATGAGGAGGTAAACGAAAATGGCACGAACGCCACAGGGCTTTGTAATGTCAAAGAAAAAGCTTGAAACCAAGCTGAAAAACGAGGGGACTTTCGCACACTATTTTAATAACCTGCGAAATATTGCGCGGTCCAGCTTTTTGTATGAGGATCTGCCGAAAACGCTTGATACAGATTATATTGAGACGGTGCTTTTCGATTCCGGAATGGTGGCAGTATTCGAGGAGCCGGAAATCGGACTGATTGCGCTGCCGTGTGTCCAGTCCGGCGGATATGACGTGTATGGCGTCCCGGTCAACTTCCGGGCATACTCCGGCTATACCGGTTTTTCGCGGATGCTTCGGCACAACAGCTATGACGTGACAAAAAGCGAGTGCGTTATTATTTATAATACCTGCCGCGATATGTCCAGCTATATTTTCCGCGGATCCGTCGGCGCTTTTGCGGAACGGCTCGCGAACGACACCCGGACAGAGGACGTCAATATCTTCGCGCAGAGAACGCCGGTCGGCGTTATCGCACCAAAAGAGCAGGTTGAAACAGTCACAAACGCAATTGACCGCTACGAAAATTTCGGCAAGTGGATTTTTGGCTATAAGGGCATTGACGCGTCACAGATCCAGGCGATTCAGACAGGTGCGCCTTTTGTCGCTAATGATATAAATGAGCATCGGATCCGGTTATGGTCCGAGGCGCTGGGGTTCCTTGGTGTTTCGAACCTGTCAGTATATAAAAAGGAAAGAGTCACTGAGGACGAAATTGCGCGCAGCATGGGCGGCGCGATGGCAAACCGTAATGTCAGGCAGAATCCGAGGGAAAAGGCGATTGCCTTAATAAACGACAAGTGGGGTGAAAAATACGGCTTTAAGGCAAAGGTGACTTTTAACGAGGCCCTTTTCGATCTTGAAGCAAACGACCAGACGAATATAATCGGTTATAATCGCGAGAAAACACAGGGAGGTGAAAACGAATGATAAAAGATTATTTTGTCCATATCCCGCCGCATTTATCGGACGTTTTAGCGGATCTTTCCGGCCTGTCAACGGACGCGGAATTTTCAGACCTGATAGAAGCTGGTCGGCCGCTTTTATTCGATTTTGATTATCCGGTACCGTCACAGGATAAGGAATATCTTGAAAATTATATCCTTAATAATTACATCACGCGTCGGATAGGTTCCGGAAACACGAAGAAATGGCGGCAGTACCTGAAAGCGAAAATGCTGGAGATCATGCCGTATTATTCCGACCTGCTGAAATCGACTCACCTGGAATATGATCCCCTGATAAATCACGACATCACAACGACGGACGACGGATCCGGAACGCTGGACAGCGTGACCGACAAGCGAACCGATAATGACGACAGCTATAATAAATCCGGAAACGAAACGGCACATAATACCAACCTGAACCGGTTTTCTGATACGCCGCAGGGTGACAGCTCGCGCGTCTGGGAGACGGACGCGCAGGGACACGCTCGGCTTTCGGATTATTATATTACGGATGTCAGAGGGATCACCGACGACGCGACGCGCAATTGGAGCGAAAACGGATCAGATCAGCGTGACATTGTAGAGCATGGGACGGTGGATCAGGACACGACGCATGAAAACACAAATTACAAGCTTGGCGTGTCCGGTTCCAGTAAATCAAAACTTGTCAACGAGTGGCGTGAAACTTTCCTCCGGATTTATTCCGACATCACGGCGGAGCTGGATCCTCTGTTTTATAACCTGGTAGAGGTTGACGACCTTATTGATTTTGTATGAAATACTTTGAAGCACATGATATAACAGAATACCGAGACGCAAACGGACAGACGCCGGAAATTATGATGGTCGACGGAAACAGGGCCGCGGGTAAAACCACGGCCTTTTCCAGAAAATTCGTTGACGACTTCAAAACGACTGGAAAAAAGTTTATGCTTTTATACCGGTACGCGAACGAGCTGACAAACATTTCGGAGGCTTTTTTCAAGGATATAAAGGGCCTTTTCTTTCCGGACGACGAAATGACCGATAAAACACAGGCACATGGCGCTTTTATCGAGTTATTCTTAAACGGTAAAAGCTGCGGCTATGCCGCGGCGCTGAATACTGCCGGAAAACTAAAGCACTACAGTCACATTTTTTCCGATGTCGGACAGATCCTATTTGATGAATACCAGCTGGAAAACGGATTTTATATTCAGAACGAAATACAGAAATTTATTTCAATTCATATGACCGTCGCAAGAGGTCAAGGGCAGGTCGTGCGTTTCGTGCCGGTTTACATGCTTTCAAACAGCGTTTCAATTTTCAATCCTTATTACGAGGCTTTCGGTATCGCGGAGCGGATCAACAGCCGTACAAAACAGCTTAAAGGTGACGGTTGGGTTTTGCTTCGCCTGATGCTGCAGGAAGTGGCAAAGGAACAGGAAAAAAGCGCTTTCAACCGGGCCTTTGCCGGGTCCAGGTACACGCAGGCCGCGACGGATAACAGTTTCCTTAATGACGATACATATAATATTAAGAAAAGAGATACTACCGGCCTGCAGGCGCTTTTCTGTTTTTACTCTGACGGCGACACTTTCCAGGTATACGGAAACCGCGCTGAAATGTACGGACGGCGCGGGGGTGTTATTCCGGACGTCCCGGTTTACGGTGCGCAGCATCACGACCGTACCGGTGACATAAAGTCGATCCAGACAAGCGGCTATTTGTGGGCTAAAGTCCGGATCCTATATCAGGACGGCGCTTTTACTTTCGACAGCCCGAAAACAAAACGCGCGGTCCTCCGGATGATCTTTGACAGGTTATAAATTTACTGTTTGTTAACAGTTTATTCATACCACGTTTACAAACACGCTTTATTCTATGGACATACGACAAGGACAGTCACAAAAACCAGAAAGGAAATTTTTATGGATTATACAGCACTTGCGAAACAGCGCGCGAACGGCTCCGACATTCTCTCGGAAAGAACCAAGATCAGCACGGACGAAATTATCGCACGGCACCCGAACGGCGTGACAATCAACGCTTTTGACATCTTCGACGGCAAAAACGGAAAATATGTTGTATGCGCGTTTAACGAGGATCCCGGCCGGTATTTTAACGGCGGCGGCATCCTGACGGACATCTTTACCAGCTTTGTCAACGGCTGGGAAACCGACGGCCGGACATATCCGGAGGCGCTCGCAGCCTGCCGTGACGACTTCGCGAAAAACGGCGGCCTGAAAGTCAAGCTTTCACTCGGTCGGACAAAGGCGGGAAACAAGCTGACGCTTGTGGATGTCATGTAAATCACATTGACAATTAAAAACAGCGCTTGTATAATTTAATTATACAGGCGCTTTATTTATCTAATTAAAGGGGGTTTATTTATGATTGTAAAGCTTGCTATCACGCTTTTTATTATCTGTGTCAACGCAATCGGCGTCGCTTTCGTTGTTTTCGGATTTTCAAGACTGGATGAGGAACGGCGCGGCTTTTTATGCTTCGGTTTCGTGTCACTTTTATGTTCCTGGGCGTTTACCGGAATTTTCCTTATCGGAGGTATTTTATTATGAAGCAATACATCATAAACGTTTGGACAGAGACGGCGACCAGCTGCATTTACCGGACCGAGGACCGCGAAAAGTTTTTCGACAAGATCCTTGAAGTGCAAAAGAAGTACGGAATAAAGCCCGGAGACGGTCGGATCTGCGACTATGAAAACTATATGATTTTCAGCTTTCCGGACAACAAGCGGTCTTTAGTTCGGTGGCGGTTTACCGAGTTCGTGCGGCGTCCGCTTTCGGTTGACTATATCTGAGGAGGTAAAGCACTATGGCATACAGATTTACAGAGGATCAGGCGAACGTCGTTTTTGATAATTTTTATGCGGAGCTGGAAGAGCTTTCCGGAGAAGCGCAGACAATGCCGCATCACGCAAGTAAAACGGTACGGAGGTTTTCCGGTATCGCTGAATCAATCATTGCCAGCTGCGAAGAGTGTATAAACATCCATGGCCTGCAGGCCTCCGCGGAGGCACTGGAAGAAGCCCGGAACACTTACAGAGACATGAACGAGCTGACATATTATTATGATTCTGACAATCCGGACATTGTAGACCTGCAGGAGCAGTTTATCGAGCAGTTTTCAAGTTTCCTTTTAGAGGCTGCGCACCGGATCGAGGAAGAGGCACGAAGGATCGAGGAAGAGGAAGAAGAAGAGCGGCGCCGCGAAGAGGAAGAAGAGGCACGACGCCAGGAAGAGGAAGAAACGCGCCAGCGCGCCAGAGAGCAGGCCGAGCGCGCGAGAGAAACCGAAGAAAAGTACAATGACATTATGGACTCGGCAACCGCTGACAGTGTACTTTCACAAATCGGCAAGGGTATTCTAAAGGGTATCGGTCAAAAGCTAAGCGGCCGCTTCGGAAATCCTGTTACAAGGATATTTAATAAAATATTCAGGAGATGATCCGAATGAAGTACGCATTAAAACTATCAGATATTCCGGAAACGCTGCGGCTTTATGCCTGTGACTTTGAGACAACAACCGCAGAGATCAGCAAGGATCATACAAAAGTATGGTCCTTTGCCGTTGACGAAATCGGACACTATGAGCCGGAGATCTTCGGGTCCATCGAGGATTTTTTCGACTTTTGCGGTGACGTCAACCGAGGATTTCAAAAACGGCTTTATTTTCACAATTTGAAATTCGACGGTGAATTTATCCTTTATCATGCCTTAAAGGTCTTAAACATGCAAACAGCGCTTATAAACGGCGTTATGGCGAGGCCGCGACAGGTACTTGAAAATGAGATCGTATATGCGATCAGCGACGCCGGACAGTGGTATTTTATCTATTTTGTATATCACGGCTGCCAGGTGGAAATCCGCGACAGCCTGAAAGTGTTTCCTATGCCATTAAAGCAAATCGGAAAAGACATCTGTACCAGGTACAAAAAGACGGATATGGAATACAATGACAAGTCAAGCCTCGCGGACTGCAGCGCGTCCGATATTGAGTATATAAAAAACGACGTGCTGGTACTTTCCGAGGCCCTTGACAAACTGTTTTGTTTACACGATGAAAAAACGCCGTTCGGACCGGTACACAGTCTGACAATAGGATCTGCCTGCCTGCAGCGTTTCAAACAATTATACTACGGCGAAAATAAAAATATTTTTATTCATCTTGACAAGACAGACCTGGATTATTCCGAGGCTGGGTCAGTGACAATGGACGAATATATCCGCCATGCCTACCGCGGTGGTTATTGCTATGTCAATAAGGCGATACAAGGCCAGATTATTGACAAACCGGGTTTTGTCGCAGACGTCAACAGCCTTTATCCGTTTGTGATGTGTACTGAATACTCTGGGTTTGTTTATCCATATTATAAGGGTATGTATTGCAAGGGTGCAGTCCCGGAAAAGATGATAGATTCAGATCAATATTATTTTTATGCGCGTGTCCTGGTATCGTTCCGGTTGAAGCCAGGTTATGTTCCGACGATCCAGAAAAAGAAGTCTTTCATGTTTGCCAACAATCTGTATTTAGAGTGCAGCGCGGTCCACGACAACAAACGCGGCGTGTACGTCGGTCCGGAATTGCCGATTGAATTGACGCTTGCAAAGGACGACTATATCACGTTTTTCGAACATTATGAAATACTGTCTTTTCAAGCTCTGGATTATATAGTATTCGGAACACTGCCGTATTTATGTGATCCATATATCAAGGAAATGGCACAGATAAAAATTGAAGCCACAAAGGAAAAAAACAGAGGTGTCCGGACGCTTGCGAAACTGTTTAGCAATAACCTATATGGCCAGTTTGCAAAGAGTCAAAACAGCTCTTTTAAGGTGTGCGAAATCGGCGACGAGGGCTTTAATGAATATCATATCGTACCGGACTACTCAAAAGCAGTTGTAAATATTGCTATAGGAGCCGCGGTCACAGCCCACGCGCGATTTTATCAGATTAAAACGATACAAAACAACCTGAGCCGGTTTTTGTACTCTGACACGGACAGCCTGCACTGTATCGGAGATCCTGCCGACTTTGTCGGCAAGCTGGATCCGGCCATATATGGCGCCTATGATATAGAAAACACATGGACAAGGGCCTGTTTTGTACGGCAGAAAACCTATATAGAGGCGCTGCCGGATGGATCATATAATATATGCTGTGCCGGTATGACGCCGCAGCAGAAAGAGTATTTCCGGCAGCATCACAAGTTTGAGGACTTCAAGCTCGGTTTGCATATCCCAGGCGGCAAGCTGCAGCCGCAGCGCGTCCCGGGCGGCGTGATCCTGAAAGAAGTTGATTTTACGTTAAAATAGGAGTATAATAAACATATGGAAACAAGTGATCTTATCAAATTAAAAACTTTTCACATCCGGAGCGGTCTTGTGTCAAAAATACCGGAGCCGGACATTGAAAGATGGAACGCAATATCTGATGTACATAATAAAATTATAATGGAGGTGACCGATAAAATGACAAAGAAAGCAATTGAAACAGTCATGCAAAAAGAGTATGAAAAGGGGATCCGGTATTATAACCAGCTCTGGGACACTTTCAACTATTTGTATAGAAACGGTTTAGTAACCGAAAAAGAAATGGACATTATAAAAGCCTATAATCACAAGCTGTCAAAAACCAAGGCGGCGAGCCTTTACGGAAAGACGGCAAAGTGATTTTCCTATTTCTCTTTTTCCTTGCGTGGCCGGTACACGCGAAAAAATCCGGATCAGCCAAGCATAGCGGCGAAAAGGTAAACAGTATAAAAGGCACTTTTCACGGCTCCAAAAGAGGCCGCAGGCACGGCGCGGACGCACTCGGTAAATCCGAGTGCGTTTCGTTTTGTTTACAGTTTGTTTACAAATTGTCTTTATTGCGTACATATTTATATTTTAGTATATAACCATCGGCAGAGCCGAAATAAAGGAAAAGAGGAAAAGGAAATGTTTGAAAACATTAATGCAATTCACGCAGAGGCAATGCACAAGCGCGGTTATGAATGGGTAAAGCTGGCGCTTATTGATTATCTGCAAGCGAAAAAAGACTATGACAACAGCCCATGTGCAGCAATGCGAAACTTCAAAAACGAGTGCCAAGCAGCTTATAAGGCTGCGTGTGAAGTGTTCGAGGCGATCTTCGACGAAGAATTTTTGCTTACAGACATGGACCGTGAAATCCTCGGAAAGAGATACAAGGAGGTGAAAAGAAATGACGAATGATGAAAGAATCCTGAACCTGTCATCGACGGTCCGCAGCCTTGCGGACCTTTGCACAAAACTGCAGGAAGAAAATGATTTTCTGCGTGAACAGCTTGACGATGATACACACGAAATCGGCTGTCTTGAAAACAGCCTTGACAACCTGGACAATGAGTGCGCGACGCTTCGCGGAGAGCTGCAGCGGATCCGGACGGAGCGCGACCAGCTGAAGCGTAAATGCGAAGATCTTGAAACTGAATTAGATTTGCTTCGGTATGAGTACAAACAGGCAGACAGTCAAAATGAATTTTTGTGGGAGGAGGTGAAGAAAAGTGCAAACTGAAAAATTCCGGATCACATGCCGGATCCGTACCGTTTACGGAACCGAGAAAACCGTGACTTTCAGAGGAAATGTCTTTACAATGAAAAAGATTCTGCGCGACAGTTTCAAGGCCGTATCGTATCAGGTTCGGAAAATGGGGTCACTGACCTTTGCGGCTTCGATGCCCTGGGAGAGCGTTGACGATGAAACGGAGGTGACGAAAGATGCTGAATGAATACTACAAAAAGAAGCTGACAGCGGATCATAAGAAGCCGGAGCGTAGATCCGTCACGATATGTCCGTATTGCAAGTGTTCAGTCTTTACCAGTGATCCGGATGCCGAGTATATCAAAACAAGGCAGTCTGAGCATTATTTCCACAGGAATTGCCTGGAAAAGGCACTACGGAAAGCGGGTGCGATATGATTATGCTGTGCGTCGCTTATGCGGTTTTTATTGCCGGTTTTGTTTTGTGTGACCTGTTGGCCGGAGATCTTCCGGCCATACTGTACGCAATAGCGTTTTATCCGGTGTTTCTGATATTATATGGAGGTGTGAAGAAGTGAAGAAAACGGTCATAATCACCGCCGAGCGGTCGAAAGTAAGTTATCAGGGTGAAATACTTGTGACATACGCTTTTAACGGTATCGGCAGCGCCTTTTATACGGACGAAAAAAGCCTGTTTGAGGCGCTCCGGAACGAAAAGCGGATGCTTGTTAAGGAATACGGTGTGAAAGTCTTTTTTGATGTAAAATAACGCGTTTGGAGGTGTGACAAATGGAAGATTATAGAGATTCTGAAAGCTATATCAAAATGAGTCTGATCTATCCGAAAGAGGACAATACACCGCCTTGTCTAATTGTTTGCATTGATGAAATGTATCGAGGCACAGACATGGTATTGTATCAGTTTAGATCAGGCGACAAGATTATAGGTCAATGCTACAAGGAAAACCTTTATAAAACCATGCAGCTGCTAAAGAAGCTCTACAATGAAGACGGAAAGGCGGTGTTATTCGCATGAATGTTTTAGTTGCCTGCGAAGAATCGCAGCGCGTGACCGTTGAGCTTCGGAAAAGAGGTCATAACGCTTTTTCCTGCGACATCCTGGAGCCGTCGGGTGACCACCCGGAATGGCACATAAAACAGGACGTTTTGCCACTGCTGGATGGAGATTGCGCTTTTCAGACCATGGACGGCGTAACGCATGAGATCCGCGATGAATGGGATATGATTATTGCGTTTCCGCCGTGTACCTATACTTCAAATGCTGGTGCGCGTCATTTATGGAAAGGCCACAGATTAAATCTTTCACGGTACTATGCTGGTTTGTGCGGGCGTGCATTGTTTGAAACGATCCGTAAAGCACAATGCAAAAGAATAGCAATCGAGAATCCAATACCAAGCAAAATATTTGAATATCCACCAGCGACACAAGCAATCCAGCCGTACCAGTTTGGGCATCCATTCACCAAAAAAACACTCCTATGGCTGACAGGGTTGCCGCCGCTGGTACCAACAGAAAATGTTAAACCGAAAATGAGTTTGTGTCCGTCCGGCAGCTATTCAGGTCACCACGCTGAACAGCACAAAGGAATATTTACAACGGACCGTGCGAGAAACCGATCAAAAACGTTTCCAGGCATAGCGGCAGCTATGGCCGACCAGTGGACAAGATAACAATGAAAAGGATCCCGCAAGGGGTCCTTTTTCATGCCGCCGCCTGCCACCCTGTTATCCACACCCTCCGCCCTGCCCTCGGACTTATTCACACGCCGCCAACCTCCTACACCCGGTTATCAACAGCCACCGGCCAGCCGCCTACACTTATCAACAAGCGCCTTGCCACTTATTCACATGGGCCCGGTCAGTTATTCACAAAGCGCGACAAGTTATTCACAAAAGTTTTTCACAAAGTTGTTAACAGCGATCGACGCTCGGTAACCGACGCCCCCGGTTATCCACCGAGTTATCAACAGGCGGCGGAGAATGGCCGAGGTTTGGGAGGAAATATCCCCCC
>ODAI011983992.1_pt1 | contig 15299 bp, 12 predicted proteins | sample 1539321 | NCBI WGS metagenome assembly ODAI01 (sample SAMN02144231, study PRJEB22623) | gut metagenome | biome: sheep rumen | host: Ovis aries | place: New Zealand
CTACTCACCCATCCCCATGGGCGCCTTCTATACCGTGGCTAAACTGCCCGTCGACGACGCGGAGAAATTCTGCCGGTGGTGCCTCGAGAAATTCGAGTATGAGGGAGCCACGGTGATGATGGCTCCCGCCTCAGGATTCTATACCACACCCGGTGCCGGCATCAACCAGGTGCGCATCGCCTATGTGCTGAAGAAAGACGACCTCAACCACGCCCTTGTGGTGCTGAGAAAAGCCCTGGAAGCCTACCCCGGACACGTTTACGACGAGTAGAAGAGACGAGTGAACCTGCCCCTGTTCATAGCACGACGCATCTATCGCGACGAGGACGACCGCAAGAAAGTGAGCCGCCCGGCCATACGTATCGCCACCGCCGGTGTGGCCATCGGACTGGCAGTGATGATTATCTCGGTGTGCGTGGTGCTGGGCTTCAAGCATACCATCCGCGACAAAGTCATCGGATTCGGAAGTCACATCACCGTGGCCGACTACATGGCCTTGCAGTATGAGGCCCCCAACCCGGTGTGCATGGACGACAGCACCCTGCAGATGTTGCGCGGCCTCCCAGGAGTGAAGCACGTGCAGCGATTCGCTCTCAAGCAGGGCATCCTCAAGACCGACGAAGACTTTCTCGGTGTCACTTTCAAGGGAATGGGCCAGGAATATGACACCACCTTCATCGCCAACAGCCTCATCGAGGGTTGCCTGCCGGCCTTCAGCGATGAGAAAAACAGCAACCAGCTGCTCATCTCAAAGTCGATGGCAGACAAGTTGCAGCTCAAGACCGGCGACAGAATCTTTGCCTATTTCATGGGCGACAACAACGTGCGCACCAGGCGCCTCACCGTCTGCGGCATCTACCGCACCGACCTCAAGCATTTCGACGAAGCCCTCTGCTTCACCGACCTCCGCACCGTGGTGAAGCTCAACGGATGGCAAGCCGACCAGGCAAGCGGAGCAGAGATTACACTACTTGACTTCAACAAGATCGACGAGGCCGACATGCTGATGAGTTCAGTCATCGACCGCACCGAAGACAAATACGGATCCATCTATTCCTCACTTACCATTCAACACTCCTACCCCAGCATCTTCGGATGGCTCGAACTGCTCGACCTCGACGTGTGGATTATCCTCGCGCTCATGGTCATCGTCGCCGGATTCACCATGATCTCGGGACTGCTCATCATCATCATCGAGCGAACAAGCATGATAGGCACCCTCAAGGCACTGGGAGCAAAAAACAAGACCATCAGGCACACCTTCCTCTGGTTCGCTGTCTTTATCATCGCCAAAGGTATGGCCATCGGCAACGTGCTCGGCATTGGCCTGTGCCTCATACAGCGGTTCACCGGACTGGTGAAACTCGACCCCGAGACTTACTACGTGGATGTCGTTCCCGTGGAAATGAACATCCCGGCCATCGTTCTCATCAACATCGCCACACTGCTCATCAGTGTCGCAGTGCTTATCGCGCCAAGCTATCTCATCTCTCATATTCAGCCTGCGAAATCAATAAAATATGAGTGATTTTGATTGATTTGTTCCCTATTTTGGTTAATATCCCACCTAAGAGACAAATATTGCACATTTTTTTTTGAATTGTGCAGAATAGATATTATCTTTGCACAATATTTGAAAATTTGTGCAATGGACTTAAATAAAAGTTTCAACAAAACCATAGAAAGAAGCATTGTAGCAAATTGGGACTACGACGCTCTCACCGACTACAAAGGGGTGACGCTTCAGTATAAGGATGTAGCACGAAAAATAGATAAGCTGCATATCATCATGGAGCAAATCGGTGTGCGGAAAGGCGACAAAATCGCACTCTGCGGCCGCAACAGCGCACATTGGAGCGTCACGTTCCTGGCCATCCTTTCCTATGGAGCCGTAGCAGTACCTATCCTGCACGAATTCAATGCCGAGCAGATACACAATATCGTCAACCATAGTGAGGCGCGCATCCTCTTCGTGGGCGATGTGGTGGCAAAATGCATCGACGCCGAACAGATGCCGGCGCTCGAAGGCATCATCAATCTGCCCGACTTCTCTATCTTCATCTCACGTTCAGAAAAGCTCACCTATGCCAGGGAACACCTCAACGAGCTCTTCGGCATGAAATATCCCAAGGTCTTCGCCAAAGAGCACGTCAACTACTTTGAAGAAGACGAAGAAGAACTGGCTCTCATCAATTATACCAGCGGCACCACAGGCTATTCAAAAGGCGTCATGCTCCCCTTCAGGGCACTCATGGGCAACATCAACTTCATTTTGGAAGAACTTGCGTTCCCATATATGAAGCCGCATTGCAACATGCTCAGCATCCTGCCCATGGCACACATGTATGGCATGGCCGTCGAATTCCTCTTCCCCTTCATCTACGGCATACCCCTCTTCTATCTCACTCGACTGCCGTCGCCAGCCATCATCGCACAGGCGTTCGCCGACGTCAAACCGGCCCTCGTGGTGACCGTGCCTCTCATCATCGAGAAAATCATCCGTAAAAAGGTATTCCCCAAGATACAGAACAACTTGGTCAAACTGCTCCTCAACATGCCTGTCATCAGCAAGAAAGTGAAACAGAAAATCTGCGAGCAAGTGTATGAGGCCTTCGGCGGACAAGCCTATGAGATTATCATAGGAGGAGCAGCCATCAACCAAGAAGTGGAAAACTTCCTCAAGAGCATCGATTTCCCGTATACCGTGGGCTACGGCACTACGGAATGCGCACCGCTTATCTCCTATTCCAACTACAACACCTATGTTCCCGGCAGCTGCGGAAGACCCGTCAAGGGCATGGAGGTGCGTATCCTCAGCGACGACCCGCAAAACAAAGAGGGAGAAATCGTCACGAGAGGACAAAACCTGATGCTCGGCTATTACAAAAACGAAGAGGCCACCCAAGAGACCATCGACAGCGAAGGTTGGTATCACACCGGCGACCTGGGCACGATGGACAGCAGGGGAAATATTTTCATCAAAGGACGCAAGAAAAACATGCTGCTCAGCTCCAACGGGCAGAATGTTTATCCCGAAGAGATAGAAGACAAGCTCAGTTCCATGGCTATGGTGAGCGAATGCATCGTCATCCAGAGAGGCGACAAGTTTGTCGCCCTCGTATATCCCGATTACGAGGAGGCACGCGACATGTCTTTCTCCGATGAAGACCTTATCAATATCATGGAGCAGAACCGTCAGGAAATCAACAGCGCCTTGCCCTCCTACAGCAGGATCGCAAGCATCGAAATCCGTCAGGACGAATTTGCAAAAACACCAAAGAAAAGCATCAAAAGATATCTATACCAGGATGTCTGACAAATCATTTGCACTATGGAAACAATACCAAATTTCAACTCGCTGATAGAGAAGAGTGTTAAGGAAAACTGGAACCTGGATGCTCTGACAGACTATAAAGGTATCACGCTGCAGTATCATGACGTGGCACGCAAGATAGAGAAACTCCACATCATGTTTGAGAACAGCGGTGTGCAGCGTGGCGACAAGATTGCGCTATGCGGGCGCAACAGTGCCGGATGGGCCTCGGCATTCCTGGCCACACTCACCTATGGCGCTGTGGCAGTGCCTATCCTCCATGAGTTCACTGCCGACCAGATACACAACATCGTCAATCACAGTGAGGCCAAACTGCTCTTCGCAGGTGACGTGGTGTCGACTCAAGTAGACCCCACCAAGATGCCGGGCATCGAGGGAATCATCTATATTCCCGACTACTCACTGCTCTTCTCACGCTCCGACAAGCTGACCTACGCACGCGAGCACCTCAACGCGATGTTCGGACAGAAATATCCCAAGTATTTCAGGCCTGAGCACGTGAACTACTATAAAGAGGAAAGTCCCGACGAGCTGGCACTCATCAACTACACGAGCGGCACCACAGGATTCTCCAAGGGTGTGATGATTCCCTACAGGGCCATCTGGAGCAACTTCGACTTCGCCTGCGGAGCCATGGGCGCCAACGTGAAGAAAGGCGACAACGTGCTGAGCATCCTCCCCATGGCCCACATGTATGGCATGTCGTTCGAGTTTATCTACGAGTTCCTGCGCGGATGCCATGTCTACTATCTCACCCGAGTGCCCTCACCCGCCATCATCGCCAAGGCCTTCGCGGAGGTGAAACCCGCTATCATCATCGCCGTGCCACTGGTGATAGAGAAAATCATCAAGAAAAAGGTATTCCCCATCATACAGAACAACCGCATGCGCCTGCTGCTCAACATGCCTGTCATCAACAGGAAGGTGAGACAGACCATCAAGGAGCAGGTGGTCAAATCGTTCGGCGGCAACTTCCTGGAGGTCATCATCGGAGGAGCGGCCTTCAACCAGGAAGTGGAATCCTTCCTCCACCGCATCGAATTCCCGTACACGGTGGGCTATGGAGCCACTGAATGCGCCCCCATCATCTGCTATGCCGACTACAAGGAGTTTGTACCCGGCAGTTGCGGCAAGGTGGCTGTGCACAACGAGTTGCGTATCGACAGCATCGACCCGCAACACATCCCGGGTGAAATCCTCGTCAAAGGCCTCAACGTCATGCTGGGCTACTACAAGAACGAGAAGGCCACACGCGAGACCATCGACAGCGAAGGATGGTATCACACGGGCGACTTAGGAATCATCGACCCCCAAGGCAACGTCTTCATCAAAGGCCGCAGCAAGTATATGCTGCTGGGAGCCAACGGCCAGAACATCTATCCCGAAGAGATAGAGGACAAGCTCAACTCGATGGCGCTCGTCAACGAAAGCATCGTCATACAAGAAGACGACAAACTGGTGGGACTGGTGCACCCAGACCTCGACGAGGCCTACGCCATGGGATTCACCAACAGCGACCTGGAGGAGATAATGGAGCAGAACCGCAGGGAACTCAACGAGACTCTCCCGGCCTACAGCCGCATCTCGTCGATCCGCATCCATCAGGAAGAGTTCGAAAAGACTCCCAAAAAGAGCATCAAGCGGTTCTTGTATCTCAGCGAGAAATAGTCAAAGACTACCTATACCCACCCGAAAGAATGAGGCTGCAAGGTTTCCCTTGCAGCCTCATTTATTTTCAAGTTGCGAATGTCCGGTATTCGAAAGACCGAAATGCACTCAACTGCCGTGTACCCGCATGTTTGAGGAAAGCTTATTCCTATTCGAGCAATGTGGCAGAGCGGACACGGCTCAGCGTCTCAGGCGACATCTGCAGATAGTTGGCGATGAAGTTGAGCGGTGCACGCTGCACCACCTTGGGCATCAGCTTGCACAGCCGCTTGTAACGGCTTTGGGCCGACTCAAACCTGACAAGGTCGGCATGCACCTGAGAGAGAATCAGCGACTCCTCAAGGATTTTCCTATAGAGAATCTGAATATTGACGTTGTGGAGTGCCACCTCCTCAAGCCTTTGCTTGGGCAGCGCATAGCACATGGAGGGTTCAAGCGCCTCCACCTGCAGTTTGGTAGGCTCCTCACGGAAAAGGCTCTCGATGCACATCACGATGGTGCCATCCACAGCAAGATGCTCTGTGAGAATGCGTCCCTTCTTTTGGTAGAACTGCCTGAGCAAGCCAGTGTCGATATACAAGATATCGCGACACACCTCCCCTTCTTTCAAGATATGCTCGTTCTTGGCAAACTTACGGGGGACGAGCACGCTCTCGAGGATATCCAGCTCGTCGTGGGTCATCGTACTGTACTTACGCGCCAACTCTCGTGCAATGTCGCGCGTGGAATGTGGCAAATCCCTCATATTTACTCCTTTCTGTTTTTTGTCAGTCAAGTTTAAGCACCGCCAGGAATGCCTTCTGAGGCACCTCCACGTTGCCTATCTGCTTCATGCGTTTCTTGCCTCGCTTCTGTTTCTCCAACAGCTTGCGCTTTCTCGAGACATCACCTCCATAGCACTTGGCCGTGACATCCTTGCGCACACATTTCACCGTCTCACGGGCGATGATCTTGGCACCGATGGCCGCCTGGATAGCGATATCGAACTGCTGGCGCGGAATAAGCTCCTTCAATTTCTCACACATGCGCCGCCCGAATGCCACGGCATTGTCCTGATGGGTGAGCGTGGAGAGCGCGTCGACAGGCTCTCCGTTGAGCAGGATGTCGAGTTTGGCCAGTTTCGACGGACGGTAGCCGCAGATATAGTAGTCGAATGAGGCATAACCCTTGGAAATGCTCTTCAACTTGTCGTAGAAATCGATGACGATTTCTCCCAAAGGCAGGTAAAACTGTATCTCCACCCTGTTGCCGCTGACGAACTCCTGGCTGATGAGTTCTCCACGCTTGTCGAGGCAGAGCGTCATGATCGGGCCGATGAAATTGGTGGTGGTGATGACAGAGGCCTTGATATAGGGTTCTTCGATATGGTCGATGAGCGTCTGCTCCGGCAACCCCGACGGGTTGTGCACCTCACGCGAACCGCCCTGCTTGTCATAGACCATATACGACACGTTGGGCACCGTAGTGATGACATCCATGTCGAACTCCCGGTCCAGCCGCTCCTGGATAATCTCCATGTGGAGCAGGCCGAGGAAGCCGCATCGGAAGCCAAAGCCCAGTGCGACAGACGACTCGGGGAAAAACGAGAGCGACGCGTCGTTGAGCTGAAGCTTCTCAAGCGACGAGCGCAGGTTCTCATAATCGGTGGGATCAATGGGATAGACACCGGCGAACACCATGGGCTTCACTTCCTGGAATCCCTCGATGGCCTTGTCGCACGGTCGAGCCACATGGGTGATGGTATCGCCCACCTTCACTTCCTTGGCATCCTTGATGCCGCTGATGATATATCCCACCTCGCCGGTGTTGAGTTGCGCCCGGGGAATCATCTCCATCTTGAGCACTCCCACCTCGTCGGCATCATACTCCATGCCGGTATTGAAGAATTTCACCTTGTCGCCCTTGTGGATACTGCCGTTGGTAATCTTGAAATAGGCGATGATACCTCTGAACGAATTGAACACCGAGTCGAAGATGAGTGCCTGCAAAGGACCGTCGGGATTGCCCACTGGGTGCGGGATACGTCTCACCACGGCCTGCAGGATTTCCTCCACGCCTTCTCCCGTCTTGCCGGAAGCGCGGATGATGTCGGAGGGGTCGCAACCGAGCAGTTCCACAATCTCGTCTTCCACCTCGTCGGGCATGGCCTGAGGCATATCAATCTTGTTGATGACAGGGATGATCTCCAAATTGTGGTCAATAGCCATATAGAGGTTGGAGATGGTCTGAGCCTGCACACCCTGCGTGGCATCGACGACAAGCAGCGCGCCCTCACAGGCAGCGATGCTCCGCGACACCTCATACGAGAAGTCCACATGTCCCGGAGTATCAATCAGGTTGAGGATATACTTCTCACCATCAAGTTCATATTCCATCTGGATGGCATGACTCTTGATAGTGATACCCCTCTCTCGTTCCAAGTCCATATTGTCGAGCATCTGTCCTTCAGTGATCTGAATGGTTTTGGTATGCTCGAGCAGCCTGTCGGCAAGTGTAGACTTCCCATGGTCGATATGGGCAATGATGCAAAAATTTCTAATGAGGTTCATGTGTCGTTTCGTAGATGTTGCAAAAATACAAAAAAATATGCTCTCAATGTCAGGAAGAGCACCGCCAATGCGGTTTTTTAAAGAAATTAAACACTTTAAATCAAACGAAATGCTTACTTTTGTACAGTTTTATCACTTCACATCATCAGTCATGAAGAAAATCACATTTATTCTCGCCCTCATGGCCACACTGGCAGCATGCCAGGAGTCGCTCGAGGAGCGGGCCTTGCGTGAGGCCCAAGAATATACGCGGAAGTTCTGCCCGCAGCGGGTGGACGAAAACAGTACGCTCGACAGCCTGACGTTCGACACGGCCAGCCAGACCTTCACACGCTATTTCACTGTGGCGGCCGACTCACAGAGCGTGGAGCGGGCTCACCAGATGAAAGACCGCATAGAAGACGAACTCATCACCGGCATCAAGAACGACACAAGCATCAAGCCTTTCAAAGACGGGGGCTTCTCATTCCGCTTCATTGCCCGTGCCGACTTCGACCCGACCCTGATTCTCTACGACACCACGGTCAAGGCAGACGACTACCGTTGAGCTTTCACGCGGCAGAAGCGACATTCAGCCCAAAAGACACCACTGCCACACTCAGACAAGCGTGGACCAGTGGTGTCTTTTGCCGTCGGGGCCGGGCTTATCTTGCCCTACGTGCCTCCTCGAGGGCGCGACAGAGTTGGTCGGGACAGCTGGTGCTCTTCAGTCCGCACCTGATGCCGTCGAGCCGGCTCAGCACCTGGTCGACGCTCATGCCTCTCACGAGTGAGGTGATGCCCTGAAGATTGCCGTTGCAACCTCCGACGAAGGCCACATCGCGCACGATGTCGTCGTCGTCAATCTCCACCTCAATCCACTGGCTGCACGTGCCCGTTGTCTTGTATGTAAACCGGGTATTGGCCATACTGTCTATTCGGGCTTCATGTTGGTGTAGACGGTCTGGACGTCGTCGAAGTCCTCCAGTTTCTCCACCATCTTGTCGATTACCTCACGCTGCTCGGGTGTCACGTCCTTCAGGTCGTTGGGGATGCGGGTAAACTCAGCACCTGTCACTTCGAAGCCCTCGCTTTCAAGATGTTTCTGGATGTCACCAAAACTCTTCGGGTCGCCGTAGATGGTGATTTCACCGTTCTCTTCATCCTCGTCAAACTCATCCTCCACGCCGTAGTCGATGAGGTCGAGAATCAGCTCGTCCATGTCGATGCCTTCCTTCACCTTGAAGGTGAACACACATTTATAGTCGAAAAGGAAACTCAGTGAGCCCTGAGTGCCCAGGTTGCCGTTGAACTTGTTGAAGACTGAGCGCACATCACCCACGGTGCGGGTGGTGTTGTCGGTGAGTGTCTCCACGAAGATGGCCACGCCGTGAGGTCCATAGCCCTCATAGTTCACTTCTTTGTAGTCGCTCTGGTCCTTGCCCATAGCGTTCTTGATTGCCCGCTCAATGTTGTCTTTGGGCATATTCTCGCGCTTGGCATTGGCGATGATTGCCCTCAGTGTCGGGTTGTTCTCAGGCTCGGGCCCACCGGCTTTCACGGCGATGCTGATCTGCTTGCCGATACGGGTGAAAGTCTTGGCCATATGGCCCCATCTCTTCAACTTTGTCGCTTTGCGATATTCAAATGCTCTTCCCATTGGAAAATGATGATTTTATGATGATTGTGAATGCTTGTCTTATCTCAACTCCGCGTTGAGCTTGGATTTCAGATTGGCAATGAGTTTGCTCATGATGGCCTCTATCTGCTTGTCCTGCAGCGTGCGCTGGTCGTCCTGCAGGATGAAGTTGACGGCGTAGCTCTTCTTGCCGGCAGGCAGGTTCTTGCCCTCATAGACGTCGAAGAGTTCCACGCTCCTGAGAAGTTTCTTCTCTGTAGCCTTGGCGATTTCAACGATCTGAGCAAACTCCACCGACTTGTCGATGAGCAGAGCCAGGTCGCGGCTCACTGCGGGATACTTGCATATCTCGGCAAACTGCACCTTATTCTTACGGATGGCCTTCATCAGGGCGGTCCAGTTGAGGTCGGCGAAATAGACCGGCTGGTCGATGCCCGCATCTTTGAGAAGTTTGCCGCTCACCACGCCCATTTCCACGAGCGGTCTGCCTCCGCGGCTCTCGATGACCGTCGACTTGGCGAAGATGTCGCTGCTGCCAGCCTTCACCACCACGCTGCCCGGCTGCACGCCCATGCGTGCCAGCACGTTCTCCACATAAGCTTTCAGCTCATAGAACGAACTGTCCTCATTGGGGTGTGCCCAACTGCCGCTGACGCGCTTTCCTGTGACCCAGATGCCCAGATGATATTCCTCGCGATAGGCACGCATCGGGTCTTCGGTATTCTTCTTCTCCGGGTCGAACTGATAGCAGTTGCCAAACTCGAAGAACCTCAGGTCGCGGCACTGGCGGTTGACATTGTAGGCGATGCTCTCCAAACCGCCGAAGAGCAAGGTCTGACGCATCACGTTGAGGTCGCTGCTGAGAGGATTCATAATCCTGACAAGAAGCTCAGGCTTGAAGGCTTCCAGCCCGTCGTAATAGGCGGCCTTGGTCAGCGAGTTGTTCATAATCTCGCAGAAGCCACAGCCCACGAGCTGCTCGGCCACAAGATTGTGAAGTTTATGCTTTTGGTCTTCCTCACCCTTGATGACCAGCGAGCTCTTCAGCTGGGTGGGTATCTCCACATTGTTATAGCCATAGATGCGGAGGATGTCTTCCACCACATCACACGGACGCTGCACGTCGACGCGATAGGCAGGCACGCGGAGCCGGAGACCTTCGGCCGTCTCGTCCTCTATCACCATCTCGAGACTGGTGACGATAGATTTCACCGTCTCTGCAGGGATATGCTTGCCAATCAACGAGTCAACGTAGTTGTATTTCAAGTCCACCACACTGTCGGCGATGGGGTTGGGATACTCGTCGCAAATCTCCATCGACACCTTGCCGCCGGCGAGCTGCTTGCACAAGATGGCAGCCTGCTTGAGCGCATAGATGATGCCGTTGGGATCGACGCCACGCTCAAAGCGGAACGAGGCGTCGGTGCTCAGTCCATGACGGCGTGCGCTCTTGCGGATCCATGTGGGATGGAAATAGGCACTCTCAAGCACCACGTCGCGGGTGGTCTCGTAGGTGCCGCTGCCCTTGCCGCCGAAGACGCCGGCGATACACATCGGCTCCTCCTCGTTGCAGATGGCCAGGTCGTGGGGACCGAGGATATGCTCCACACCGTCGAGGGTGACAAACTTGGTGCCTTCGGCCTGCGGTCTCACCACGATGTGGTGGCCTGTCACCATGTCGGCATCAAAAGTATGGAGGGGCTGGCCATAGGCCATCATCACATAGTTGGTGATGTCCACGATGTTGTTGATCGGGCGGAGGCCAATGGTGGTAAGACGGTTTTTCAGCCATTCCGGCGACTCTTTCACCTCGCAACCTGTGATGCTCACGCATGCATAGCGGCGGCAGGCCTCGCTGTTCTCTATCGTCACTTTGACGGGCAAGTCATGATTGTCGACGGTAAACTCGTCGCACGACGGCCTGTGGAGCGATGTCTCATAGCCATTCTGCTTGAGCCATGCATAGAGATCACGCGCCACACCCCAGTGAGAGAGGGCATCGGCACGGTTGGCAGTGATGTCCACCTCGATGAGCCAGTCACTCTCAAGGTGATAATATTCTGCGGCAGGCTGGCCCACGGGGGCGTCCTCAGGCAGCACGATGATGCCGTCGTGGCTGCTGCCCACACCGATCTCGTCCTCCGCGCAAATCATGCCACACGACTCCACGCCACGGAGTTTCGACTTCTTGATGACAAACTCCTTGTCGCCGTCATAGAGCACGCAACCAAGGTCGGCCACAATGACTTTCTGGCCGGCAGCAACATTGGGAGCGCCACAGACAATCTGCGATGGCTCACCTTTGCCCAGGTCTACGGTAGTGACATGCAAATGGTCGGAATTCGGGTGTGGCTCACAGGTGAGCACCTGTCCCACATAGAGCCCCTTGAGCCCTCCCTTGATACTTTGCACTTCCTCGAAGGCTCCGACCTCGAGTCCACCCGAAGTCAGCGCCGCACATACTTCCTCGGCTGACAGGTCGAAATCAACGTATTCCTTCAGCCATTTAAGAGATATATTCATTGTCTATTTGTTATTGTCGATGAAAAATCGTGCAAAATTACACATTTTTCAGCAAAACAGCAAGAATAACCTCGTAAAAATAAACCTTTCAGGCCGTTCGGGCAACTGAGCCGACTTGTGTCCTCGCAGATATTTGAGCGCTGGCAGTGCCGAAAAGGGGAAGCCTGCGGCTATTTTCTTTTCACCGGCCGGATGACATGGCCTTCATGCACAAGGTAGTAAGCATTCTCCAGATGCGACTCCACGTCTAAATCGTCAACTATGTAGTATTTAGGAGTGATTGACTTGCGAAACTTGTCGAAGAATGAATCGCTCGAGGCATACCACTGGCAAGTGCCAGCCTGACAACAGACATCAAAGGCATGCCAGAGTAAAAACAATCGGGTGCGGGCCACCACGGCAAGGCATTTTTGTCCCTTAGTATTTCTGAAGAGGCACAGATAGTGCCAGGAAGGTCTCAGGTTGGTGGCCAGTTCTTCTTCCGAAGGGGCGAACGAGAGCGACACCTTCACACCGTGCTCCTTGACAATACGGTTCATGATGCGGCAATACTCCACACCATGAGTAGACGTGTCCTCAATGTGATGATAGGCGATGTAATAGTGAATCATCTCGTGCACCAATGTATCGACAAATTCCTCCTCGCTCAAGTCGTAAAGCACACTGATGCCTATCAGGAAATTCGAATAAGTCTTGTTGCCCTTTGAATCCTTTTTCACCGAATAGCGGGTGAAACCGGCTCTCCTCTTGGCCGTTGTCAAAGTGAACTTAGGCATGGGCAACGCTCCGGCAAACAAGCGGTCGTTGTATTCCGCAAACTTCGTTTTCAGATATTCAATGGTGGGTCGCATGAGTCAACTGATTTCAGGTGTGTTCTATTCTTTCTGTGTCTATGGATATGATTATATGAGATTCAAAAAACAGCATATCTATCATCTTGCATCGTTTTTTCACACCTAAATTATGGTAGGTTCAATTAATTATGTCGAGACGATTTTTGATTTTTAGTCGAGAGCAGAGTGTAAGTCGCAAAGGGAGTATAGCGGGCTATACGACCGATGAGACTTGACGCTATGCGCCGAATAAAAGCAAAAAGCGACCGAAATGGAATCTATCGAATACAGCATTATAAATAAACAGAATTTATAGAACATACCTTAAATAATTGCCCTCCGTCCACCATCCGAGAGAGCCCCGGAGATGAACGGCGGGCATGTGATTCAGGCAGCTATTCCGATATCTTTCATGCCAAGATGGGACAGACCATGTCAGTCCTCGCCCACCAGTGCCATGAGATAGTCTACGGTGCCGTTGAGCCCGAAAGCACTCACGTCGAGCGACACGTCATAGTTGCGCGCGTCATACCACTCCGTGCCAGTGAATGTTTTGGTATAGAGCTCACGCGTGTAGTCGTTGTCCACAATCATGAGTTTCGCATCATCAGGCGACACACCGTATTTCTCAACGATGCGGCGGATACGTTTCTCTTCCGGACTGTGGATAAAGATTTTCAGGGCATTGGGATGATCTCTGAAGATATCGAAGGCGCAACGTCCGATAACCACGCACGACTCTTCGCTGGCTATCTGGCGGATGACTGCCGCCTGAGCCTCGAAAAGCTGGTGAGAGGTGAGCTCGGGCCCCAGGTCATGATACTGGTTGTCGATGATGTAGGAGCGGTAGAACTGTGTGAAGTCGTCCCACCATGACGTATTGCGCGCTGCCAGTTTCTGTACTGTCTCGGCACCGATGTCAAACTTCTTTGCCACGGCATCGAGAATCTGCTTATCGAGCAGTTTCACACCCAGACGCTCTGCGATGGCTGCTCCCACCTCATGGCCTCCTGTGCCAAACTGCCTGTTGATTGTGATGACAAATTTCTCGTGTCTATTCATCGTTTAGAAGGTTTTGGTTCATAACTCTGATGCGAAATTATAAAAAAGGGATGAAATCAGCAAATTTTAAAACCACTTTTCACAAAAAATATCTGAACGATGACTGTGCATAAGACAGCAACATCTTTTTTCGCCAAATATTTTGTCAAAATGCGATGAGTTATAAAAATTATTCGTATATTTGCACCAAATATGGGTTGGGACGAACTGCCTGCCCCACCTAAAATCATTCACTAAATCATTCACCAAATCGTAATATTATGGATCTTGACGGAAGAAGAGAAAGCGAGAATTTTGAGGATCGCCGAGGTATGAGCACCGGCACAATGGCCGGCATGGGTATTGGAGGTATGATCCTCATCGGCATCATTACACTGCTGATGGGTGGCAACCCGATGGACGTGCTGGAACAGGCTGGCGGACTGACTGGAGCAGGCACCGAGCAGGCCGAAGGCACGCAGACCTACTCTCCCGAAGAGGAGGCACAAGTGAAATTCTGCAAGCAAGTGCTTGCAAGCACTGAGGACGTGTGGTCGGCAGTTTTCAAACAGAAGTTCAACGCCCAGTACACCCCTCCCACCCTCGTCATCTTCAAGGGCCGTGTGCAGACCAACTGCGGCGGTGCCACGTCTGCCGTAGGTCCGTTCTATTGCTCTGCCGACCAGAAGCTTTACCTCGACCTGGCGTTCTTCCAGCAGATGGAGACACAGCTCAAGTCGGGTGGCGACTTCGCACGGGCCTATGTCATCGCTCATGAGGTGGGCCACCATGTGGAAAACCTTCTGGGCATCCTGGGCAAGGCACACTCACAGATGAGCCAGGTCAATCAGAAACAGGCCAATCAGATCAGCGTCCGCCTGGAGCTGCTGGCCGACTACTATTCCGGCGTATGGGCACACTATGAGGACGAGGCTTTCGGCTCTCTCGACGAGACCGACATGCGCGAGGCCATCAACTGCGCACAGCACATCGGCGACAACTACCTGCAGGAGCAGGCACAGGGCTACTCACAGCCGGAGTCGTTCACACACGGCACCTCTGACCAGCGCATGCGTTGGCTGAAACGCGGCTACAAGACGGGCGACATGAGCGTCACCACGTTCTCGGGCAGCTACAGCGACTTGTAATCAGCGCAGGTAGAATAGAATAAGTTATTCTCAGAATACGAAAGGAGGGAAGCGAATGTGCTTCCCTCCTTTCGTATCCTGAGTATCCTGCCTGCATCCTGAGAATCAGCATATGGAGAATCCAAGTGACAGCGAAGACAATTCCTTTTTATAATAACTTGCACATGGACAAAAGAAATGTCTAAGTTCCTAAACTCCCAAACTCCTAAATTCCTAAACTCCCAAACTCCTAAACTCCTTTCAAAAAATCCGCACACATCTCAGCGCAACGTTCACCGTCGATGGCGGCAGAGACGATGCCTCCCGCAAAACCCGCCCCTTCGCCGCAAGGGAAGAGGCCACGAAGCCTCACATGCTGCAAAGTGGCGCTGTCGCGGAGAATACGCACAGGAGCCGATGTGCGTGTCTCCACTGCAATCATTGCCGCCTCATTGGTGAGAAAGCCGCGGCTATTGCGGCCGAACACCTGGAATCCTTTCCTCAGACGCGAAGCAATCATCTTCGGCATCCACGCATGCAGTTCACTGCTCACCACTCCGGGGGCATACGAGGTATTAGGCAGGTCGGCACTCCGGTGTCCGGCCA
>ODAI013251863.1_pt1 | contig 15299 bp, 13 predicted proteins | sample 1539321 | NCBI WGS metagenome assembly ODAI01 (sample SAMN02144231, study PRJEB22623) | gut metagenome | biome: sheep rumen | host: Ovis aries | place: New Zealand
CTGACCTTACTGGGTACTATTGCCAATATTTCTACCCTGCTGGGACTTTTTGGTACAGTTACGGGCAACATCAAGGCATTTGGCGTGCTTGGGCAGGGCGGAAGCATGGGAAATCCGGCTGTTCTTGCAGGTGCTATTGCTGAAGCCCTGATGACTACGGCAGGCGGTCTTTTTGTAGCAATTCCTTCACTTATCTTCCACAGTTTTTTTGTAAACCGCGTAAACCATGCCGTCACTGACATGCAGTCCATTGTGACCACGGTTATTCTGCAACTGACAGGACGGGTGCAATAATGAGAATTTCCAAGCGTCAGGGCATCAAAGTCGGTGCTGATTTAACGCCGATGATTGATGTTGTCTTTCAGCTCATTCTCTTTTTTCTGGTGTCCACAACCTTTGCCGTTTTGCCGGCCATCAGCGTGAATCTGCCTTCAAGCGAAACTGCCCTGAGTACGGAAGTAACGGGTATGACCCTAACGGTGAGTGAAAAAGGCAGAATGTTCCTGAACGGCGATGAAGTGACTTTTTCTACTCTGAACAAAAGGCTTGCCAGCTACGATACGGAAGGCAAAAAGAAAGAAGAATATCCCGTTGCACTGGAAGCTGATGACAAAGTGACTAACGGCACAATCGTAAAGATTTTTGATGTGCTCCGCAAAAACGGTTTTGTCGCAGTTAATTTGCGTACGACAGACTGACGCAGGACGGCAGCCTGATGGAAAGCGCTATGACGACAGCTCCAAAAAATCAACCGCCTCTGGAAAAAAAGCCCCGCATTGCGGGTATTGCCGGAACCATTGTCTTCTGGCTGCTCTTTATCCTTGTGTCTATGGTATTTTCACTCTTTGCCAGAAAGCCTGTCTACAAAAGCGTACAGATTCGTCTGGATTCTGCTCAGGCTCAGGAAGCCCGTGCCGCCGCCGCACCTAAGGCAGAAAGCACTGCAAAGGAAGCGTCAAAAGCAGCTCCAGCCCCATCTCCTGCCCGGGAACAGGCCATGGCTCAGAGCAGCCAGCCGGCAAAAAGTTCATCGAAGACAAAGACCGCTCAAAAAGAAAGTGCTGCTGTAAAAACGGCGGCACCCGCAAAGGCCGAAGAAAAATTTGAGCCCCAGTTTTATGACCCCATGGAGCAGTTTAATAAAAATACTGCAAAGCCCCAGAAAAAAAAGACAGCGGCAGAGATAGACTGGGATAATGTTCCTGACTCATCAACTTCTTCTGCTTCATCTGAGCAAAGTTCACCGGCCACTGTAAAAGAAGTTGATGCCCTTAGAGGAAGCAGTGCAAATGCCGTAAATGGAAGCACTGCGACTACACTTTCCTCCCCTGCGAAAGATTCATCTTCCCCGGCGGCAAGTTCAGGCACCGGTACGGCACTGGAGCAAATTGCAAGTCAGTCCAAGGTAAATGGCGGCGGCCTTTCACCGGAAAGCGCGGACACGGCAAACCGCCAGACAAATGGAAACTCGGATATCCGCTTTACCAGCGGAGCCGGCAGAAAGCTTCTCTCTGATCCAGGAATAACCCTGAGCCCGGAAGCGCAGAAAGCAATATCCGGCGAGGCGCATATGCAGATAAGCTTTACAGTCCGCGCTGACGGAACCGTAACAGACATTCAAATTCCCCGCTATCTGCCTGCTCAGGTTCGTACGGAAATCGAACAGAAAATCTCAAAGTGGCGCTTTTCTTCCGGAAGCAGTAACGATATGGCAACATTTAATTACAGGATAAAAGAATAAATTATCCAATTGAATTTTCCCTGTATCTCATCTATACTTATATTATGCTTGAAAATATTTCAGTCATCGCATTTGATATCGACGGTACTCTGTATCATCCGTGGGCATTGAATCTTCGTGCAGCGGGATATTTTTTGCGTCACCTGAAATTTTTTTTGTGCTTCAACAGTGTGCGTCACATAATGCACGAAACGGCACCCCTTCCGGATTTTTATGAATACCAGTCACGTCTGCTTGCAGAAAAAATGAAGTGTCCGGCAGAAAAGGCAAAGGAAGACATTCAGCGCATTGTGTATGACGGACTCAAACCGATTTTTGCAAAGATAAAGCCTTTTCCTTATGTAAAGGAATGTTTTGAGCGCTTAAAGGCAGCGGGTTACCGTCTGGCCCTCCTTTCTGATTTTCCTCCCTCTCAAAAGGGCGATACATGGGGGCTGCTGCCTTACTGTGAGCTGGTCATGGGCTCGGAAGAAATCGGTGCCCTCAAGCCTTCAAAATATCCTTTTGGAGTAATGGCAAAAAAACTTGGGGTAGAATTGTCCCAGATTCTGTATGTGGGTAACAGCGTCCGCTATGATGTGAAGGGCGCAAAAAATGCCGGCATGAAGGCAGCTTACCTGCTTTCCGGGTGGAGAAAAATTTTTCATAAAAAACATCCTGTAGCGGACATTTCCTTCGCAGACTATCGTCAATTTTCTGACATTGTGATACAATAAATATACTAGAGAAATTGTGCCCTCAGGGGCGAGATTTTTGGGTGGGGTAAAAAAGTGGTTGTTCTCGCAGCATTTATTTCTACGGCTATTTCCGTAACAGTAATTTTTTTGTTCCGTGCGCTGGATAAAAACACAAATTCAATGGAAAAAGTGCGCAGGTACGCAAACGGACGCATTGAAGAATTTGACCGTTACTTTAAGGGACAGGCACAGGAACTGAACGGAGTTTCTGCAGATTTGGAAACCCGCCAGAATACGGCGACGGCTGCGGTTAAGCGTCTTGAAAATCAGATTGCAGACTTTAAGAAAATTAGTGCAGGCTTTGACCGGGAATTTAACGCAGTAAACAACATCGGGGCAAAAATCGAAAAGTACGAATCGGTGATGAATGAACTGCTGGAAATGACTGCCCGTGCTGAGGAAAATCTTGAGGTTCTGAAAAACGAAACCAGAATTATTGATGATTTAAAAGGCCAGCTGGAAGAACAGAAACGGCTTGTTGATTCAATCGAAAAGAAATTGCCGCAGATTAACGACAAATTTACAGACTCCAACCAGAAGCATCTGCAGATGATTGCAACGGAACTGCTGAATCAGTATAACACCAGGGCAGAACAGATTGATATAGCCACAAAAGCAGCTGCAGACCGTACGGACAAAGTGCTGGCAAAAATTGAAGCAGACATTCAGTCAGCCTACACCAATGCCGCAAAGAAAGCTGAAAACCTGGAAGATGCGGCATTCAAGAACCTTTCTGCTCAGGCTCAGGACAGGGCAGATGCCTATCAGCGGGAAATGGCTGGAAAACTGAGGGAACTGGAAACTCAGCTGAATGCAAAGACAGGTGAACTCAATCAGTCCCTCAAGAGTGAAACTGATTTTATCAAGCGTCAGGTGACCGAAACCCTGCAGCAGGCAAAAACTCTCGCAGGTGAACTTAAATCAGAAAATAATGGCAACGGAAAATCTCTGGAAACAATCCGCTCTTCTCTGGAAAAACAGATTACGGAACTCCGCACCCGGTATGAAAATCTCTACCAGAAGGCAATTGCAAATGCAGATGAAAAAGAGACTGCAGCCTATCAGCGTTTTGAAAATATTTCATCAGGTCATCTGGAATCCTACAAGTCCCTGGTGGAAGGAAAAATCAATTCTCTTCAGGAAGAAATGAACGGTAAGGTTACTTCACTGCAGGGCGAAGTTCATGAAAAAGTTTCTGCAATGCAGGACGATGTAAATTCAAAGGTGATTACGCTGAATGCCGATGTAGACGAAAAGGTGAGTCAGCTTAAGAATAACATGCAGAGTACCCTTTCTGCCATTCAGCAGACTCTGGATGATTCATCTACAGGAGCCACAGCAACGGCAGAAAGAATTGCAAAAACAGCAGAACAGGCTAATGCGGAACTGACGACATTCCAGCAGCAGGCAGATGAAAAAATCAAGGTTATCAACGATAAACTTGCAGACATGACAAAAGTGCTTTCTGATACCTATGACACAAAGCAGACGGAACTGCTGGACATTGTGGACAAGCAGCTGACCGAATACCGCAAGAACATGGAATACCGCTTTGGTAAACTGGAGCAGGTGGGCACCGATGTGGATGCACTGGAAAAGAATCTGCGGGAAACAATGGAAAAAACACAGCAGAGAGTTATGGGTGATTTCACCAGTTTCGTTGCGGCTCAGGAGCAGAAGCAGGCTGATTTTGAACGAACCGTAAAACTCAACAATGACGATCTTTCATCTCAGATAGCCACACTGGAAAAGAATCTTGCAGAAATCAAGGAAACGGCCAGTGACAACGTAAGCGCAACACTCAAAGACTTTGAGGAAAATTTTGGTGCAGATCTGAAGAAGCGCAGCAGTCAGATTGATGATGACCTGAATGCCTGGAAGCAGAATCTTGACTCCCAGCTGACGGTACTGAGCGCTGATTTTGAAAACAGTCGCAGTGAACTGGAAAAAAAATATATTGATGAACTTAAAGCCCGTATTGCAGAACTGGAGGAAAAAGACCGCGAACAGACGGAAAAATACGAGGCCAATTTTGCTCAGTCCCAGAACAGCATTCAGCAGAAAGTTACCGAAGTTGAGCAGTTTATCCGTAACTTCAGCGACAAGGCTCAGGGCGACCTGCAGGCTGCCACCGAAAATTCCGATGCAATGGTAAAGGCTCAGCTGGAAACATACAGTCAGAGAATCAATGAAATGATTGAAAAGACGGAAAAAGAAGCGGGTGCAAAACTGGCTGATTTGGAACAGAATCTTTTGAGCCGGCGCGAAACCAACGAAGCTACCATCAGCAGTCTGGAAAGCGAGTTTGTTACATGGCGTAATACGCTGAAAAGCCAGCTGGAACAGAACCGCGACCTCTTTGCCAAGCAGCTGCAGACGCTCAAAGCGGCTGCCGAACAGAAAATGGGTGAGATTCAGCTGGTATTCAATCAGAATGTTTCTGACTTTCAGAATAAGACCCGGGACAAGCAGGAAGAAATTTCTGCTGACATCGAAAGCCTGCAGAATCAGATTCAGACATCACTGGAAGACTACAAGAGCAGGTCTTCACAGATTGTGGACGAAATGGGTCAGCTTTACGATAACATGCTCAAGGATACCCAGCGCCGCGTAAGGGATCAGAATGAAGAATCTGAAAAGAAACTTCGTGATTTGCAGTCTCAGATTCAGGCGGCAACCGAGGCAAATGAAGCGCGTGAGACTGAACTGACCATGCGCCTGCAGACAGAATCTAATGATTTGCAGATGCGTTTCAGTGAAATTGACAAGCAGGTAAAGGCTTTTGGAGCTCAGGTGCAGGTTTATCAGAAGGCTGACCAGCTAAAGGCTCAGCTTGATACCGAAATCAGCAATCTGAAGAATGAACTGACAAAGATTGAAAACTATCAGACTACAGTGCAGAATATTCAGGCACGCTTTACCCAGATTCAGGATTTGAACGAAAGTGTAAATGAAAAACTGAACCGTTTTGCCGAAGAAAAGAATCATATTGATTCCATGGAACGTGACTTTAACCGCCTGCTGGAACTGAGCGGAACTATGGACACAAAGATTCGTGAACTGACTACAACTAGTGATGACCTGCAGTCAATCCAGACAGAAGTGCGCAAGTTCCAGAATACACTGGGTGACATTTCAAGCCGCTATGACCGTCTGGAAAAGAAGCAGGATGACATTCAGCAGGTTGCGGCGGATGTAGACAAGGCTTTTGAGAATCTGAAGGATCTGGAGAACCGTCTGAACGAAGTGACCCGCCAGTCTGCCGTTCTGCCTGATGCCATTCGTGATGTACAGCGCAACATCGAAACGCTTATGTCCAACAACGGCCGCATCAACGACGCTGTTGATAAAATCACCTCCCTGCAGTCTCTGCTGGATGACACGGATCGCCGCGTAGAACAGATTACTTCTGCCAGGGAAGGCATTGGACGGGCAGAAACCCGCCTGCAGAAACTTGATGGAGAAATTGACAAGAAAATGGATTTGCTCCTCAAGGCAACGAGAAGCGATATGGAAAGGTCAGGCTCTTCCGCTCCGGTACCTTCCTCTTCAGGCTCTTCCATTACGCCTCGGGACAGGGAGACAATCATTGAACTCAAGCGCAGGGGATGGACTGTAGACGACATCGCCCGCCGCATGAAGCGCAGTGTCGGCGAAGTTGAATTGATTCTGGAGATGCCCAACTAATTGCGGGTAAGCAGGCAGGTGACAAAGGCTTCGACAACTTTTCCGTTGCCTACGTCACCTGTTTTTTCACCAGTCTTTGCCTTTACAAAAATCTGTTCGTCATCCACTCCAAGCACCTGGGCAATGGAGTGGCGGACAGCATCCCGGTGGGGAAGGAATTTTGGCTTTTCTAGTGCAAGTACGCAGTCCATATTTCCCAGCGACCAGCCTTTATCTGTAATATCTTTCCAGACAGTCTGTAAAAGCATTTTTGAGTCAGCGTCTTTCCATTTGGCTTCTTCAGGCGGAAAATATGAGCCTATATCACCCATAGCGGCGGCACCAAGCAGGGCATCGGTAATTGCATGCAGGAGTACATCGCCGTCTGAGTGACCTGCTTCACCTTTTTCAAAGGGGATTTCTATGCCGCCCAGCATAAGCCTGCGGCCTTCTGTCAGCACGTGCTTGTCATAGCCCAAACCGGTGCGAATCTTCATCTTCTGCTCCTTTGCCTCTATTTGCGGCAGGTCTGACGGATAGGTGATTTTTTTATTTTCGCTTGAACCCGTCACAATTTTTGTTGTCATCAGTTTTTTGCCGTCTGCGGCGTAGGTATCCCAGATTTCCGTGTCATCGGTGTATTCCCGCTGGTCTTTTGCGGCCGCACGGTGGGCAGAAAGAAGGGGCCGGAAGCGAAAGACCTGGGGAGTCTGAACGGCGGCAAGATTTGCCCGTACCAGATGGCGGGTAATAAAACCATTTTCATCAAGGGCTTTCTGAGTGTCTACCGGCTGCAGGGCGGGAACAGATGCCCCGTATTTTTCTGCCGCTTCACTAGAGCGGATGATAATATCCGGTGAGACAAAAGGACGAGCGCCATCGTGAATGAATACAAGGGGATTTGCCCCATTTCCTTCAGCGGAAAGTTTTTCTGCCGCCGCTTCGAGGGCGTGGAGTACACTTTCCTGTCTGCTTTTGCCCCCCGGAACAAAAAGAAAGAGCGTCTCATTATTCTGCCGGCTGGAAAAAATGTCAGCGGAATCTTTTACAAAGGGGTCAGCAAAAAGGGCGTCACGGCATTTTTTTTCTGCTTCTTTTCTTTCGTCTTCAGTTTTTGTAGCGGGATATGTAACAATACAGAGGGAAAAAGGCAGTGTTTCTAAAAAAGCACGGGCGGCAGATGAAAGCACCGTACCGCCCTTCATTGGAAGATATTCTTTTTTTACGCCGCCCATCCTGCTGGAAGAACCTGCCGCCACTAAAATCAGCACAGGCTTTCCAGAAGATGAACACTTTGCAGGAGAGACGGATTTACTCGTCATCGTCATCCATTGAGTCGTCATCAGTTTCTTCGTCTTCATCCTCGTCATCGGAATCATCGCGTGAAGAACCGAATTCGTCTGAGAATTCCTCATCATCGTCGTCATCGTTCGGATCAAGCAGGGGCTTTTTGACGGCAATAGCGCCTAAGGGCTCCAGTTTTGCATGAACCATGGATTCAACTTCTTTTTCGTTCTTGCCGGTTGCAGAAGTGATTTCGTCAATCAGCAGTTTTTTTGCACTGTCATACAGTTTGCGCTCAAGAATGGGGAGTTCCTTTACCTTTGAACGGTGATAGAGACAGCGGACAATGCTTGCGATATCAGCAATGCTGCCTTTTTTAAGTAAGTCAAGGTTCATCTGGTAGCGCAGTTTCCAGTCTGAGGTGACCGGTTCAATTGCTTCACCTAAAGATTCCAGTGCGGCAAGAGCTTCGTCAGCAGAAACGATGGGACGGATACCCAGCATTGTAGCATTGTCAACAGGAACCATGACAATCATATCAGAGACATCAATATAAATCTTGTAGTATTGAGTGGTTTTGTCGTTAAACTGTTTTTCAAAGATTTCGAGAATACGACCGACACCCTGACTGGGATATACAATTCTCTGGTTAATCTTAAAATTTATTTCGCTCATATTGCGCTATTATAACATATTTTCGCAGAACTTGCAATTATTGCACCTTTCCTTTATAGTTAAATACTTATTTTATGGAAGAATTAGAAATCGAACAGACAGAAACAGAGACAGTAGACGACGAAGCAATTTCTTTTGAAGATTTAGGCTTGGATGAAGCGACTCTTGCGGCAGTAGAACGCAAAGGATTTAAAGTACCCAGTCCCATTCAGGTTCTGGCAATTCCGAGACTTTTGAATGGTGACGCAAATATCATTGCAAAGGCACGCACGGGAACTGGAAAGACAGCCGCCTTTGGTCTGCCAATCGTGCAGAAAATCCGCAACATGAATGATGGCGTTCGCGCCTTGGTGCTGGAACCAACCCGTGAACTTGCAGTACAGACCTGTACGGAATTGCAGTCATTTGGTGACGGTAAATTTCCCCGCGTATGCGTACTCTATGGTGGTGCACCTTACAACAAGCAGATTAACGAACTCAAGCGTGGTGTAGAAATTGTAGTTGGAACTCCGGGCCGTGTGCAGGACCATCTGGAACGCGGTACCCTCAAAATCGACAAAATTGACTACTTTATTCTGGATGAAGGCGATGAAATGCTGGATATGGGCTTTGTGGAAGATATTGAGGCAATTTTTGCCCAGGCAAATCCCAACAGCCGCATCCTGCTTTTTAGTGCCACCATGCCCAAGCCCATCCTTAAAATTGCCGAACAGTTCATGGGAGACTATGAAATCTGTGAGGAAGAGGGCTTTGTTGAAGAACCCCTTTTGATTGACCAGAGCTGCCTTTTTGTGCGTGAAAGCGAAAAGATTGAAGCCCTTGTTCGTCTGATTGACATTGCACCTGGTTTTTACGGACTTGTCTTTACCCAGACAAAAAATGATGCTGACCTGGTAAGCCGCCTGCTTGATGAGCGGGGCTACGATGTTGCCGCCCTGCACGGTGACATTCCTCAGGGGCAGAGGGAAAAAATTCTTGCCCGTTTCCGCAGCAGAAAGACCCGCGTGCTGGTTGCAACCGATGTTGCGGCGCGTGGAATTGATATTACGGGCCTGACCCATGTCATCAATTATTCTCTGCCCTTTGATGCGGCAACCTATGTACACCGTATTGGTCGTACCGGGCGCGCCGGTGCAAAAGGCATTGCAGTCACCCTTGTCCGTCCGGAAGAACGCCGCCGCCTTGAGTATCTGCGCAATGCAGTCCGTCGGGCCGCAAAAGGTGAACTGCTTGAAGGCAGTATTCCCAGCGTAGAGCAGGTGCTGAACACAAAGCGGGCGCGCATGCTTGACCAGCTTAAGGCACAGTTAGGCCTCTATGTCGTAAATGAAATTGAACTGACGGAAGAAAATGCGGCGGTTGAACGCACTGCTTCTACCCATATTGCCGTGGATCCTGTCTACACTGACATGGCCCGGGAACTCTGTGAAAATCAGAATGCAGAGGAAGTTTTGGCCGGTGTTCTTTCAGTCTGGTATGGCAAAAAACTGGATAAGAGCCACTATGGCGAAATCCGTGAATACAAGGGCGGAAGACCGGCTCGCGGTGGAAAGGGTGGACAGGACTTTGTGCCTGATCCAAACCAGAAGCGAATTTATGTGCAGCTGGGTAAAAGAGACGGATACAATGCCCGGGCTCTGGCAGCCTATTTCAGCGGCTTACTGCATATCCCCGGCCACAAGGTTGACCGCATAGAAGTGACACAGAATTTCAGTCTTTTGAGTCTCCCCAAGGATTCTGCAGAAAGAGTCCTGCAGATGGCAAAGAGAGACCATTCACTGCCTCACATTCACTTGGACACCCAGGAGAACGGGCCTGACGGCTTTGAAAAGACTTCCCGCAGTGATCGTGGCGATCGTGGCGATCGTGGCGATCGCAGCAATCGTGGTGGCCGCCGTCGTGATTTTGACAGGGACCAGCGTGACGGAAAAAAATCCCGCGGCTTTAAAAATGACCATGGGCGGGCAAAAGTTCATACTCCCACAGAAAGGGTCGGAGCGAGTGCATATAAAAAGTCAAACCGGAAGAAAAACGAATTCTAATGGACGAGTTACAGTCGTTTTACGCAGAAATGCGCAGAATACTAAAAACATATCCGCGTCACATTGAAGGCAAGGTTATTCAGCAGGGTGGTTTTTCCATCCTGCATGAAACTGCCCATAAATGGAAACTGCCGCCTGAGAAAGTGCATGACCTTCTCAAAGCGGCAGACCTTTACTGGAAGCAAAACTAGCTTTCCAGTTTCATATCTCCGGGTTTAATCCATTCTTTAACGAACATATATTTGTAAATTCCGTAGCTCAGGGCTGCAGGAAGAATAAAGTCGATGACCAGCATCTTTATGATGATTACCCATGCTGAACTTTCACCGGCCATAGCCTGAAAAGTCATAATCTGTCCGACCAGACCGCTTGTACCCATGCCGCTTCCTGCCGGAAGAGTTTTCATCTTAAGAAGACAGGTTGCAATGGGGCCGGTAATGGCACTTGCCAGTGTTGGCGGTATCCAGATTTTGGGATTTTTGGCGATGTTTGGAATCTGCAGCATGGAAGTTCCGATTCCCTGGGCAAAAAGTCCGTTAAAGCCGTTGTCTGCAAAACTGATGACGGCAAAGCCAATCATCTGTGCGGAACAGCCTGCAGTTGCAGCACCTCCGGCAAGTCCGGTCAGGCCCAGCATTATACCGATAGCTGCTGAAGAAATGGGGAGGGTAAGAATCATGCCCATGACAACGCTGAGGATGATGCCCATGAAGAAGGGCTGAAGTTCTGTTGCAAGGTTGATTGCATTACCCAGCATGCGGGCACCGGCTGCGAGGGGTGGTCCAAAAATGACTGCAACAATTGCACCGGAAATAATGGTAACTGCGGGAACAACCAGGATATCTACCTTTGTTTTCTGGAATACAAGGCGTCCAAGTTCTGCGCCAACCAGTGCCGCAACAAAAGCAGAGAGGGGGTCGCCGGGGCCGGCCAGTGTGATTGCGCCTGTCTCTGAAACAAAGGCAAAAGACTGGGCCGTAAGGGCTCCGATAAATTTGGGAGCATAGGCACCGATGGTACCAGTGAGAATGCTTCCGTATACTGCCAGTTTTGGAGCTCCAAGAGAATGGGCTACACCAACCGCAATACCGGCACCAGTAAAAACGGTTAAAAGCTGTCCGATTTTAATCAGAAACTGGCCGATGTAGACCAGCGCCTTGTGACCGCCCGTGCAGGTTGCGACACCGTCCACAATGTTCAGCGTGTCTGCTGCAGGGAAAAATTTACCCACCTGTCCGATAATCAGACCAATGATGAGTGTGGAAAAGAGACCGAGCGCCATACCACCCAGTGCATCAACCAAATACCTTTTGACGTACTTATTCATGCCGTCCTCCGAGAAAAATAAATTGTAAAGGGGGAAGTGATAGGAGCGTTCGTGGGCTCGTTAGGCAGTAGTTCTGCCGACTTCTTGTAATTGCTGGAAAATATAACAGAAATAAAAGGAAAAGACAAGGGCAGACATTCTGGAAAAGCGAGGTCATGCCTGCATTTATCCGCCTTTGTCTGCCCTGTACAGTCAGTCCGAGTTTTACAGACGGACGGGAACGCCTGCCTGATTCAAATCCTTTTTGATGCCGTCCACAGTGTAGCCCATGCTGTGTACCATGCTGGCTATGAGTGCCGCATCAGCCTTGCCCTGGGTCAGTACGTCTGCCAGATGCTGGGGCTTACCGCCGCCACCGGATGCAATGACCGGAACCGGAACGCTTTCTGCAATCATGCGGGTAAGATTCAGTTCATAGCCCTGACGAACACCGTCCGCATCAATTGAATTCAGGACGATTTCTCCTGCCCCCAGTTCTACGGCTCTGATTGCCCATTCTTTTGCGTCCAGTTCTGTCTTTACTCGGCCACCGTTGATGTAGACGCGGTAGCCTGAGGGGGCAGTCTCATCCCGGGCGGCATCCATTCCAAGTACAATACACTGATTTCCAAAAATGCGGGCGCCCTCGTTGATGAGCTGGGGATTTTTTACGGCCTGTGAGTTCAGGCTGATTTTTTCTGCGCCCGCCAGAATGGTAGAGCGGATGTCTTCAATAGTTCCGATGCCGCCGCCCACGCAGAAGGGAATGAAGACCTTGCTTGCAACGCGGCTGATAAGGTCAAGAATGGGTCCTCTGCCGCGGGCGCTTGCCATGATATCGTAGAAGACCAGTTCGTCTACACCCTGTCTGTAATATTCTGCTGCCATGTCCACCGGGTCGCCGATGTCCACATTATTCTGAAACTTTACACCCTTTGTCGTGCGTCCGTCTTTTACGTCAAGGCAGACGATGATTCGCTTTTTTAACATATTTCCTCGTTGGGGAAAAGCCCCGTATCACTTCGTAATAAAATTTTCCAGAATTTTCAGTCCGGCTTTTCCGCTTTTTTCCGGGTGGAACTGAAAGGCGGTTACTGAGCCCTGTGAAACGCAGGCCGGAACAAGACAGCCATAGTCTGCACTGGCCCGGATGATGCTTTTGTCCGCAGGCTGAATCACATAGGAGTGGACAAAGTAAAAATCACTGTGTTCGGGAATGCCGTCAAAAAGAGGATGACCGCCGTTTGTGTATGTTAAATCGTTCCAGCCCATGTGGGGAACCTTTAAGTCTGGCGATTTTTTTTCATCCTTCCAGATACTTGAAAAATGACGGATGCAGCCCGGAAGAAGTCCAAGACAGTCTACATTTCCTTCTTCAGAATGCTCAAAAATTATCTGTGAGCCAAGACAGATACCCATAAGGGCTTTTCCCGCCTGTGCCCATTCTTTAAGAAAGCGGTCAAAACCGGTTTTTTTGAGCTGTTCCATGGCATAAGCCGCTTCGCCCACGCCGGGGAAAATCAGTTTTTCGGCATTTTCAAGGTCACCTGGATTTTTTGAAAGCACATAGTCTGCACCCAAAGAAGCCAGTGCGCGTTCTACACTCTTGATGTTGCCAGCGTTGTAATCGACAATTCCAATCATACGGGCAAATTCTAGCGGGGGCAGTTAAGCAAGTCAATAGGATATGCCGATAATCAGGTATGCTCGGACAATTGATGCCCATTTTAAAGGCTGTACTGACTAATAAGACGGTCATTTTCTGTACGATTATAGTTTTTCTCTACGTTAAATTTGTGTGGTTTGTAGGACATTATCGTAAAAAGCCCAAGCCCGTAAAGACTAAGCGGGTTGCGGCTCCAGCCCCCGCACCAGCCGCCGAAAATCCCCCCGCAGAAGGTGGAGACGGTGGCGAACATCCCGCGGAATAAGGGACAGCAGACTCTTTTTCTTTTCACAGATATCCACATGATTTTCCCAAAGCCCGGAGAGTACCTGAATGCGCCGCTCTGCAATCAGCTGGGAAAGAATTTCCTGCACATCTGAGTTTTCCCATATATTGATACCAAAAAGAGGCCTGTCACGCTTATTAAGCAGGGCCTGCAGGATGGGTGACAATTCAGTACGCGCATATAGACGGCGGTGCTTTTTGATAAAACGGTATACGATTTCTGCATCTTCAGCAAGGTAAGAAATTTTTTCTCCCCTGCGCTCAGCATCGCATATATCGCAGCCACTGCAACTTGTTTTTTCTGCGGCAAAACTGTCCAGAATGAACTGACGGCGGCAGCCTGTAGACCGGGCAAAGGCTCCCATCAGTTTTTCGCGGCTGCCGGGAACTGCCTGCCTGTAGCGCACGTCATCGCTGTGGCTCCAGATGAGGGCTGACTTAACGCTGGAACCGTCCCTTCCGGCCCGTCCTGCTTCCTGAACAAAGTTTTCCAGATGTTCAGGTGCATCCAGATGAACAACAGTTTTTACATTGGGCTTATCCATTCCCATACCGTATGCGCAGGTTGCCGTAAGGATGCCGTCATTACTTTTGAAAAACCATTCTTCCACGGCAGATTTTTCTTCTTTTGTCATACCCGCATGGTAAAAGCGCACTTTCTCCCTTCCAAAGTATTCAGCAAGAAGCCGGGCCATGCTTTCTGTCCGGGGCCGGGTGCCGCAAAAGACAATCAGGGGTTTTTCCAGTTCCCTCACGGCCTTGAGGACACCCTTTTGCTTTGCATAGGCATAGCGAACCTGATAGTGAATATTTGCCCGGTCACTGTTGCTCTGAATAAGATGGGCTCTCCCGTCAAAAAGTACCTGACTCACCCGCTGCAGTACAGGAGGACTTGCCGTTGCGGTAAAGGCTGTCACCACCTCTACTCCCAGTTTTTTGATAACTTCCCCCAGAGTCAGGTAGGCGGGGCGGAAAGAGTCTCCCCATTCGCTGACACAGTGGGCTTCATCAATGGCAATATGTGATATGTGGCATTCTGCAAGGCGGCGCAGCAGTTCTTCATTCTGCAGGACTTCCGGATTTGCAAGAATTACCCGGGCCTGTCCGTTTTTCAGTCTGGCAAAGTTTTCTTCCCTTTCTTCATCACTTTGTCCGCCCCTGAATGTGACTGCCCCCAGATTCCCTTCGTTCATACGCCGCGCCTGATCCGCCATGAGGGCAAGCAGGGGGTAAAGTACCAGAGTCGGCCCGGAAAGCAGCAGGGCAGGCACCAGAAAACACATGGATTTTCCCGCACCCGTGGGTAGCAGAACAATCTGGCGGCCCCGGCATACTAAATCGCCTTCGTTTTCATCATAATCCGCATTTCCCTTTTCTATGACGGCAGTACTGTCCAGAATGTTTGCAATTACCAGTTTTTGCCAGGCAAAAAGATATCGTACGCCGAATGCGTCATGGGCTGCCTGAGTCACAAAGTCCATCTTTACGTCATCTGCATCTGCGCTCTGGGCGGGAAAATCTTCTCCTTCTGTAAAAAGTTCTTTCTTTTCCATACATATAGTTATAGACATCAAAATGCAAAAAAGTACAAAAAATTGAAAAAAATGATGAAAAAAAATAGTAAAAAGTTGAAGTAAGTCCGCTTTTGATATAGAATAAATTCAAATCATTTTCTTTATTGAAGGTAAACTTTTATGGCAGAAATGAACCAAAAATTTGACTTTACAATCGATCAGTTGGGGCCCTGTAAGGTTCCGTCTCCTATTCAGCTTTCACGCCAGCATGGTGATTTTAAGGCAAACTATGTAAAAGACTCGTCCTTTGTCCGCTACAAGGTGAATGTCTTTATGGAAAACGAAGATCCCGATGATCCTCTGGATCAGACAAACCTGATTCA
>ODAI010287955.1_pt1 | contig 15298 bp, 4 predicted proteins | sample 1539321 | NCBI WGS metagenome assembly ODAI01 (sample SAMN02144231, study PRJEB22623) | gut metagenome | biome: sheep rumen | host: Ovis aries | place: New Zealand
GAACGAGATTTTTTCCGGCGATGTGCCCGAAGTCGCCGACGACGGCGCTCAGGAGGAGATATTCCGGAATCTCGACCACTCGCTGCTGCGCGACGCGATCAGGGAACTGCCCGCCGACCAGCGCGAATTGTTGCTGCTGCACTATTTCATGGACATGCCGGTGGCGAAAATCGCCAAATTCCTGTCGATTCCGAACGGCACCGTGTTCAGTCGCCTGCACTACGCCCGAAAGGCCCTCGCCCCCAAGCTTGGCGCCGCCGCGAAAAAGCCGGACGGCAGGGCGCTCCTCCTCGCGCTGGCGCTCTGCGGCATCGCGGCGCTCGGCGCGACCGCCTCGCTTGCTGTCGGACGCTTGCTGTCGTCGGCTCCCGCAGCGCAAGAACAGCAGGCGAACGATGGAGCGGCCGCGACGGGCGCGACAGGCGGGGCCAGCGATGGGACGGGCGCGACGGGCGGGACAGGCGGCGAGTCCGGGGGAACCGACCTTTCAACCAATCAACCCCAACAGGAAAACACGCTTATGAACACACGCATCATGCTTGCGCCTCTTGCGGCGCTTTCGCTCGCGGCACTGCGCCGCGATGGCCCTGGCCCCGACGCGCTGCTCTGCCCCAACGACGACAGGGCGAGGTTGGCCGTCACGGCCATCCGCGACCTTGGCCTCGTTCCCAATCGCGACATTCTCGTCGCCGGATACGACAACAGCATCCGCCCGACCGCCGAGGACCCGACCGCGTCCCTGCGTCCCGCCGTCACGGTGGACAAGCACAACGAGCGGTCGGCCCAGGACATCGCCGAACTTCTTCTCGCCCGCATGGAGGGGAGGTTGCCAGCCGAACCCCAGGCGCGAATCCACGAACACGAACTCGTCGTTTTGAACAATCAATGAGAAAACAATTGAACCCAACAACCAACGGCATCCCGATTCTTTTGCGATGAACATGAATGCAACAACCGACACGGGGATGATCCCCTTTCTCGCCGTGACGGGCTCCCCCACGGAGGCGGCGTGCCGCGCCAAGGTGGCCGCAATCCAGAACGACGGCGCCACGAGCTTCCTTCTGTACGCGCGTTGCGGCCTGGAACTCGACTACATGGGCGAGGATTGGCTGCGGCTTGCGGAGTGGTTCTGCGACGAAGCCGCGAAACGCGGCCTCAAGGTCTGGCTTTACGACGAATACTGCTGGCCGAGCGGCACCTGCAAGGGGCGCGTCCCGCGCGAGAACGCCGCCTGGCGCTACCGGGAGACCGGCGTCTTCGCACGCCCCGAAGGCGGGTGGCGCTGGGAGGAGGGCACGGCCGCACCTGACGGTTGGGTGAACGTCTGCGAGCCGGATGCCGTCCGGCGCTTCATCGAGCTCACGCACGCGGTGTACGCGAAGCGCCTCGCCCGCTTCTTCGCCGACGGCACGGTCGTCGGCTTCTTCACCGACGAGCCGGGACACCCGGTTTGGGTCCGGTGGAGTTCCGGGACGCCGGCCGCCTCGTTCCGCACGTGGTCCGGCCTGGAGGACGAATACCGCGCCGAGACGGGCCGCGACTTCCGCGCCGACGCCGAGGCGTGGCTGGAGGGTGGTGCGTCCGATTTCCCCGCCCTCTACGCGCGTCTCCTCGGCCGACGCTTCCGCACGTCCTATTTCGACCAAATTCGCGCGTGGTGCGACGCGCACGACGTGGCGTTCACGGGCCACATGATCGAGGAGAACAGCCTCGCGGGCTCGTGCCGCCTGAACGGCGACCCGATGCGCTGCCTCCGCGTCGAGACGATCCCCGGCATGGACGAGGTCGACTCCGCCTTCGACCCTGCGGGCAAGGTGAGCCGCCCCGTCGAGTGGGTCACGTTCAACGTAGCGCGCCAGGCGGTCCTGCACAACGGGCGAGGCGGCGTGGCCGAACTTTTCGCCTGCGGCCCCGGCGACCTCCCGCCCGCCGCCCTTCGGCAAATCGTCTGGATGGGCGCCTTCCACGGCATCGACCGCTACGTGACGTGCATGGACGTCATGGACGAGAGCGGCTTCGTCGAGAAGCGCGCCTGGATCTCCGCCGCCGGCCCCGTCCACCCATGGTACGAGCGCCACGCGAAGGTGTTCGCCGACGAATGCCGCCGCGCCGCTGCGTTCGCCGCCAGGCGCGTTTCCGAGTGCGAAGTCGGTGTCCGCTACCCCGACCGGGCTGCCGCAGCAGCCGCGTTCACGGGCGACCGCAAGGCCCCCGACGCCTACGGCCTCCTCGGCGCGCTCGAAACGCACCAGTTCACCCCGCGCTTCGTTCTCGAAGACGAGCCGTGCGACCTGCCGCTCGTCTTCGTCTGCCGCCCCGACGGCTTGTTCGACGAGGAGAAGACCGGCGCGACGGGCCTCGACGCCGATGGCGCCGTCGCTCTCTGCCGCGACCGGCTGCCGGCGACGTTCCGCGTGTTCGAGGCCGACGGCGAAACCGAGGCCGACGCGCTCATGGTGCGCACATGCGACGACGGCGCCAGCGCCGTGATGAACATGCGCCCCTTCGCGACGCGGCGGCTCGTCGCCGAGCGCGGCGGGAAACGCGCCGCATTCGTTTTGGCGCCGCACGGCATTCGGGTCTTTGCGCCCGGTCCGCTGCCGGCCGACGAGCGCCCCGATGCGGAAACGCGCTCCCTCGCGGCGGCCGACTGGACGCTCCTCCGGAACCGCCCCAACCTCCTGCGCGTCTCCTTCACGGAGGAGGACGGACGCAAAGCCGCCGTGACGTTCGCCGAGGAAGTCGAGGCGCGCCCTGTCGAGCGCGGCAGTGTGGCGACAACGCCCCCGCCGATGCCACAGCCCGCCCTCCCCGCCGTCTTCGCCCCGCTCTACCGCGAAGGCGAGCCGCGCCGCTTCCCCGCCGGCGTCCATGTGTTCGAGACCTCGGACGGCAAGCCGGACGCCAACTACTTCCTCCCCGCCCTGTGGCTCGCCGGGGACTTCCGCGTCTTCGGCGGGGCCGTCTTCGCCGAAAGCCCCCGCGCCGGATTCGGCTCCTTCGCCGACCTCGGCTACCCGCACTACGCGGGGGGCCTGACGTGGCGGACGACCGTCGAAGCGCCCGCCGGCGCCGGCTGGCGTCTGCGCGCCGACACGGGCGGATGCCTCGCCTCCGCCCGCTTCCGCGGCGTCGAGCTTGGCGTCCGCGCCTGGGCGCCTTTCGAGTGGGACATCCCAGCGGATCTCGCCGGCCTGACCGGCGAACTCGACATCACCGTGTACTCGTCGGCGCAGCCGATGTTCGGCCCCAACGGCGTACCGGGGGCCGCGTGGGATGCCCGCCTGAGGCTTGGCGACCATGCCCCCGGAGCCGCCTGCGGCCTCTTCAACGCAGGGTGGTCACGCCACCCTTAGGAAAAATGTCCAGCTGAACAACCAAGGAGAAAACAGATGAACCCAACAACCTACGGCGAATTGCAAGTGTAATGGCGCACCCGTCCCGGGGTGCGCCATTACATTCTGCAACTTTCCTCAGAGCGACAGAGCGCCCGTCCCCTTGACAAAATGACGGCAGTCTGGTAGCACAGCATCTGCAAATGCTTTCAATTTGCAGATGCCTTCTTAAAATTCATTTGAAGCAAATGTCCCCGATCCGCATCTAATTATACAAAAGGATGTTTTGCTGTCGATGGACATCGTTGAGGAACTAAGGCGAAACCGCGAAAGCGGGGCGAAACGGCTTGTATGCGAATACAAGGCCGGCCTGATGGTCGTTGCCCGCCGCTTCTTCCGCAACGACAGCGATGCCGAGCAGGCCGTGAACGCCACCTTCGCGAAGGTAATCGAGAACATCGACGGATTCATTGAAAAATCATCGCTCTTCACGTGGATGTGCCAGATACTCGTCAACGAGTTCAGGATGAGCGTCAGGCGAAAGTCGAACGACATGGAGGTAATGCCGGGCGAGCTGCCCGACGTGCCGGACGAGGACGCCGAGGAGGCGATTTTCCGCAACCTTGACCACTCGCTTCTGCGCGAGGCCGTGAATGATCTCCCGGAAGACCAGCGTGAGGCCGTGGTACTTCACTACTTCATGGACATGCCGGTGGCGAAGATCGCGAAATTCCTCGCCATACCGAACGGCACGGTGTTCAGCCGGCTCCACTACGCCCGCAAGGCGCTGGCGGCGAAACTCGGCGTCAAGGCGCACGAGGCGGTCAGGAAGCCAGGCGTCAAGGCCACGCTGATTGCGCTGGCGCTCTGCGCCGTGACGGCGCTAGGGGCGGGGACTCGCCTTGCTGTTGTCCGCTTGCTGTCTTCGCCGCAGGTCGCGGCAGAACAGCAAGCGGACAACAGCAAGGACGCCGGACACGCGACCAGCGCCATGGGAGGGGCAACGTCCCCGTTGCCCTCGGTCGCCGAGGACGGCGACCATCCCGCCACCTCACTCTCCCACTCTCCCACTCTCTCACTCTCTAACTCTTCTACAGGAGAAAACATGAACACAACACTACGCACAATCGCCGCATCTGCGGCATTCGCGGCCGCGAGCGCGGGCGCGCCGCTCGAGTCATCGGCTTCCATCGACACACCAGAGATGGTGGTCGTGGGCACTGGTGAAATCATGACTGTCGAGATATCGTCCGACACGGCATGGGACAAGCCGGTTTTCGTCGATGGCGTCCTGCGCAAGACTGGCGCGGGAAAACTCACAATCACCGGAGAAAAACTCTACGGCCACGGTCGGATTGAGGTGTCCGACGGCGAACTCGACGTGTCGGCCACCGGCGTCGGCAGCGACGCCATCGCTGAGCCGTCGTCAGTCCTGGCTGGCGCGGCGATGTGGCTGGATGCCGGACAGCACGTCGCTGGGCTTGACGGCGCAGCGGCAACTGGAGATGCCGCGAAGTGGTTCGACGTGCGCGAGGAGAATTGGGCCACGCCTAACGCCGCGCGTCGTTACATCTACGCCGAGGGCATGACGAATCTCGCGAACAACGCCGCCTGGCCCACTCTCGGCTCCGACGATGCCTCCCGCCCCTACATTTACTTCGGCGGCTTCGGCTCCGGGCAATACATGCTCTGGCGCACCCCGGCGGGCGGGAAGGCGTGGATTCCGGTTTGCAGCTCTTTCGCGGCCTACAACCCCGCAGGAACACATGGCAACTACCTTGGTTCCGCCACGGCACCCGGCGAGGACGCTAACAAGCAGCAGTATTTCGCCACCACTGGCTCCGCTCAGTCGGGAAAGTATTTCGCGCTGGAATGCAACGGCATCTACAACCATCTGCGCAACGGGCGCATCTTCCGCAACGGCGAGCGGGTGTCGGTCTCCGACCCGATCGACCTGTCCGCCGTCCAGGTGCTTGAAACGGAGTCCTATCCCGCCGGAAAGGGAGCCGAGTCTTTCTTCAACTTCCGCAACTACCAGCAGAGGGCGGGTTCTTTTACCTACGGCAACCGCGTAGGCGGCGGCCGACTGCACGAGGTCGTCGTCTTCACCAACGCCATTGCGGAGACTGACCGCGTAGTCGTCGGCCACTGGCTGCTGCGCAAGTGGGTGAACCGCTCCGGCTACGGCGCGCTTCCCGGATTCTCGGTTGCACGGGGCGCCACGCTGTCGATTCCCGGCGCGATGGCCTCCAAGGCGGTCGTCGAATCGGACGGCACCGTCCGCATCGACGGCGGAACAGCCGATCTCGGAACCGCCAACCTGGCCGACGTATTCAAGGGCGTCGGCGGCGTCGTGGAACTATCAGGTGGCGCGTCGGTTTCCAACCGCGCCGGAGTCGCCATCGCGTCCGGCGCCGGCAAGGCGTATGACGCCGACGCCTTCAACACCGTGGCCGTGTCGTCCGGCGCGGCGTCCGAAATCCGCAAGACCGGTGCCGGTGCGCTGGCATTGGCCGGACTCGATTCCGCCACCTCTGTCGCGGTGGACGCCGGAACGGCAACCGTTCGGGCCATCGCTGGCGGAGAGAGCGTCATCCTGTCCGAGAACGTCGTTTCTGGCGGCGGGTTCGAAGGGATCATCACGAAGACTGGCAGCAGCGGCTTCCAGAACTACAGCTCCGGCCAAACGTTCGGCGCATGGACATCCTCCACGTATCCAGGCGCGAGCGGCGTCGCCCGCATCGCCCACAAGGACTACACGACCATGGGCAATCACAAGGCCGCCGAAGGGTCGTATTTCCTCGTCCTCAAGCAGGGCGGCGGCGCGACCCAGCCGATCTCGCTTTCCAAGTCCGGCCGCTACGAAATAACGCTTCGAGTCTCCGAACGCGATGGGTATCGGGGATTTGCCCGAATCTACGTTGACGGCATCCTTGTCGGGATGGCGCAGACGCCGGCGCACACCGTATGGGACACGGCCCGTTTCGAGACGCCTTGGCTTGAAGCGGGAGAGAACCACGAGCTGAAAATCCTCTCCGAAACCACCTGCGACACGGCGGTCAGCATAGACGACGTGCAGATGAGGTGGCTCGACGCCATTCATGCGGTCGCCGTTCCGAATGAGAACTTCGAGGATGCCGGCTGGGATAGGGGGACATCCCAAATCGACATCAACAACGCCATCGCTGCGTCAAATGTGCTGGATGCCGCCTACGTCACGAAATGGACGACCTCTGGCGGCGTGGAATTGCTTCGCGCCCTTCCATACCTGCGGTCGAATGTGGCATTCGACGCACCCGTCACGGGGACAGGCTCCGTTTCGGCATTCCTCCCCAAGGGCGCATCGCTCTCGCAGACCGTGACGGTCCCCGAAAACGGCCTCTACCAGTTGAGCGCCTTGCTGTGCCAATACGCGAAGGCAGGGCAGAACATCGCTCAGTCGGAGGCTTCCATGCGCCTCGCGCTTGGAGCCGCCTCCGAGACGCTGGCCGTAACCAATCTTTCCGCCAAGCGCGTTGGCATGTCGAACGCCGTCAGGCTCTCGGCCGGAGACACGGTGACGGTCTCGATCTCGTCCGAGAATGTGACCGCCGCCAACAACAACGTTCTCGTCGATGACGTGAGGCTGGAGCGGCTCGACAACCTCGTGGCGAATCCCGGATTCGAAGGCGGCGGCGCGAACAAAAAGTCCCCTGCGGGTTGGACGGTCGCGGCGAATCCCGAAGACAAGCAGATTCTTTACGATGGCTTCTCCGACAACGCAGCCCACAATTTCGGCCCGGACATCGCCGAGGGCGAGTTCAAGGCCCGACTGCATTCCGGAACGCGCCTGGAGCAGACGATACCGCTCTCCGCCGGTCTCTACCGTCTCTCGTTCTGGGACGTTTCCCGCCTCTACAACTATTCTGTCGGCAATGGCCCCTCGCCGATTCGCGTGACGCTCGCGAAAAACGGCGTGACGAATTTCTGCGCCACGGTGACGCCGTCGGCGTCGAGCAAGGTCTTCATGCGCCGGGAATTCCTCGTCCGCGCGGACGAGCCTGGCAACTGGACGCTCGGCTTCGAGTCGATGTCAACCGGCGACAAGAGCTCGTTCATCGACGCGGTGTGCCTAGTCCCGGCGAGTGGCCTTGCGGCTGACGCCGGCCCGGACATCGGGACGAAAGCCACCATTTCGATTGCAGACGGCGCATTGCTCGGACTCGACTGGCCCGGCGTCATCGAGGCGAGCCGCGTCCGATGCGCCGGAGTCCCGCTTCCCGGCGGGGACGCCACCGCCGCTTCGGCGCCCGACTCGCTTTTCGGCATCGGCACGATCCGCGTCAAGCCGCTGGCGACGATGATACTCTTCAGGTAGGAGGACCGGCATGACCCGCACGCTTGCATTGGCCGCGCTTTGCGCGCTGGCCTTCCCCGCTGCCGCCCAACTGCTTTTCAGCGCGACATTCGATGGCGATTCGCCTGTGGCCGACATTGCAAAGGGGGCGGCTGCGCCGGCAGAGGCGGCGGCCTTGGAGTGGACGGACGGCGTATCGGGCCGCGCCGTCCGCCTCTCCCGCGCCAGAAGGAGCATTCTCGCATACGCCGGGGAGGGCAACCTTGACCGCAACTGCGGCACCGTGTCGCTCTGGTTCAGGCGCGGGGAAGGGTTCGGTCTAGGCGCTGTGCGTTCACTTTCCGATATCGGCACGATGCACTATCTGCTTTCAAACCCGCGCCTCGAAAGTAGAATTGGGACGCACTCCGTGATTCTGCGGCTACATCAGGACAACCTGCGCGGCGACATTTCCGATGACGCCGACTCCTATGAGCAGATTCCGGCCCGCATGGCGCTGGATGGCGGTTGGCACCATGTCGCATTCGCGTGGGACGACAGAAGCATGCGCCTTTACGTTGACGGACGGCGGGGCTGTTCCTATAGGGATGACTTCTCACCTATGAAGGCTGCCGTGTCCGGGGGCTACCGCTTTTCGCGCGAAACCGCTTTTGACAGGTTTTTCGTGGGGAACCAGAGCGGGGCGGACCAGTGCGACGGCGACATCGACGAGCTTCGCATCTACGGCGGCGCGCTGGACGACGACGAGATCGCCGCCCTTGCCGCCGAGTTCGCCCCGGCGGTACGAACCGCCAGCGGCCAGCCACGGAATCCCGACTACGAGGCTCTCTATCCACGGGAGGGCGGCAACCCATACGTGGGCGCCACGGCCGCAACTCCAGGCGTCATCCCTGCGGACGACCTCGAACTCATTGATGAAGTGCGACTAGATTCCCAGGAAGCGGTTGAACGCCTCCGCGAGGCCGAAAGGCTTCAGACAATCGGCGGCATCGTCTTCGGTGAAACCGCCGGCATTCCATACGCCGAACTCGACGGCAACGCTGGAACCCGTCTTGCCCTGCGTTTCCCCGACCCCGGCGACGCTTCGCCGATCTGCGTCTTCGACCTCGACTACCCGGACGATAAAATGCGGACGATGGACGTGATTGTCCAGACCGCCGCGAACGGCCCCGGCGATCTCACCATGCAGTGTGGCGTCGCTGCGGGCGGCGAATACCCGTCTTCTGGCGGCATACAGACCCACCGCTGCATCTGGTGGCGGCGCCCCGGGGAACCAGCCCTCGTCGTCATGACTGTCCGCAAGGCCGCTCCGGCCGCTCTAGCCGCCGTCCGCCTTTGGCGCGTGAAGTCCGGCACACTGCCTCCAGCGGTTGCGCCTTCCGCGCCTCGCTGTCCCGTAAGCCGAAGCGGCGATTCATCGGCGCGATGTGGCGGCGCTTCGCGCCGCCACATCGCCCTCTACTTCGAGGATCCCGCTATTGGCTACGACTTCTCCGTCCCCGGTTGCGTCTCCACGCCGGAGGCGATGGGCGAGACAATAGACCGCGCCGTGGCCACGATGCGTTTCGCTGGCGAGGATCTTCTGATGTATCCGGGGGCGTGGTATCAGGGGCTGATTGGCGAATCCTACAATCCGCGCACCCATGCTCCGGACTTCCTTTCTGGTTTGTACGCGAAGTTCGACGCCGAGGGCGACATCGGGATCGTCCCCACGCTCAACGTCAACAACATGCCTGTTCCAAGCGGCCTCGTGACGCCAGACTCGATGACCAACGGGACGCTTCACGCTTCGCCGGTCTCCATCCACGACACAGGGCGGCCGAACTGGGGCGGCTGGCATGGCACTCCGCCGAACTTCAACGTCGCGCACCCCGCCGTGCAGGATTACATCCTCGGCATGGTCGATGCTCTTGTCGCGCAGGGGGCGCGGCATCCGTCGTTCAAGGGGCTGTGCCTCCACGTCACGCGGCATGCCCTGCTGTCGTGGGGCGGCATCGAAAGCGGCTACAACGACTACTGCATCGACGCTTTCCGCGAGGCGACAGGCGCCGAGGTGCCGGCCGACCGCGCCGATCCGATGCGCGGAAAGGCATACGCCGACTGGCTCAAGGCTCATCCAGTGGAAATGGAGGCCTGGCGCAACTGGCGCTGCGACGTTCTCGCGGCATTCTGGGGCGAAATCGCGCGTCGGATCCGCGTTGCGCGGCACGACCTGAAACTCTGGGTCAACTGCTGCACTACGTCCTACATCAACCAGGACTACGCGCTCGACGCGGATTTCGTCGCGCGCGCCAACCGCGATGCCGGAATCGATCCGGCGCGGCTTGAGGCCGCCGCGCCCAACCTTGTTCTGTCGCAGTGCGTCGTCCCGGCGGACTGGCGCTGGCGCGGTCAGAGTCTCGACCCCGCTCGCCGCGAGATGCAGCGGACGCTTTGCGACCGCCGCGAGACGTACGCGCTTCTCCAGGAATCCTCCTGCCCGTGGGTTGCGCAGCACGATCGATACTGGGAGCTGGATCTCCGTCGCCTTGCCGGACAGAAGGTGGGGAATGCAACTTCGCTTTCCTGCGGCTGGCTTCAGGAGAACCCCACCCGCGTCTCGACGATCAACCCATCAGGCGCCAGCGCCTTGCGCGCCTTCGTGCTGCCGTTGCGCCATGGCGACGTGCTGGGAATGTCCAAAGGCGGATTTTTGATTGGCACCTACGGCATCGAGCCGTTCCTCGCGCGTTTCGCGCGGGCTTTCCGCGCCCTTCCAGCCGTGCGGATGGACGAGTTCTTCCGCGAAGGCGCCGTCGTCGCCCGCAAGGCCATCGTCGATGGCCGCACGTGGGGCTACGTCGTCAACACCGACTATGACGATGCCGAAGCCGCGATCCCGCTTCCCGACGGCGCCACCGATGCAGTTTCCGGCGCTCCTCTGACGGGCGCGTTCCGGCTTGGCCCCTACGAGATGGTGTCCTTCCACGCAAAATGAAACTTCCGGCCTCACCGTTAGTCCTCTTCGGCCCACAGTCGGGCCTGATGAAAACGAAAGCATCAGACTGGCCTGTTTTGAAGGAATACGGCGGGAAAAACCTCCGCCGCATCCGCATGCCGCTTGGCGGAATCGGCACGGGGCAGGTGTCGCTCTGCGGCACCGGCGGCCTACGCGCGTTCGAGATCAGGAACTCGGCGGAAAAGGGTTTCACGCCCTGCCGCGAGAGCGTCCATCCAGCCTTTGTCCTCCGCGCCAAGGGAGCGACCGGCGCGGTCGCGGCGCGCCTGCTCGAAGGGCCACTCGACTTCTCCGAATACGATGGATCGCGCGGGTGCGTTGCGCCGAACCACGGATATCCGCGTTTTTCCTCCGCCGTATTCAAGGCGGCCTACCCGCTCGCACAGGTTGAGCTTTCCGATTCCGCCATGCCAATCATGGCGACGCTGGAGGCGATGAATCCCCTTGTGCAAGGCGACGCGGAGGCGAGCGGTATGCCAGTCGCCCTTCTGCGCTGGCGGCTGGCGAACGTCGGCTCCGTCGCAATCAAGGCGACCGTCGCAGCGGTCATGCCCAACCCATGCGGAGGCGTTCTCTCGCAATGCGGTACCGACACGGATTCGCTCCGCGCCATGGTCTTTCGCGGAAACGCCGACGAGACCGCGTCTGCCAAGCCGTTCAACCGCGAAACCGGCGAGTTCGCAGTGTCCGTCCCGCGCGGCGCCGGCAAGATCACCGTCGGTGCCAGAATCTTCCACGCCGGTTGGAGCGACGGCCTTGACCAGTTCTGGCGTCGGCTCGTCGCCGACGGCGTCGTGGGAGACCAGTCTGGGTGCCGGGAATGCCATTTCGGGCTTATCGCCGCGCAGATCGACATCGCTCCGGGCGAAACTGGGGAAATTCCGTTCATTCTCTCATGGCGCTTTCCTAATCGTTCCGCGTGGGAACGGACGGAAAACGGCTTTTTCGCTGAAGACGACTTCGTTGGCAACCACTACTGCCAGGCATGGCCTGACGCGCTTTCCGCCGCCGAAGCCTTCTTCGCGAAACTTGGGGATCTCGAATCGAAGACCGTCGACTTCGTCCGCTCCGTCGCGGAGGCACCGGGCATCCCGGACGTCATTAAAGAGGCCGCGCTCTTCAATCTCTCCACATTCCGCTCCCCGACATGCTTTCGCACGGCGGACGGACATTTCTTCGGCTGGGAGGGGGTCGATGACGCGCAGGGGACGTGCTACGGCAATTGCACGCACGTCTGGGGCTACGAACACGCGCTCGCCGATCTCTGGCCGGAACTCGCCAAGGACATGTGCGCGCTGTCGTTCCTCCACGCTATGTTCGACGACGGCGCAATCTCGTTCCGCATCGGCCTGCCGCTCGCCCGCGAGGCGCGCGATCTGCGCAAAGCCGCCGCCGATGGCCAGATGCAGTGCATCGTGAAGGCGTGGGAGTGCTGGGCGAAAACCGGCGACGACGCATGGATGTCGCGGCTTTGGCCGTTCGTAAAGAAGGCGCTGGAATTCTGCTGGACGGCTGGCGGATGGGACGCAGACTGCGACGGCGTAATGGAAGGCTGCCAGCACAACACTATGGACGTGGACTACTACGGCCCAAACCCGCAGATGGAGTTCCTTTACCTAGCCGCGCTCCAGGCGGCGGAGCGGCTCGCGGAGCGTTTCGAATCCGATGCGGCCTTCGCCGTGAAGTGCGCGGAACTGCGCGCGAAAGGCGCGGCCTGGACGGAGGCTAATCTATTCAACGGAGAGTGGTACGAGCATCGCGTCACCTCCGCCGAAGGGTCGTTTCACCCAGCTACGAAAGCGGGGGCGGCGCAATTCCCCGATCCGCTCAACCCGGACTTCCAGCTCGGCCCCGGATGCCTAATCGACCAGCTTGTCGGGGACTACGCCGCGCGTGCCGCCGGTCTCTCACCCGTCGCCGATCCCGTCCACGCCCGCAAGGCCACGGAGACGATTCTTGCGCGAAACCGCCGCGAGCCGGACACCCCGGCCTTCAACCACATGCGCGACTTTGCGCTCGCCAGCGAGCGGTCGCTTGTCATGGCATGGTATCCGCCAGACCGCAAGCCGAAAACGCCATTCCCGTATTACCCCGAAACGATGACAGGCTTTGAATACGTCGTCGCCGCATGGCTCGCGCAGACGGGCGACTTCACAAATGCCGAAGAGGTTGTCCGCGACATCCGCTCCCGCTTCGACGGGGAAAAGAGAAATCCCTTCGACGAGGTTGAATGTGGCCGCCATTATGCACGCGCCCTTTCGTCCTGGTCTGTATTCAAGGCGTTTCAAAATGAAACAAGACACCCAAGCCCCGCAACCCTGTGACCTACCCGGCGAAGGGCGCCGCCATTTCGTCCTCCATGTAATCCTCAACTCGCACCTTGACCCCGTGTGGCTCTGGAACCGCGCGCAGGGCGAGGACGCCGCGATTGCGACGGCACGCACGACGTGCGACCTTCTGGACGAATACCCCGAAATCCACGCCACGCGCGGCGAGGCGTGGTTCTACGAGACGGTCGCGCGCTTCGATCCCGCGACTTTCCGCCGCATGCGCCGCCATGTCGCGGACGGACGCCTCCACGTCGTGGGCGGATGGTATGTCCAGCCCGACTGCAACCTCGCCTCGCCCTCCACCTACGCGCTCCACGCCCGCGTCGCGGGCGAATGGTTCCGCCGCAGGCTCGGCGCGAAGGCCCGCACGGGCTACAACGTCGATAGTTTCGGACACGCCGCGACGCTCCCCGACTTCTACGCCGCAGCCGGGATAGAAAACTACCTCTTCATGCGGCCCGACCCGCACGAGAAGCCCGACCTCCCCGGCGAGGTCTTCCGCTGGCGCGGCCCTTCCGGCAGCGAGGTGCTGGCGGCCCGCATCCCAGTCTGCTACACCACCAACAACGAGAACGTCCTCGACTTCCTCGCCAAGGCGGCCGGCCTCATCGACCCCGCTCTCGGCCACGGTCTCTTCTTCTGCGGTGTGGGCGACCACGGCGGCGGCCCCACGCGCGCCGAAATCGACGCGATTCTCGCGCACCGCAACGACTTCCCCGGCGTGGAGGTGCGCTTCAGCCATCCGGACGCCTTCTTCGACGCTGTTCGCGCCTCGAAGGGCTTCCGCTCTCTCCCAGTCTATGAGGGCGAACTCCAGCACCACGCCATCGGATGCTACTCGGCCTTCTCCACCGTGAAGCGCGACCTTCGCCGCACCGAGGCGCTGGCAGAGCGATCCATGCGACGACTCCCCGTCGCCGCGCGCGCCGAGGTGGAGCGCTCGCTTTTGTTCGCCTCATTCCACGACATCCTCGCCGGGACGTGCATCGAATCGGCCTATAGGACGGCGCTGGACGACCTCGCCGCCGCCCGCCACGCCTTGGAGAAGGCCGAGGCTGATGCGTGCCGCCGTCGCACCGCCCTGCTCCCGCCGCATCCATTCCAGCGCATAGTCGCGGACAACCTGGGGAGCGAAACATACGATGGCCTTGCGGAGTTCGAGCCGTGGGTACTTCCGCCAAGTTGCGGCGGCCCCGCCGAATGGCATCTTGAAACCATCTCCGGCAAACCTGTCCATACGCAGATGCTGCCGCAGGAGAGCGTCACGGAGCCGCGTCCGCGCATAGTCTTCCCCGCGCATATCGCCGCCGGACGGCGGCTCGTCATGCGCATTGTGGACGGCGCGGCATCAAGACGCGCGGAGCTGTGCGCCCTCCCGTCGCCGAGCAGCCACCTTCCGTGCCAGTTCTCCTTCGCAGTCCTGAATGACGCCTCCGACACGTGGAGCCACGGGTTGAAGGGCTACGCTGATAGGACCGACGCCCCCGCGATGAAGCCGTTAGGCAAGCCTGTCCTCGCCATCGACGGGCCGCTCGTGAGGGAAGAGCGGCAACGTTACGAGGACTCAGAAGGCAACTGGGCCGATCTCGCGGTGCGCGGCGAAGCGGGACTGCCCGGAGTGCACCTCCGCATCCGGCTCGTCTGGCGGACGCCACGTCGGATTGTGAAACTCAACTTGACGCCCGGATTCCCGGTTCTGCGCCGACTCGACGGCATCCCCGGCGGGATGCTCCGCCGGAAACTCGACGGCGAGGAATACCCGGTATTCGGCTTCTGCCGCCTGGAAGGCGCGGGCGACCGCTCCCTGACGGCGGTTTCGTCCGACGTGTTTGCGTGTGACGTGCTGCCGGACGGTCTCCTGCGGCTAACGTTGCTGCGGACGCCCTACTTCGCGCATCACCATCCGACGGAGCCAACTCCAGGCAGCCTTTCTCCAGTGACCGACCTCGGCGATCACTTTTACGACATCGCGCTACTGGAAAACGCCGACGAAGCCGCCATCCGGCGCGAACTGTTCCGCCAAACGCATCCCTTGCGCTTCTCGGAAACCACGCGCGGAATGTCCGCCGGACATTCTGCGGTGCCGGGCGTCGTCGTTCGCGGCCATGGCGTGGCTTCGGGGAAGGGAGGCGATCCGCGATTCCCAGGTGGAACTATCGCGCTCCAGGCGCCATACTTCAAGGAGCTAGGTCTCGACCTTTCCGGGTTCCACCTTGGAACGATCAACGTCAATGTCGCGCCTCTTTCATTCAAGCCCGGTCCATGCGCACTGCTCTTTGAGCGCGTCAAATGGCATCCC